>Ga0115002_10008257_pt1 | contig 11556 bp, 6 predicted proteins | sample ArcticOcean_MG_C_8_FD_89576 | JGI IMG/M metagenome (GOLD analysis project Ga0115002, IMG submission 89576) | Marine microbial communities from western Arctic Ocean - ArcticOcean_MG_CB11_86 | ecosystem: Environmental > Aquatic > Marine > Oceanic | place: Arctic Ocean: Canada Basin | collected... | reverse complement strand
CTCGCCAGAGCCAGAGTTCCACATGTCGAGCGTCACCTTCCAATTGCCGGAACTGTCTTTCCTCCAAACGTGGAGGTCTCGCTCGTGGTCCGTGGTAACGCTTCCATCTGGCGCGGTGTAGGTATAGTGGAGCATGCTGACTGTATAGCCCATGCTGCCATCTTCCGAGATCGCGGAGGACAGGTGCTCGAACTCGGCGGCTGCGTTCGGATCTGACATACCCGCCTCGAAGAAGTCACGCACCGAATCGTTATCAGAGAGCATTTCGGCGGCTGGTGGATAGAAGAGCGCGTCCTCTGCGATCCATGACATGATTCCTTCCAAGTCAAACGCCGAAATAGCCCCGGTGAACGCCACGTTCGCTGCCTCCAATTGAGAACGCTCTGTTTCGTGGTTTATGGGTGCAGTCTGTGTCGCACACGCAGCCATACTGCCCGCGAGGATGAGTGAAGAGACGCTTCTGAGTCCGAGCATGAGAGTCCTCCGAACAGAGTGGGTTAACGAAATGACTGTAGGGCCATAAGACCCGCTCAAGATACTGTCGTCAACAAGAGACCCGTCTCTCAGGTAAAGAGAGACGGGTCTCTTGTTGACTCGGACACTACTTAAAGGTCCATGGAAAGCCGATGGCTACTTCAGTTCTGACGAGACAACATGGCCTCGACCACTCGTGCGACGGTTGCGTCAGTGGTGTCGGGATGGAGCTTGATATCAAGTACATCAATCCACTCAAAAAGCCAGAGCTGTAACGCCACTACGCTATCTACCTCTACTACAACACGGCAGGTAGCTGCGCTAGGAGTGCCGGGTACTGAGGGGGGGGTAGTGACCGTCTTCGAGCCCGGGGGAGGCTAGGAAGGGTGCGTTTCACCATCCCATCCCACACCCCGTCGTAGGCAGGGAAAAGCTTATCCGTAAGGGTCAGCCCCTCAGTTTCGGGACCCGAGAATCACATTCAGCTCGCGAGTGATTTCATCCAACTCACCGCGAAGCACCTGGTGACGAGCGATCGCGTCACGGCCGATCTTCATGTCGACTCGGGCGGTCATCCCGCGGAGGTACGTAATGTGATCGCGCAGCCCTGGGCTGCTGTAGCGGATCGGCGCGGTGATGAGCTTCTCCGCAATCGGTGCGATGCGAAGCTGCAAACCGGTGTCGCCACTCTCCTGCGCGGCCCGGACCCGCTTGATCAGCGTGTCCACCTCGGCCACCATCGCGTTCATCTTCGTGTTGTGCTCGTACTGCTCACGGAGGTCGGCGACGGTCACACCGCCAGCTTCGACGCGCGGGTCGATGAGGACGTTGAACCGCTGAGTCTGAGACTCACCGCCCACGTTCAGTCGAGCCTGATACTGTCCGGGCGGTACGGGCAGCCCTTCCGTATCCCGAACGTTCCACACCGTTCGGTTGAATCCCGCGTTGGTCGTCACGGGCGATGGAGACGCGCCACCGCCACCGGCACCACCACGGCCACCGCTCGCGGGCCGCGCACTGCTGCTGTAGGAGTTGACCACGCTTCCGACCTGGTCGAGGATATCGAGTGTCACTGTGCCGGAAGCAGGCGTGGGCAAATAATAGTCGATGTTGGGGCCGAGCAGATGAGCTGCCGTCGGAGTACGATAGCCGTCCCTCGGTGCGAACAGGCGGACTTCCGCGGGTCTCGTCTGCGGCGTGATTTGATGCAGCGCCGACACGTTGTCGAGAATCCATATCGCGCGGCCCTGTGTCGCGATCACCAGGTCCTTGTTTTTCACCTGTATGTCGTTGATCGGAACGTTGGCCATGTTCAGCTGGAACGGCTGCCAGTTCCCTCCATTGTTGAACGAGACGAAGAGGCCGAACTCCGTGCCGGCGTAGAGCAAACCCTCCCGGTCCGGATCTTCACGTACGACTCTCGTCGGCCAGTCCGCCGGAATCCCGTTGTCACCGGTCGTGAGGAGCGTCCAGCTCTGCCCGTAGTCGTCGGTCCGGTAGATGTAGGGTGCGTAGTCGCCGAGCAGGTACCGGTAGACCGCATAGTACGCTGAGCCCGGCCGGTGCGGTGAGGCGTCGATCCACGCCACGCGGCCACCTTCGGGAAGGTCCGGAGGCGTGATGTCCGTCCAGGTCTCCGTTTCGGGTCGGATGATGTGGAACGGGCCATCGTTGGCGCCGGTCCAGATGACGCCGGCCTGATGAGGCGACTCCTCGATGGCGTAGAGCGTGCTGTAGGACTCCTCACCCGTGACGTCTCGCGTGATCGGCTCGCCACTGGCACCCTGACCATGCGGAGGGAAGGCGGTCAGATCCGGGGACAGCGTCTCCCAGGTGACGCCCATGTCGCGCGAGAGGTGGAGGTACTGCGAGCCGTAGTAGATGACGTTGGGATCGTGCGGCGACAACTCCATCGGTGACACGCGCTGGAAGCGCAGGATCAGGTCACGGCCCGCATTGCCGTAGAGCGACTGTGCACCTACCCAATACGGCTTCGACTGGCCCGTCTCCCGGTCCTGAACGGCGAACTGACCCTTGCAAGACCCATATATGACGTTCGGGTAGGTCGGATGCGGCACGACCGGGCCCGTCTCACACCCAGGGCCGGACCACCAGTCGACGTTCCGCTGTCCCCCGTCGGCAACGCTCGAGATAATGTGTGTGCCGTCGTCCTGCTGAGCCGCATACAGCCGATACGGGAACCGGTCGTCGGTGTGAATTCCGTAGATCTCCGAGGTCGGCTGGTTGTCCTGAGTGGACCAGGTCTGGCCGCCGTCGTACGAAACGTTGGCGCCGCCGTCGTTCGCCTGGATCATCGTGTTCCCGTCATTAGGGCTGACCCAGATGTCGTGGTTGTCACCGTGGGGCGTCGACATCTTGGTCTGCGACCGACCGGCGTCCGTCGACCTCCAGAAACCCTCCGCGCCAGTATAGACGACGTCGGCGTCCGTGGGGTCAGTGCCCAGCGTCGTGTAGTAGAAGGGCCGCTGGATCATGGCAGCGTCGTCATTCACCAGCATCCAACTCTGACCCGCGTCGTCGGAGCGATACAGCCCCCCTCCGGGCTTGGCCTCGACCAGCGCATAGATGCGATCGGGATTCGCGGCGGTCACCCCCATGTTTGCCTTGCCGATCAACTCATTGGGCAAGCCGTTCATGATGTGGGCGAAGCTCTCGCCGCCATCGGTGCTCTTATAGAAGCCACCTTCTCGTGAGCCGCTGATGATGGTCCACGGCTTACGCTCGATGCGGTTCATCCACGCATAGACGACGCTCGGATTGCCAGGCTGAATCTCCACGTCCATCGCACCAGTGCTGTCCGAAACGAAGAGCGTGTTGCGCCACGTCTCACCGCCGTCGGTCGTCTTGTAGATGCCGCGTTCGGAGGTCGGCTTGAATATGTCGCCGTTCGCGGCGACCCAGATCGTGTTGGGATCGGTGGGGTGAATTCTCACCGCTCCGATCTGCCCCACGTCGTAGAGACCGGCGAACGACCACGTCTCACCGCCGTCCGTCGTCTTGTACACGCCACGTCCGGTGGAGACGTTGCTGCGCACGCCATCCGAGCCCGTGCCGTAGTAGATGACGTCGGGGTCGGAGTCGGCGACCGCAATCGAGCCGCTCGATCCCACCGGCACCTTCCCTTCGGTGATCGGCTCCCAGCTCTCGCCCCCGTCCGTGGTCCGCCAAAGACCGCCCGAAGCGACGCCCATATAGAAGGTCCGAGGCTCAGACGGTACGCCGGTTACCGTGGTCACACGTCCACCCTGGAGCGGACCCACCTGACGGTATCGCATCCCCTCGAAGAAGGAGGGATTGACCTCAGTCATCATCGGCGCGCTTTGCGCGAACACGGAGGCTGGCACGCACAGAAGCACAAGTGCCGCCAAGGTCGCAGAAGCTCTCTCGTACATATGCCAACTCCAAAGGGGTGTCGGTGATTGGTGCCTCATGGCGACGCGGATGACATGCCCCCACCTGCGGCGCCACTTGCTATGTTAGGCCTGCAACCGTTTGTGGTCCCTGGAGCTGAGGCATCCTGAGGAACCAAGATGATGGTTTCAATGCTTCCGGAGCGGGGGGTAGACCGCCGCAAGCGCTGTGGGGTCTCACCGTATTGTACACCCGCCTCCACTGCTCGACGAGTACCGTTGCCTAGGGCCGCTCAAGTGGTACTCCATCACCGAGAGCGGATACAGGCAAACGATCCCGGAGCTGCAAGTGCAGGACAGAGCCTTCCAGGTCTTACTGAAGCTCGGGACCCGGTTCGGGCTCGATCCCTCCAGTCGCGAAGGGCTCGGGGTCGCCGACCAAACGTCGCCGAACGGCGTTTCAGTGGCGTCGATGTGTGCGGTCCTGCACTAGTACCGCCCCGTGGCCGCGCCAATAAGGGGGACATCAGGCGGCGACGGCGGACGTTGTGCGTGAGTAGAGAGACCCGACTATGCAGGGGACATATGCACACTATCACAAAAATGGTCAGCCCGCCCGGTGTGGTGCTAGCTGCCAGCTTCCACGACAAATTTCATTGCCGACGACCTCAAACGGCGCTCCGCCGCGGGATGTTCTTCGGTTTGCCGTCCGAGGCGCGCCCTTTGAACCCGGACTGTTTCTTTTGGCGCTTCGTCCACCACCTGCGCTTGTCCGAGACCTTCGTGTCGGCCTCGCCCTCGGCGTCTTTCGCCACTTTTGGGTTTGCCGTGGCTTCTGCTTCGAGGACTTTAAGCGTTGCGGCGCGTGTGCCCTCGTCCTCGGCCAAGTGACACTTCTTGTACTTCTTGCCGGAGCCACAAAGACAGCGGTCGTTTCGCCCTGTGGTCTTCAAACGCACTTCGTAGTCTCTGTCAGCCATTGGGCCTCTCGATGGTTCGGGGCGCGATTGTGCGCCCGCCTATGAACGCAATCTAACCGACCTGAAGTGGATGGAGTCCACGTAGGGCCGGCGTAACGGTGCTTCAGAAGCGGATTCTTAGTGCGGGTACCGTTCCTTTTGCAGAACGGACGTCTGCTGTACGATCACCAGGTCATCGGTCATGTACGCCTGTCGACTGCTCAGGAGATCTATCATGGTGTCGCTCAGCTTGCCTTCCCGGGAATCCGTCACTCGCATCATACTTACCCCGGTATTCGGCTGCGCTCTTGTGTTGGGTTTCATTGCTACCTCTGCTTACTGGCCTGGCCAGATAGCTGCCCAAACGAGAGAACAAGTCGAAATCGAAGTGCGCCAACGCTCAGGTGCTAGTTCCGAAATTCCGAATTACCGTCTCGCAGGGCGGTTCGCCCCCTACAAGATCCGAGATCTCATTCACAGCACATCCGTTGAGCCCAATTGGATCGAAGGTACTGAGCGCTTTTGGTACTCGTGGGAGGCTAACGATGGACAAGACTATTACCTGGTAGATCCTCAGGCTGGCACCAAGATCGAGATTTTCGACAATGACCGGATCGCTGCGGAGCTTACCCGGATCACACTCGATCCGTGGGATGGGAAACATCTTCCGATCCGGAGCATCAGATTCATTGACGAGAACACTCTGCAATTCGAGGTCGAATCGTCTCAGGACGAGGACCGGGAAGAAGATGGAGATCTCGAAGAGCAAGACCAGAAAGAAGAGGAGAGCAGTGAGGGGGACGACACCGACAAGAAGGTATTCCATTTCGAATACGATGTGACGACCCGTGATCTCCGTGAGTTGGCTAGCTACGAAGCGCCCGACAACCACCCACCCTGGGCTAACGTGTCACCTGACGGACATACCATCATCTTCGCGCGTCAGCACAACCTGTACATGATGAGTGGCGACGACTACGTCCGGATCCTGGACGTGCGTCGGGGAGAGTCCGGGGATGACGCGGATGACGCGGAAGAGGACGTTGAGGTGGAAGAGATCCAACTGACCACCGACGGCGAGGAACACTATTCCTATGCGGCGAACGAACGCGGCCCTACTGATATTGAGCGAGAGGAGGACAAGGACGAGCGGAAAAGAGCACCTGTCAGTTGGTCTAAGGACTCGCGTCGGTTAGCCATGGTCCGGAACGACCGGAGAGAATCGCAAGACCTGTGGGTCATCCACTCGACCGGCAATAAGAGGCCCGAGCTGGAGACCTACAAGTACGATATGCCTGGCGACACGACAGTCTCCCAGTCTGAGATTCTGATCTACGACCTGCAGGGCCGAAACCTAGTGACCGTGAGTATCGAGGAATGGAAGGACCAGCGCCTCTCGCTCTTAGACGATCGCAAGTTTGTCTATCCGGATAGCGATGAACCTCGCCGGAGTATTTGGCTATCTGAGGGGTCCGACGACCTGTACTTCTGGCGGCGAAGCCGGGATCAGCACAGGGTCGACGTGATGGTAGCAGATGCCGCTACCGGCACTGTACGGGTGCTCGTTGAGGAACGCCTGAACACCTACGTGGAATCCCAACCCCTTGAGCTTCTAGATTCTGGGGACATGCTTTGGTGGTCTGAACGGGATGGCTGGGCGCATCTCTATCGATTTGGGCCCGATGGTACCTTGAGGAATCGACTCACCGAGGGACCGTTTTCAGTGCGCAGGATTGTAGGTGTGGATGAAGTTCGAGGTATCGTCTACTTCATGGCAAACGCTCGAGAAACCGGGGAAGATCCGTACTATCAACACCTCTACCGGGTGAATCTGGATGGAACAAATATCCAACTCCTAGATCCAGGAGATTTTGATCACCGCACCAGCATGGGCGAGTCCAACCGGTTTTTTGTCGAAAACGTTGCTCGCGTGAACTCGACGCCCACGTCGGCGCTTTTCGATATCTCGGGCCGCAAGATCATGGATCTGGAAGTCGCTGACTTCTCTGCTCTTATGGATGCAGGCTACGAATTCCCGGAACCCTATACCGTGAAAGCTGACGACGGGATCACGGATCTCTATGGCAACATTTACAGGCCGTTTAACTTCGACCCGGGGAAAAGCTACCCGATCATCGCCTACGTCTACCCGGGGCCTCAGACCGAAGCCGTCTCGAAATTCTTCTCAACTAACGCAACAGAAACCGCGCTTTCCCAATTCGGTTTCATCGTGATAACGATCGGGAACCGTGGTGGCCATCCGGCTCGCTCGAAGTGGTATCACAACTATGGTTACGGGAATCTGCGTGATTACGGGTTAGCGGATAAGAAGGCTGCCATCGAACATCTCGCAGATCGCTATGACTACATTGATATCGATCGCGTAGGCATCTACGGGCACTCGGGTGGCGGCTTTATGTCTACAGCCGCGATGCTCGTATATCCCGATTTCTTCAAGGTGGCTGTGTCTTCGTCTGGGAATCACGACAATGACGTTTATAACGCTAATTGGTCAGAAAAACATGACGGCATTAAAGAGATAGTAGACGACGAGGGTGAAGTTAGTTTTGAGTATGACATCGACAAGAACTCGGATCTGGCGGCGAATCTCAAGGGTCATCTTCTCCTGACCACGGGCGACGAAGATAACAACGTTCATCCGGCAGGTACCCTGCGGATGGCCGATGCGCTTATCCAAGCGAATAAGCGGTTCGATTTCTTCCTGTTTCCAGGTCAGCGACACAGCTACGGGAGTATGAGCGACTACTGGTTCTGGCTAAGGGCAGAATATTTTGTAGATCATCTTCTAGGAAACGGCCGATGGGATGCCGATATCACTGAGTTGCAGGTGGAAACCCCCAAGTCACGCTGATGGTGCACCTGTAGATGACCATCGCGATCAGATGACCATCGCGATCATCGGAGAAAGGACCTCTGCCTCACAGTGGAACTGCAGTACGATGGCTTCGGAGCGGGCAATGCATCTCAATTTTCTGACATCATCATTTCGAGATCATTTATTCGTGGTGACATGCAGACACTGGGAGGATGGAATATTGCGAGCCAGATCGCGTACCCAATCCATCCCCTTGTGAGCTTGAACAGACTTACACCCATCAATGTACTCGACCGGAGTGTGCTCGCCTCACCCGGTTTCACCTGGTCCACAACCGGGTCCTTAGCAGTGACTGCAGCCGCCTTTTGAGGTCTAGGGACTGAACCAGTGTCACCTGCTAGTGAGGAATGCATAATCTTACTTGTCGAACCTCAAGGAGTTGTGAATACAGGAAATACTGGTGGAGACCTGACTGCGGAAAACGATGTTTGGGTATAGATTTGATCTCCTATGAAACGTTTGTGCACCAACATCCTTAATGTCGTCGTCGGTCTGACAATCCTAGGGTTTTTCTCGTCCTCTGTGGTTGCTCAGGCCACACCCCTGAAGCGTGGAAGCGACAATATCGCGGTCCTTGGGCATCTACCTCTTGGGCCCCATCTCGGGGTGACGGACATGGATGTCGAGCAAGAACTGTCCAGGCCCTACGCCTACGTCGGGCGTGCGAGGTTGGGTAGAGGTGGGGCCGGGCCGCGGGGCATGGACATCATTGACATCGCCGATCCTAGTAATCCAGAGGTCCTGTACGAGTGGCGCATCGAGGACCAGGATCTCCATCTGGGAGCCGGCGGCCCGGACGTGAAGCACTTCAAGGTCGACGACCGGTATTACGTGGTTCAATCGCTTCAATTCGGCCAGGGTGGCCCCGACTCGGACCTGGGGGCTGTGGTCCTGGACGTGACCGGGCTACCGGATCCGTCCACTGTCCGTGAGGTAGCGAGGATCTACGAGCCGCTCCTGCCCGGTGGCTTCCACAACATCTTCGTCTACAAACACTCGGACGGACGAGTGCTGCTCTTCGCCACGGTGAACGGGCCGTATGCCCATATATATGATCTGGGTAAGGTAGTAGACGGTTCCAGCGCAAAAGGGGCACTGGCGGGACGAATCCCGGTAGGGAACACCGGCGATACGCCGGTAGCGGCTAGCTATCACGACTTCTACGTGGGATACCATCCGGACACGGGGGAGGACCGGTTCTACGGAGGTGGGACCGGGGGGTACTACATCTACGACGTGACTGATCCTGCGGCGCCCGAGCTACGTATTACCTTGGCGGGCGTTAGCGGGGTAACCTATGGACATACGTTCACACCCAGTTCGGACGGACGATACGTGGTCGCAGAGACGGAGTACGAATTCGCGCCCCTCCGGATATTCGATTTGCAGCCCGCCTTGGAGGGGCGCGTCACCAACATCAGCCGCCCGATCTCTGGATGGACTGCCGACTACAAGAACTTGGTCCACAACCATGAGGTCAGGTGGCCGTGGTTGTTCATCTCGGGTTATCTGGATGGCCTTCAGGTCGTGAACCTCCAGGACCCGGAGAACCCGGTTACGGTGGGCTATTACGACACCTACATCGGACCGAGGACCTACGATTTCGTAAGTCCTCTTTTCAACGGTTCGTTCGGGGTCGACGTACGAAATGCGGACGGTCTGATTCTGAGCAGCGACATGAGTTCTGGTTTCTGGACCTTCCGCATGGAGGGATTCCAGGGGTGGAACGGAGAGCAGTGGGGCATGCCCGATATCTCAAGTGCCCAGAAGTGGGATGAGCCGCTGCGGAGGCCTATCAGCGAGTAGCTAGCTGAGTAGCGCCGGGGAACTGGGAATCAGTAGGTTCAGGGTTCGAGTCCCTGGCGGGACACTCGTAGAAAGTGAAGCCTCACAGGCGCTTACGGGCTTGTGTGGCTTTCGCTGACTCTGACATATAAACATCAAGTGCTCACTTGTGGATCAAAACCGGGGCCAATCGCCGTTCCACTGCCCCCCCCGCCGTCAGCGCCGGTGGGGGCTGGTCACGCCATGCTAAATCAGGCTTGAACACGTCCGCCGTGCCAAGGATTCTGGTCGTCGAGGGAGACGCGCCCGTATAATGGCCGGCTTAGAATTTCAAAAAGTTTAGCGTATGAGATGCAGTCGGATTCGTAGCACTCTTGCCGTCATTGTGTACGGATTATTGGTGCTGATTTCACCAGAGCAGGCCACGGCACAGTCGACCTACGACGATATCTGGAAGTTTGCAGAATGGTACCGCAACGATGAGAACGAGATACTTCAGGCCGTGCTCTTCCGTGGACGGTTTCAATACGAATTTGCAGCCGTCGATGCGGACCAGGTAACGCACACCGAATGGAATGTTCGACGCATGCGGCTCGGTGTGCGAACACAGTGGTTCAGTCAGTTGACCGTGCACGTCGAGGCCGACTTCAACCCTCAGGAAAGAGACCCGCTCTACAGGAAGCTCACAGATGCTTATGTCGAGTGGGCCGCGAGTGATGTGCTCGCGCTGACAGTCGGTAAGCAGGGAGTTCCGTTCACCATGGACGGGTCCACGTCATCGAAGGAGCTTCTCACCATAGACCGCAGCAATCTCGCCAACAACATCTGGTTTCCCCAGGAGTACATGCCGGGCGTAAGCGTGTCGGGCGGACTCTCGAAATGGGTCTACCAGGTCGGCATCTACTCCGGAGGTAGTGCGAATCGGGAGTTTGGTGAGTTCGATGGGAGTGCTGTCGGGCATCTGTCCATCGGCTACGACTTCTCCGAAACTCTCGGAGTCGAAGACGCGCTACTGAGCGGAAACTACGTATATCAGGACCCCGATGTCCTCAACACCTCCACCCGAGAGCTTCAGCACGTGGCTTCCGTGAACTTCAGGCTCGAGGCTGACGGGTGGGGTTTCCGCTCTGATTTGTCGTCAGGCTTCGGTTATCTGGGCCAGAGCGATCTGTGGAGTGTGATGACGATGCCGTTCCTCAATGTCACGCCGTCCTTCCAGATTGTCGGCCGCCACACCTACCTCCGGAGTGAAGACGCCAACGGTGTCCGCCTGGCGCGGTACGAGAATCAGGCGACGGCTGGTCGGGGAGATCGCTACAATGAATTTTATATAGGGGTCAATTACTACTTCTACGGCCACAAGCTGAAGTTGCAGAGCGGCTTACAGTTCGGAGATATGAACGACAGTGCCGCGGATGGTGGGGAATATTCCGGCGTTGCTTCGACGACCGGTCTCCGTGTGAGCTGGTGAAGCCGGAGATCCCGGTTGGTCTACACGCAGGCACCGCAGAGGGCTCTCAGATTCCTCTCGCGTTCGAGAGGACGGGCATGGCAGTTAGAACTGAGATCTTTTACCTCAAAAAAGTTTGCAAGCATTTCAACTCACTCTAGGAGGATTCATGAGCGCAAGAGATGTAGTGAAAGTGAGGGTTCATGATGGGATCGTGGGGCTGATGTATTTAAGCTCTGTACTTCTTGCCAATTGGGTTGGCCTCAGTTGGATCTATGTGGCTGTTGGAGTAGCTGTACTTCAAATAGCGAGTCCATTTACAAAATTCTGTCCAGTGTACACAATGCTTAATAAGGTGATGCCTGATACTGAGCCAATGCAGAATGGTAAATAGTGCGACCCAGCTACACCTAGCTATACAGCGCTGTTCTGCGCGTCCTGAGTTGCGGGTCTGAGTGGGGCGGAGCAGAATTAGGGCATGACACGCTACCGTGCCCGCGCCGTTCTGCTGCTGTTCCTGCTGCTAAACCTGACCGCCTGTAGTACTTGGCAATCCGTAGGTCCTGTAAGCCCGAGTCAGTTCATTGAAGCAGAGCAACCTGAGCGTGTCCGTGTGTACAT
>Ga0115002_10008254_pt1 | contig 11563 bp, 9 predicted proteins | sample ArcticOcean_MG_C_8_FD_89576 | JGI IMG/M metagenome (GOLD analysis project Ga0115002, IMG submission 89576) | Marine microbial communities from western Arctic Ocean - ArcticOcean_MG_CB11_86 | ecosystem: Environmental > Aquatic > Marine > Oceanic | place: Arctic Ocean: Canada Basin | collected... | reverse complement strand
ATCTCATCTCCTGCGATCCTGAAATAGACTCGGCGTTTTTTTATTCTTCCTGCAGCCTCGCCATTCCCAATCTCGCCATTCCCAATCTCGCCATTCCCAATCTCGCCATTCCCAATCACTCAATCAAAATCACGTATGGTTGCAAAATCGGATCGCGAGTAAGATTACAATTCGGAACAGAAAATCGAAATGGTTATTGACGCTAAGGAGATGAAATGTATCGCTTAACGGTTCTGTACGGACACCCAAACAATCCAAACGAATTCGACAGTTACTACGTTGACACTCACATTCCCTTGGCCAAAAAAATGCAAGGACTCAAGGGCTGGACGATTGGCAAATGTGAAGGCGTATCGGGCGCCAAACCACCGTTCTACATGATCGTCGGACTTTACACCGATACCCGCGAAGAGATGGAAGCGATAATCGCCACTCCCGCTGGCCAGGCCGCTGTAAACGACGTCAGTAACTTTGCCACAGGTGGCGTTGAATTTATTTTCGACGACGAGCAAGTACTTATCCCGGTTTCACTCGAAGACTGACCGCCACGGTCGCTCGCAACAGAATCCTACGTTGAATCCAACGTTGAAGCCTGGTCATTTCGCCGGTTTGTACGTTGCCTTTCCCGCGATTTTCGTGCGGATGCTTAGCAAGTAAGGTCCGCACGCGATGTACAGCGTTTTCAGATCGGGACCGCCGAATGTGCAATTCGTGATGGTATCCAACGGAGTCTCTCGAAACGCGACCAGCTTACCCTCTGGCGAAATCACATGGATACCGGGTTTGGTATCGAGCGTTTCGCTCGTCTTACGCGTCTTGTGCAATCCCGCAGCTACGTAAAGATTCCCTTCGCTGTCGATGCACATACCATCGCCACTCCGACCAGGATAGAAGTTGATATGAATGCGTTCGTTGATCAACTTCCCTTCCGGCGTCAGGTCGTACGCGCGAATATCGCGATGTTGATCGGCAGCCGGGTGAGCTTCAATTAAGTAAAGCGTCTTATCGTCAGGCGAAATCACGATGCCGTTGGGCATATGGATATTTGGCCAATGCAGAAGTTGGTCAACTTTACCGTCCGGGTCGATACGATAGACGGCGTTGACGTTTCCCTTCGCTGGATCTTTCGTTCCCGGTCGCGAGGTGAAATACATTCGCCCCTTCGCATCCATGCAAATGTCGTTAGGGTTAGCAAAGCGATAATTGTTGTACTTGTCGGCGAGTACCGTGACCTTGCCAGTTTTCGCATCGGTCTTCGTAACTCGGCCAGCATCTCCCTCGCAAGCGATGAGGTTGTTGTCGGGGTCGAAATAAAGTCCGTTGGACGCGTTCGAATTCTCGCGAAACACACTGAGCTTCTTCCGCCGGGGCTCCCACCGCATAATGTGATTCGCAGCGACGTTCGTAAAGTAGACGATCCCATCGGCATCGACTGCAGGTCCCTCGGTGAAGAATTTCTCAGTCGTAACTTTGGTCTCCGTTTTCACCGAACCTAGATATGCATCCGAATCCAAACCTGCATATCGGTCCTCCGCTTCGGCAAGCGATGGGAAACTAGCGACTGTGGTCACAGCCGCGGCTGCAGCGGCGGCCTGCAATAGAGTACGTCGGTTTAAGGCGGCGGAATGTGGTCGAGACTGAGACATTGTTTCGCTCCTGAAGATTCGTCACTCTTGATGAACCTGTATGGTACTAAACCAAGTAACGGAATGGGAGCAGATAAACGAACTGACGACGAACAATCGGACTTCACGCAGCTGCAACAACTAGATTTCGACAACCATCGGGATGTTGCGGATCGAATAATTCGAATCGACGCTCGACGCATTGATAAACTTGACCGACGACTCGTCGTGCTGGCCGTAACGAGAATGGACGTGCCCGAAACAATGGACTCGCAGATTCAATTCCGCAACTGCCGAACGGAGAAACGGGCACCCAACTTGGTTTCCGCTTCGAGTACGATCGAGAATGCCGAATGGCGGAGTGTGAGTAATGAGGACGTCGGTGTCGGAGGGGATTCGAGCCCACGCATCGCGCAGATCGGCGTCGGGCAAATAATAGGCCCACTTGTCGAGTTCCGGGACCCAGGGTGAACCATAGAAGTTGACCCCACCGAATTGGTAGCTTTCATCTTCCAGATAAACTGCATTGGAAAAGACAGACGTCCCCTCGGACCGTCGCTTCTGCGCGACAAAATCGTGGTTGCCACCGACGACCAGTATCAGCTCAAAATCCAACGTGCCAAACCAACGGTCGACGTTGGCTAAATCGTTTTCATCAATTCGAAAACCATCGCAAAAGTCACCGCAATGAATCAGCACGTCACCACGCATCACACGCAACTCGTCGTGCTGCGCGTGAGTATCACTGATTATCACAAGCTTCATTAAGCAGCTTCGTCCGTTTGCTGATCGAGACGCTGAGCGATTTCGCGTGCTTCTTTACGCCGCTCTTGATCGTCCGCCTCGCCGCGTTCGACGTCTTCAATCATATCGATCAATTTCTTAGCTTCGTCGGCACTGAGCTTCACTTCGTCTTCGCGATTGCGTTGGTCGGACATAACAATTCCTGTTGTCAATTTCCTGGTTCTTTGAATGAAGAGATGAGAAGTAGAAACATATAACAAGTCGCTATTGTGACAAATATCGATTTCATGGGCGTGCTAGCAAAAAAGGGAACTAAAGAGGAAAACCTTCCAGTGCATTGGAAGTTCATGTCCCGCGTTGCACAACATGGACGCGGAGCTCGATGGATGGAGAGTAAATTTAAGATTCAAGATTAAGAATCAAGAAATAGAACGAGAAGTTGCCTATTGCTCAGAAAAGTTCGGCAATTGGCTTGCCGTTGATAACGACTGGAAACGGCCTTCCCCGGGGATCTTCGTAAGTCGTATCGAGCGGCACGTCCATGTGTCGGTAGATGGTTGCAGCAAGATCGCCGGGCGTGACGGGTCGACTCTTGATGTGTCCGCCATCGGTTTCGGTCGACCCAATGACTTGTCCATGCCGAAGTCCACCACCTGCCATACACATCGACATCACGACGGGCCAGTGGTTTCTACCGTCGGTGCTATCTTGAGTTCCCATGTTGGGAGTGCGACCGAATTCGCCCATCGCAATCACCAAGACATCGTCCAACATATTGCGTTCGTCGAGATCCGCCACGAGTGTCGTAATCAGATGATCGAACAACGGCAACAACGGACCAAGGCCTTTCTTAATCCCACCATAGGGCGGAATGTTGTCGCCATGAGTATCCCACGTGCCAGAGGAAGGATGATAACTCAGGTCGATCGTAACAAACGCAGCACCTGACTCGACAAGGCGGCGAGCGAGCATAGCTTCCTGGCACCACAAATGTTTTCCATATCGATCGCGAGTCTTCTGAGTTTCCTTCTTCAAATCAAACGCTTCGCGAGCTTGTTGGCCGAGCAACATGTCGGTTGCTTGTTGCTGGAAAGTATCCATTGCTCCCATCGCACCGGACTGATCGAATTCTCTTCTCATCTGATCAAATTGTCGCAGCAACGACTGCCGGCCTTGGATTCTCTGTTCGGTAAGTCCAGCTGTTGGCAGAAAGAGATTGCCCGGCGTAGACTTGCCAGAATCGACGCCGACATTGCTATAGATGGGAAGGTTGGCGGCTTGCTGAGCGATAAACGGATTGTATTTACGGCCGAGATCGCCAGCGTAGGCGATGTGATTCCGGGATGTTTGAAATGCAACGTACGGCGGCATGGCGACGTGGTTGGCACCGTGATGCTTGGCGACTATCGAACCGATAGACGGAATGGTATCGGCTTTGGGATTAACTCGCGGACCCGCTTCGCGATTTCCGGTCTGAAAAACTTTGCTTGGCGAGTGGTTACTCTTCTTCGGGTCGACACTTCGCAAGATGGTAAACTTGTCGAGCATTGCGGCTTGCTTTGGCAAGTGTTCGCAAATATTGATTCCGGGAAGCGCCGTCGAGGTAACTCCAAAGGGGCCGCGATTTTCGTAGGGGCGGTCGGGCTTGGGGTCCCAGGTATCAATGTGACTGGGGCCACCCGCCATCCAGAGTAGTATGACGCTCTTCCCCGATTTGCTGGCCTGCCCGCCAGCCGCTTGAGCTCGATGCTGAAGAAGACTTGGCAATGTAAGGCCGCCCAGTCCAGCGAAACTAGCCTTGAGCATTCCTCGACGAGTCAACAACACAAGGCCCTCGCGCTGCCGCGCGTTGAGATAACCGAAGGCGTGATCGTGAGAGTGCTTGGTCACGTTTGTTTCCCTTTTCAGTGCGCTCGTAGCTTCTTACAGATTCTCCCACAGATCAACTCGTAAAATCAACACTCAATTTCGATTAGGCAAATGGCAGCTAGTAGTTGGCTCCTCTTCGTTTAACCCGCTGCCGTAGGAAGCGTGAAGTTCGCGGAATCGAACTGAAACTCGACTGTAATTGGATTACTGGCTGGGAAATCTCGGCAAAAACTTTCAATTCGATTCACAGGGCAATACAATCTGAGTTCTCCGTTATGAGCACGAGCGGTCATTACAACCTTGAGGTTCCATTTACTATGCCCCGTTTTTCTATGCGTCATTATGTTCGCGAAATCATCATCGCCACTACATTTGCCTGTTTGGCAATGGCGGGCAACTTTACTCACGGCGAAGATTCCGCCAAAGCTTTCATTAGTGGCGAGGGGCCGAGCTGGGTCAGCTTGGGCGAGAAAGATTTCGTGAAGGTAAACAGCCAGGACGATACCTGGTCCTTCAAAGAAGATCTCATTCTTTGCACGGGTCGTCCGGTCAGCGTCATGCGTACTCAAAAGAAGTACACGAACTTTGAGTTGGTTTGCCAGTGGCGGCATCGCAAGTATGCGGGCAACTCGGGCATCTTTGTTTGGACCACGGACGCGTCGCTCAAACAACTCACCGATGCGGGCAAACCCGGACTACCTCACGGCATCGAAGTTCAAGTGCTGGACCTTGGCTACGAAGAGCAATGGCTCAAGAACCACAAAAAGCCGTCCGATTGGTTCACGTCGCATGGCGATGTCTTTCCCGTGGGCGCGTCCAAGATGAAACCATTTCCACCAGTCGCCCCAAACGGCACTCGTAGTTTTCCGTCCAAACGACTCAGCAAAGCAGTCGACCAATGGAACCACTATTACATTCGCGCCATCAACGGCGAAGTTCGCTTGTGGGTCAATGGCGAAGAAGTTTCCGGTGGCACAGGCTGCACTCCTAGCACTGGACACCTCTGCCTTGAATCCGAAGGATCGCCTGTAGAATTCAAGGGGCTGAAAATTCGAGAACTTCCATAAATACCACCTCCGGCAACTGAACGCGCCTCCTCACTTCCAACAGCCAACGCCCATTCCTCAACCGCTCCCTCAAAGGAATCGACATGAACACTGTCATTTCATTTATCTGGAAATCAACGCGGGCAGTTCTCGTATTGAGCCTGCTCGTATTGGGCCCGCTCGCAATGCAGACCGCAAGTGCGATTGAACCGCAAGTTTATTCCGATGGAGCGAAACCGAACGACGGTCGCTTGACGGCGCCGAAAGATCTAAACGGATACTTTCCTTTTATCGTGCCCGAGCGGCAGGAGGATTGGCAGCAGCGGCAAACGCAGCTAAAGCAACAAGTTTTAGTAGCCACGGGCCTTTGGCCTTTGCCGGAACGCACTCCGATGAATCCCGTGATCCGACCAGCTGCGAAACGACCTGGGTTTCTTGTCGAAAAAGTTCACTTCGAAAGCTATCCCGGACATTACGTTACCGGATTACTCTTTCGACCCGACGACGGCAAGAAAGACATTCGACGTCCAGCGGTACTTTGCCCACACGGTCACGGCGGCCGCATGCAGGATTACGGCGCCGAGAAAATCAAGAAGCTGATCGAGGACGGAGCGGAACGCTTTGAAGGATCGGGCAGATACCCAAAACTCGCTCGCTGTGCCCAACTCGCACGCATGGGATGCATCGTCTTCATTTTCGATATGCTCGGTTATGAAGACAGTGTTCAAATCACATATCAATTGGCGCATCGTTTTGGCAAACAGCGACCGGAATTCGAAAACAAGGACAACTTTGGACTTTACAGTGCCCAAGCGGAAATGCGTTTGCAAAGCATCATGGGCATTCAAACCTGGAACTGTATTCGCTGCCTCGATTTTTTAGAATCGCTCGACGATGTCGACTCGAGTCGAATTGGCGTAACAGGCGGGAGCGGCGGTGGAACGCAAACGATCCTTTTGTGTGCGATCGATGACCGTCCAATCGTGGCGTTCCCCAACGGCATGGTTTCCACTTCAATGCAAGGCGGATGCACTTGTGAAAACTGTAGCCTATTGCGGATTGGTACAGGCAACGTCGAACTGGCCGCCTTGTTCGCTCCGAAACCACAGGCCATGACCGCCGCCAACGACTGGACGAAAGAGATGCTAACTAAAGGGTACCCCGAACTCCAAAAGCTGTACGGCATGATGGGCGTCAAGGACAAAGTCTACTGCCAAGACTTATTGCACTTTCCACACAATTACAACTACGTCTCGCGGGCAACGATGTACACGTGGTTCAATAAGTACTTGAAACTTGGTCTCAAAGATCCAATCGTCGAAGAAGATTGGACGCCCCTCACAGCTGCAGAAGCGAGTGTTTGGAATGGCAATCCGCCAGCGGGTGGCGACGAATACGAGCGATCATTTACCAAGTATCTTTCCAAAACTTCCGATGCCCAAATCGCAGCGTTGGTTCCACAAAATTCCGAATCGCTGGACAAATATCGAGAGGTTATCGGCGGTGGTTTCAATACTTTGATCGGACGTAGTGTTCCCGCCATCACGGACATCGAACGGACGAAAGTCGACAAACAAAAGCAAGATGGCTTTATCTACTTTGAAGATATCGTTCGCTTGAAATCAGCAGGCGAAGAGTTGCCCGTTATTTCGATCTATCCTACCAAAGCTAAATGGAACGGCGACGTAGTTATCTGGGCTGATGGAAACGGCAAACGAGGCATCCTCGACGAAAAAGGGAACTTAAATCCCAGCGTCCAAAAACTTGTCGATGCGGGGACTTCGATCGTCGCCGCCGATTTGTTTCAGCAAGGCGAGTTCGTTGGTGACAAACCTCTGACTCAACAGCGAGTCGTTAAGAATTCGCGCGAAGCAGCCGCTTACACCATGTGCTACAACCACGCGCTCTTTGCACATCGGGTTCACGATCTGCTGACCGTTATCTCTTGGGCTCACGACGACGAGCATCAGACAAAACGCCTGCACTTGGTCGGCGTTAACGGCGCAGGACCGATCGCAGCAGCAGCTCGAGCCATCGCGGGCGATGCCATCGACAAGGCAGCCATCGATACCGGCGGCTTTCGTTTCGCCAACTTGACCAGCTATCGCGATGTAAACTTCCTCCCTGGCGCAGTAAAGTACGGCGACCTACCAGCGCTGCTGGCCCTCTCCGCCCCCAACAAACTCTGGGTCACCGGCGAAAAAGGCGAGACAAACGAAGTAGTTCAAAAGGTCTATTCGGCTGCTAACGCCAAAGGCAATGTCACTTCGTCAGACAAAGACATTGAAGCAGCGATCGGCTGGCTCTTGGACTAGCCGATTGGGTTTTCAACGTCCAAGTTGAACGATGACAAGTGGACCACTTGTTCCGTTTATTGGTAAGCAACGAGTGCCGCCCCAAGATATTTGTGCGCAACAATACTTGGTAACGACTAACAGTCATTCGTGTGATTCGTGTGATTCGAGTGATTCGTGGTGCTCACTCGTGTCTCCCACAAACAATAGAGAGCACCACGAATCACACGAATAAAAAAGAGACAATCACACGTTTGTACGTCCGCTATGAATCGCCATCGGTCTTTCTACTCTAGTCGTCCGATGGGACCGATTTGTAGGTGCGATAGATGCGGTAGCTCCCGAATGACCTTTTCACCTTCTGGTGTAATTCCGCAGTTGTGAACACAAACTCGGGTCAGTTCTAGATGGGAGTACAGATGCTGAAATCCCGTTCCGGTCAATTGTCGATTGTCGCGAAACGAAACGTCTTGGAGCTTCGTGCACGTGCTGAGGTGAGCGAAACCTTCGTCGGTAAGCTGTGCATGAGGGAGCGTTAAGTGCGTGAGTTCAAGAACAGTGCCAAAATGCTCGAGCGACTTATTCGTTAGTTGATTGCAAGCTAACAACCTGATGATCTTCATATTGGGATGCGATCGCAATGGAGCGAAGTCCGCATCGGTAAGTCGACTAGCATCGCCATGAATACAACGAGTGGTTTGCGGCAAGTTCTTCAAGTGCTCTGGCGACAGAATCGCGTCCGTCATCAGCACGCTTAGATTCGGCCAGCTGGACATCGGAATGGGCTTGCCAATCATTCCGTCCAAGCGAATGTAGTCGAGCGAAGTGAGTTGCTCTAATTCGCCATAGTCCATTGGCTTGTTGAGCCGAGTCATCAGAGAAGTTAGTTTGGGAGTATTCTTTACTGAAAGAGAATATAAATAAGTAATATCGTTTTCTGCCAAATCGGGCAGGTCTTCGATGATCAAGTTAGGCCTCACTTTGCCGTAATGGCTTACATTGATCCACAACTTCTTGAACTTCTTGAACTTCTTGAACTTCTTGATTCGCTGCAGTTCGATGTGTCTTGGTGACTCGATTCCGTGGAGCCTGATATTCTTCAATGCTGGCAGATCGTGCAAATGAAGCCGAGTGATGTTTTTGCAATATTGGAGATTGAGAGTCTCGAGCTTTGGCAGGTCATGCAATTCAACTTCACCGTGGCCCTCAATGTTCTCCAAATTGATCGAGACGAGCTCCTTGAACTGCATTAGTTCCGCCACGTATTTGGTTTGAAATGGAGTACTTTGAAGCGAAATAACCTTGAGATCCTTGCAGTCCGAAAGGTGCTTCAATCCAGCTCTTTTGACTTTAGTCCCGTGCAGCGAAAGCGTCGTTAATTTTTTCAATCGCCTGAGATGCGTCAGGCCCCCGTCGGCAATCTTTTTGCACTCGTGCAGCGAAAGTCGCTCCAGATCATGAAAGTTAGCGAGCAGTTTTAGGTCTTCGTTTTCTGGAGCCACATGAGCGAGATCGACTCGGATAACAGCAACGTAGTTCTTTCCCATTATGTACTGCATAAAGGGAGAGCCCTTGGGCCGCGTCTCGTAGCGCCCACCTTTTTCGCCGATCAACTTTAGGAGGCTCTGCTGCTTCTCCAGATGTCTCGCCTGAAATCCATACCACCCCAAACCCAAGCAACAGAGCGATACCACAATCATGATGGTGCGGAGTCGAATCTGCAGCAATCGTCGCCAAAAGGGAAGATTTTCAGCTTCGGTCATAAAACACTCTCGCCATAACGTGACTCAATACAACAAACTGCCGTTGCTGCTAGTCTTTCTTCTCGTCATCTTTCTTCTTGTCGCGAAGTTTGGCTGACGTTGGGTTATCTTTGCCACCACCCAGCGATGCTGGCGGATCCTTTACGGGCACTTTTAGCTCTTTGCGGAGCTCGGCTAATCGCGCGGCCAACTCGCCGCGGATCTTAGCGTACTTCGGATCGTTGTGGACACTCTTCATTTCCTGCGGATCTTTCTTCAGATCGTACAGTTCCCATTCGTTGACATCTGGTTCGTAAAACCGAATCAACTTGTGATGTCCATCGGTAACTCCGAAGTGACGCCGAACGTCGTGCCATCCCGGATACTCGTAATAGTGGTAGTAGAAATGAGTTCGCCAATCACTGGGCGTCTTACCCTTCAACACGGAAACGAGGCTCGCGCCTTGCATGTCTGCTGGAATATCGGCACCCGCCACATCGAGAAACGTCTCCGCAAAATCCAATGGCGAAACGATGTCATCGTTAACACTCTTGGGCTCGACCACGCCGGGCCACCGGACGATCAACGGCGTTCGCAGCGATTCTTCGTACATCCAACGCTTATCAAACCAACCGTGCTCGCCGAGGTAAAAACCCTGATCGGAGCTGTAGATCACAATGGTATTATCCGCCAAGCCAGCTTCTTTGAGATACTCCAACATGCGGCCAATGTTGTCATCGACCGAAGCGACACAGCGAAGGTAGTCTTTGACGTAGCGTTGGTACTTCCAACGCACGAGGTCTTTACCTTTGAGGTTTGCCGCTCGCATCGCCTTGTTTTTCGGTTCGTAGGCAGCATTCCAAACTTTGAGTTGTTCGGGCGTGAGGTTTCTGGGCGGCTGCAACTTCAAGTCGTAATCGGTCATCGTCTTGGAGATACTCATGTCCTGCGTCTTGGCAGGTGTACCTCGTCCGGAATAGTCGTCGAACAAAGAGTCTGGTTCGGGAAGCGTTTGACCATCAAACATCGTCAAGTGTTTTGGACCGGGTTGCCAGTTGCGATGCGGTGCCTTGTGTTGGAACATCAACATAAACGGCTTTTCGGCGTCGCGTTCATTCTTCAGCCAGTCGAGCGCCAAGTCGGTAATGATATCGGTTGTGTATCCGGTATGACTCGTTCGCTTACCGTTCTTTCGCATCGGCGGATTGTAGTACGGACCTTGCCCGATCAATACTTCCGAATAGTCGTATCCTTGTGGTGCCATGTGTTCGCCGAGATGCCACTTTCCAACAACCGCCGTTTGGTAACCAACTTTTTGCAACAACTTTGGAAAAGTTTGCTGGTGCCCGTCAAACTTATTCCCATTCACCAAGAATCCATTTAGATGTGAATACTTTCCAGTTTGAATGACAGCGCGAACGGGTCCACAAATACTATTGGGGACGTAGCAGCGATCGAAACGCATTCCATCGCGAGCCAGCTGGTCTATGTTTGGCGTCACGTTCACCTTCGCACCATACGCGCCGATCGATTGATAGGCGTGATCGTCGGTGAAAATGAAGAGGATATTGGGACGCTCCGCCGCTGCTGACACGAGGGGAAGGGAGGTTAACAGATAACCAAGAACCAGGAGAATTCGCGAGTATTTCATGATGGTCAAACATTTCTCGGGAGTGGATTTGAAATGATTTAGCAAACCCAATTTTAGTCGGTATCGCGTGAGTTTGCGAGTTGATGTTGGGCGGACAACTCAACTCATGGCATGAGCATCAATCCTTGCTTATGGGGTGTGACTGAGGAAAACACTTGAGCGTGTACTTGCGAGACCACGGCCTGGAAGACCAGGATGGCCATGCCACGGTCTCGCAAGATTCACGTTTTGGATAGTTCCACGCGTCGTTTCGTTACGCCGAAGGCGTTGCCATAAGAGCTAGGGTCAGTTCGACGAGCTCCAGCGAGTAAGAACGCCACCCTAGGAAATCATCGCCAAGTCGCAGCCGGGCGAGCCAAATCGCTTGGCCATAGGACGCATTGTCCGAGCCCCTGAAACGCCGTCGACTCGATATTGACGATATGGGTAGTGTGACAGCCAGAACTGACGGCAACGGTCCGCCAGAATGGCATGCCAAGCCAAGATGTTGTCTTGCCATGGCCGCGTCGAACGAAGTTCCTAAACCCTCCCCGGAGCTGAGACTCCGACCCTCCCAAAAAAAGGGAGGGTGACTCGCGTTGCGAGTTGATTT
>Ga0115002_10008253_pt1 | contig 11563 bp, 10 predicted proteins | sample ArcticOcean_MG_C_8_FD_89576 | JGI IMG/M metagenome (GOLD analysis project Ga0115002, IMG submission 89576) | Marine microbial communities from western Arctic Ocean - ArcticOcean_MG_CB11_86 | ecosystem: Environmental > Aquatic > Marine > Oceanic | place: Arctic Ocean: Canada Basin | collected... | reverse complement strand
TTCGCCAACTGCATCAACACTGTCGACGGCGGATCCCACGTCGTTGGCTTCCGCGCTGGCCTGACTCGCGCCATCAACAGTTACGCGAAGAAGAGCAAGATCCTGCGCGACGACCAGGCGAACTTCTCCGGTGAAGACGTTCGTGAGGGCCTGACCGCCATCATCAGTGTTCGCCTTGAGGAGCCGCAGTTCGAAGGCCAGACCAAGGGCAAGCTCGGCAACGCAGAGGTCAAGACTGCGGTGGAGCAACTGCTAGTGCAGCACCTTGAGTTCTACCTTGAGGAGCACCCCCAAGAAGCTCGCCGCATCCTTGAGAAATGCATGACTTCCCAGCGTGCCCGCGACGCCGCTCGCAAGGCACGAGACCTCGTGATTCGCAAGAACGCCATGGACGGAGGATCCCTCCCTGGCAAGCTCGCGGACTGCTCCGAGAAAAGCCCTGAGCTTTCTGAATTATTCGTTGTCGAGGGTGAGTCGGCGGGTGGTTCAGCCAAGATGGGCCGCGATCGCCGCACCCAAGCGATCCTGCCCCTACGGGGCAAGATCCTCAACGTAGAGAAGGCCCGACCTGATCGCATGTTGGCCCACGAGGAGATCCGCGCCCTTATCACCGCTATCGGCGCGGGCTTGGGCGAGGACTTCAACATTCCAAAGTTGCGCTATCACAAGGTCATCATCATGACCGACGCTGATGTCGACGGAGCGCACATCCGAACGCTCCTACTGACCTTCTTCTTCCGCAACATGCGAGAACTCATCGACGCAGGACACCTGTACGTCGCTCAGCCCCCGCTGTACCGCACATCCCGTGGTCGGTCGGTCGAGTACAAGTACGCGGAAGCCGACAAAGACACGTGGATGTCCAATCAGCTCTACGGTCGCGTTTCCGTCTCTAACGACGACGGCTCTGTGACGATGTCTGGCCCGAAGCTCAGTACGCTGCTGGAGTTGATCCGCGAATTCCAGGGCTGGGTCTCCCCGCTTTCCAGCCTGGGTCTCGCCCCCGAACTTGCGGGGGTGCTCTTCCAGGGAGCAGCTCAAGGCAAGTACCGGCTCGCCTTCGATGGCCCGGAGACCCTAAAGGCTGTAACCGATTGGTTTACAGAATATGGGTTCGAGTGCAAGCCGCTGCAGAACATCAAAGAAGGACGCTTCTTGCTAGAGGTTCCCGGGCACGGCACCATCAACGTGAAAGCCGTACTGGAATCCGTTTCATCCCACCGCGCCAACGAGGTCTTCCCTCGTGTCGCGGAATGGGTCGATGGCCATAGCTTCTCCATCACCCGACGCGACAATGAGGTCGCGTCGGGGCTTGCCTGGTTCGATCTAGCTGCCGGACTCGAACGCCATTCCGATCGCAGCGGCGTCAACCTCCAGCGCTACAAGGGCTTGGGTGAGATGAACCCGGATCAGCTTTGGGAAACCACCATGGACCCGACGAAGCGAACGCTGCTCCAGATCAACGCGGATCAAGCAGCTGAGGCAGACGAGGTGTTCACGACGCTAATGGGCGACCTGGTGCAACCCCGCAAGGAGTTCATCCAGGCCCACGCCCGCCAGGTGAAGAACCTCGACATCTAAGTCTTGCAGGCTAGGCCTGCAAGACTTAGCTCGTAACGACGTTGCCCTCGGCATCGCCCTCGAGGATCGAGAACAGCTCGTAGCCATCTCCACGAAGGCGCTCGCTGCCACCCTGGTTGCGATCGAGGATGCAGCCCACGAACACAACCTTGTGGCCAGCGTCCTCCGCCGCGCGGATCGCCAGATAGAGCGAACCTGCCGTCGAGCAGGCGTCGTCCACGATGGCCACGGGCGCACCCTCAGGCAACGGTCCCTCGATCAGCTTACCCATACCGTGTTCCTTCGGCTGGGGGCGTACGAAGAACGCCGGCACGGCGCGACCCCCGTCAAGCCCGCTGAGCATGGCTATCTCGGTCACCATGGGCACCGCCGCCACAGCAGGCCCGCCAACGGCCTCAGCGCCTGACTCACGAATCGCCGGAAGGATCGCCTTCGCAACCGCATTGGAGCCCTCAGACGACAGCGTCAGCAAGCGGCCATCGAAGTAGTACTTGCTCTTCTCACCTGACGTCAACGTGAAGTCGCCGTACCGCAGGGCATCCAGCTCATTACAGAGCTCCAAGATACGCTGGGGAAGATTTTCCGTCGCCATCACTACCCCTCCGAAGGCTCTAACGATAGAGCCCATGTTCCTCGATGTATTCACCCACCGCCTCCGGTACCAAGTAGCGGTAGGATTCGCCCGCCACCACACGTCGGCGCAGCTCGGTTCCGCTGATCTCGATCAGTGGCAAGTGCACCGTCATCAAGCGCTCACCAATAGTCGGGTCAATGGCTTCCAGCGTTTTCAGATCAAGCCCGCCATGTCCTGGGCGCAGCGCCACCACCAACTGCGCCAATTCCAAGATGCGCTCCGGCGCCTTCCAGCGATGCATGCTGTTCAGGGTATCCACGCCCATGATGAATAGCACGTCATCGTCTCGCATATCACCGGCCCGCAACTCCTCAAGCGTATCCACCGTGTAGGTTTCGCCTGGGCGATCCATCTCAAGCGTACAAAGCAGAAAACGCTCGTTCGTCTCAATGGCAAGCTGCACCATGGCTTTGCGATGCTCTTTGCTCGTCAAGCACTGCCCACGCTTCATCCAAGGCTCACCGGTTGGGACGAACCAAACCTCATCAAGGCCCAAGCGCCATAGCACTTCCTGCGCCAGGATCAGGTGTCCTGTGTGAATAGGGTCAAACGTTCCGCCCAAAATCCCGCGACGCATTCAGTCCCACACCAACTCACGGTTTGCGATCCGAACGGTATCTCCTTCCGCCACCCCTGCCTTTTCCAACGCGCTGATCACGCCAAAACGTTCCATCTCTGCGTGGAATTGCATGCGCGCCCGCCAGTCGTTGAAGCGCACCATGGGTACGAACCGCTCCAACGGCGCGCAGGACACCACGAACACTTCTTCGTCACGCTCGATCCGGATCCTAGGTCGTCGAGGGACAACAACCTTGATTACTGCTTCCGCTTCTGCCTCCTCAACATCGTCGTCTTCGTCAGGTACGGGAATCAAGGGCAATACACGATCCAGCAATTCATCGAGTCCCTCCGTCGTTGCCCCAGAAAGAACACTTGGAACCTGTCCGCTAGCTTCTTCTAACTCAGCCAACTTCTCCGCCAACTGCTCTTGCACCTCAGGCAAATCAACCTTGTTGAGGACTGCAACTATCGGTTTGTTCTCCAAGCCACCTGGGTACGCCTCAAGCTCTTTTGCTACTCGAAGATATTCTTCACCAACGTTTTCAACACTTCCATCAACAAGATGGACTAACACTCGAACGCGCTCAGTGTGCCTCAGGAATTCAAGACCCAAACCCCTTCCCTCGCTCGCACCTTCGATCAAACCAGGAACATCCACAAACACCAGTTCACGGCCATAGCGGTAAACCATACCCAGAACCGGCTCAATCGTAGTGAACGGATAATCCGCTATCTTGGGTCGAGCCCGTGAAATGACCGACAGCAAGGTCGATTTGCCCGCATTCGGCGAACCAACAAGCGCTACATCTCCAAGAACCTTTACCTCTAGGAATACCAACAATTCTTCGCCATGTTCGCCAGCCTCAGCCAGCAAGGGTTCTTGGTTCGTCGAAGTTACGAAGCGATGATTGCCTCGACCGGGAGCTCCACCCCTGGCGATCGCTACTCTCTTGTTAGGAACGACTAGATCAACCAGTTGTTCGCGTTCCCCATCTTCGTTTTCTTTCCAGACCACAGTACCCATCGGTACTTCAATCGTCGTGTCTTTTCCTTTTTTTCCTGTCTTGTCCCGGCCATCACCACCCTTTCCATCATCAGCGTAGACGTTGAACGTCCGGTGAAGATGGCCAAGAGTACTCACGCCTTTTCGAGGAATGAGATAGATAGTTCCTCCCCCTCCCCCATCGCCCCCATCAGGACCGCCCCGAGGTTTGTAGGGTTCGTGAAGAAAAGAGATGGCACCATTGCCGCCTTTGCCTGCTCGCATCTGAAGGTGTTTGTTATCTAACAACCGTTAACTCTCACTTAACTTAATCACTAGGTAGGAAGTTTTCTAAATAACAATAGTAAAGGCATCTGTTGGTGAATGTTTTACTAACAAAGGTGATTGAGCAGGCCACTGCCTTGGGGAAGGCTGTTGGGGAAGGTGTTGGTATAAGGACTCGAAGAATGTTATTTGGAGGTGAAAGACGCCAATAGGGGGCCGAGCGCGTCAGCAAAAGCGTTATCAGACGCTAAGCGTTTGGCAACTTTCTTTACGCTGTAGAGAACGGTTGTACGATCACGACCGCCTAAAGCTGAGCCGATTTCGTCTGGCGAGAGCTTGTGATGAGTATTCAGTACGTACATAGCAATCTGGCGAGCACTTGCCACAGCACGGTCACGTCGACCGCTAACTAGCGCGGCTTGGGGTAGGCCGAAATGAGCGGCAACCGCTGCGATAGTGGCTTTCGGTGATGATTCGCCTAGATCTAGTGCCGCAGCCACGCCGAGAGCGCTCTGAGCGAGTTCGACCGTGACTAGAGTGTTCGTGAAGTGAGCCATTGCCGTCACGCGGTTCAGGGAGCCTTGGAGCAAGCGGACGTTGCTCTGAGTCCGTTCCGCGATGAAGTCGATCACTTCGCGAGGAACGTCGACGGGCGCGCTCTCTGCGAAGGTTGAAAGCATGGCAGTGCGAGTCTCAAGCGAAGGCTGACCGATATCGGCTAGCAACCCCCACTCGAACCGTGAACGTAAGCGTTCTTCAAGCAACGGTAGAGCCGATGGAGGTCGATCACAGGTTAGAACGATCTGCCGGCCTGAGTCGTGAAGAGCATTGAAGGTATGGAAGAAGCCTTCCTGCGTACCTTCCTTGCCTGAGATGAACTGGACATCGTCTATGAGTAGCAGATCGGCGCTACGGTACCGAGCGCGAAACGATTCCGTGCGCCGGTCTTTGATAGCGGCCAAGAATTCATTAGTGAACTGTTCGCAGGTCACGTAAGCAACGCTTCGACCCGCGGCCTGCGCTCGTGATCCGATGGCTTGAAGCAAGTGGGTTTTGCCGAGGCCAACCGCACCGTATAGGAATAGTGGGTTATAGGATTGGCCAGGAGCGTCAGCGACGGCCATCGAGGCGGCGTACGCTAGTTGGTTCGAGTCCCCGACCACGAATGATTCGAACGTGTAGCGTGGATTGAGTAGGGCGTCAGTCACAGAAGCCGTCGGTGACGTGCTTCTGATAGGTGTCGTGGAGGTGACGGGTGGGGCCGAGGGGGCAGGGCTAGGATTGCCTGCCCCGACCTGGAACGTAACGCCGATGGCAGCGTCGGTTACTGCCCCGACCGCATCTTCGATGAGGGCGTGCATCCGCCGCTCGAGCCATTCGGCAGCGAACGGTGTTGGTACAGCAACGACCAAGGTTTGATCGTCTATGTCGACCCCAACCGTGCCACGTAGCCAAGTGTCAAAACTTGGCCGCGTAACTTGCAGTTGCAGACGACCCAGTACTGCTTCCCAGGTTTGGCGAGCGGAAGTGTCGACGGGCACTCAAGAACTCCGGCTATGTTGAAGTATCAAGATCAATGGCCGCGCGCCAGCGGGCCGAATGGTGTCGGGAGGGCGTGGAGCCCTGCGGGACTGGGGAACGATATCATGCCAAAGGGGTTGGATAGCAGGGCGGAAATGGGGCAAATCTCAAGACATTACACACTTGCATTTTTCGATCCTGCCTAGGAAGCAGGCCGTGAAGCCGTTCCCGTGAATCGGGGCATTCCAACCTTACGCTCATCGCGTTGTATCATCGCTCTATGGCCTCTCTACGCATCGTTTTTATGGGCTCTCCCGAGTTCGTGGTCCCCATCCTCCATTCCACTGAACGTGTAGCGCCGGAACTCGACGGTGAGATCGTCGCGGTGTACACCGCGCCCGACCGTCCAGCGGGGCGAGGTCGCAAGCTTTTGGCATCGCCAATCAAGGAATATGCGCAGACTCGCGGCATCAACGTGCTAACGCCAGCACGTGTCACCAACGATGAAGAGAAGGCTCGTTTTGCAGAGCTTGGCGCGGACTTGGTGGTTCTGGCCGCATACGGTTTACTGCTGCCCGCCCCTTTCCTCTTCGGTCCTAAGCATGGGGCCGTGAACGTCCACCCATCCCTGCTGCCCCGACATCGTGGTGCTTCCCCCGTGGCGGGCGCGATCCTGGCGGGCGACGCTGCTACGGGCACCACGATCATGAAGATGGACGAAGGACTGGATACCGGTGCGGTGTTGGCGATGGAAGAGATTCCTTTGGCGGGCACGGAACGTGCCCCTGCTCTAACCGAGGCACTGTTCGCTCTTGGGGCACGCATGCTTAGTGAGATACTGCCTGCGTACGTCGCTGGCGAGCTCGTTCCGATCCCGCAGGCTGCTGATGGTGTGACGATCATCAAGCGCTTCACGAAAGAGGATGGGCGATTGGATTGGGCCCTACCGGCCATCGACCTCGAACGACGCACCCGTGCGTTTTATCCGTGGCCAGGTACCGCGACCACGTACTGCGGTGAGCGATTAGAGGTGCTGTCGGCCACCGTTGTGGAGTCGAGTGAAGGGGTGGTAAGCGTGCCAGGCGCCGTGATCGGTCAGGGGCAGGATGTCGCCGTGGTGACGGGCGAGGGGTTGTTGGTGCTGCACCAAGTGAAACCCGCTGGCCGCAAGCCGATGGCAGTGGCAGACTTCGTTCGTGGCCACCCCGATTTCGTCGGGGCGACCCTTCCTTCGTAGCGCCATGCATATCTGCTGGCGCTGTTAGAACTTACGCGCCCTCGGTAGCCCCAGTTGCTTCCGCGGGAGGAGTAGCGCTCGCGGTGGTCTCTGCGGCTTCAGTGCCACGCCGGTGTGCGATTCGAGCGACGATCGCCGTAGGATCGGTTACCAACGATACGCCGGTCGGCAGCACCACGTCGGCGGCGTAGATCACGGAATCCAAGTCTACCAAGGGCGAAAGGTCTACGATGATCGCGTGGGGCATCTCCAGTCCCATCGCCTCAAGCATGATTTCGTGAAGGTCTTCTGAAAGTTGAGCGCCCTCTTCTCGGGCTGCCAATGCCTCGCCCTCAAAGTGGAGCGGAACGGAAGCATGGATGCGCTCGGTGCGGGAGATGGTGAAAAGATCCACGTGCAGAACCCGGTCGGTCACAGGGTGCTTCTGAATCTGCTTCACGACCACAAAGTGCTCGTTAGAGCCAACCTTGATAGTGATCGGAGTGGTCAACCCTGCGTCGTTCAAAGCGTGAACCAAGTCTAAGGTGGACGCCTGCAACGTTAGAGACTCCATCTTCGATCCGTAGACGTGGATGGGAGTGATTCCAGAGCGCCGAAGAGCTCCGACCTTCTTCCCAAGAGCGGTACGTGGCTGTGCTTCAACGGTGATCTGATCCATGCGGGGCTCCCGAACTGCGTCCTAAGTGGGACGGCTATTGATTGGAGGGCTGAAAAACCGAAAGGTGCCATTTTCCGCAGCACCAATCAGAAATGCTACCAGATGTCGCCCCAGACAGCTACGCCGAGGGGCGGCGGCCTATTGTCGACTTTCTCGGTCGATTTAATTGTTTTTGGATCGTTCGATGGTTATCATGGGTGACACGCCCTTGCGGCGTGACCCCCCAGAGGGCCCCTGACAAGATTGGAGAGAGAACCATGCGCATCCCGATGAAAGTGGACTATGGCGTCCGCGCGCTGGTGGATCTCGCTCTCCAAGCGGAGCCTGGCAAGCCCGTCCGCACTAGAGATATCGCAGGGCGCCAAAGCATCCCTGAACCGTACCTCGATCAGGTGCTGACGACCCTCAACAAGTTCGGCTTCATCCGGAGCAGGCGTGGCCCGCAAGGCGGACACGTGCTCGCACGCCCGGCGAAGGAGATCACGTTGAACGACGTCGTCACCACGCTCGAAGGGCGGAGCGCTCCGCTGGACTGTATCGAGGACATGTCGGAGTGTACGTTGGCCGCCGGGTGCGCGCAGCGGAACATCTGGCAGGATGTCGAAGAGGCTGTTCATCAAGTGCTTACCACAACCAGCGTGGGCGACTTGGCCGAACGACAACGCGCCAATGCTGAGTTCGTTTCCCCAACCGCGTAGCTCTGCGACGGCCGGCGAACCCCCCCTGAAGAATCAACAAGAATCAAAAGCACTGGCCGCATGCGCGCACGTGCGTTACATTAATCGACGGCGGTAAGCCATCAGCGCGAGCGTAAGTCGCGTCTCCTGCACCAGGAGACGCCCCGACGCATCTCAACAGTAAGAATGGGTCGTGAGTGGCAACCCCACGCGCGATTTCGCATGCATCTAGATATTGCATGCTTCTCGAGGAGGACAATCATGACTTCGGCAACACAGCTCACCCCTGAACAAGTGCGACGTTACAGTCGTCACATCATCATGCCGCAGATCGGCAGCCGAGGGCAGCGCAAGCTGATCGACTCGAAGGTGCTGATCGTTGGTGCCGGTGGCCTCGGTGGCCCTGTGGCCCTGTACCTGGCACTCGCAGGCGTTGGGACCATCGGGATCGTCGACTTCGACACGGTGGATCTCAGCAACCTGCAGCGCCAGGTGCTCCATACCACCGAGACGATCGGCATGCCCAAAGTTGAGTCTGCGAAGATAACACTGGCCCGGTACAACCCGGAAGTGAACGTCGTGGCCCACGAGTTCCCGATCAACTCGGAGAATGCCATGGACCTGATCGCCCAGTACGACGTGATCGTCAACGGGGCGGACAACTTCGCCACACGCTACTTGGTGAACGATGCTGCGTACCTGAACAACAAGCCTCTCGTGGACGGGAGCATCCTGATCTTCGATGGGCAGGTCACCACCTACGAACCAGGCAAGGGTTGCTACCGCTGCCTTTACCCGGAACCGCCGCCGCCAGGAATGGTTCCGAACTGCGCGGAGGCCGGCGTGTTGGGTGCCCTTACGGGAACGATGGGCAGCCTGCAGGCCACGGAGGTCGTCAAGGTGATCCTCGGCATCGGCGAGCCGCTCATCGGTCGTCTGCTGTTGGTGGATGCGCTCAGCATGGAGTTCCGTGTCGTCAGGACGCGCCGAAACCCAGCGTGCTGGTTGTGCGGCGACAACCCGAGCGTTACGGAGTTGATCGACTATGACGTCTTTTGTGGTCTGGTTCTGCCTGGCGATGCGGGCGCGGTAGCCGTTCACTAATGAACGAGAATCTGTCCTGGAGCACGTATGCGTAGCTCCAGCCTCATCGAGGCCATCGGCGAAACGCCCTTGGTCGAACTGCCGTCGTTCAGTCCGAAACCTGGCGTCCGGATCTTCGCCAAGCTGGAGGGGAATAACCCCACCGGCTCGGTGAGGGATCGGATCGCCAGGGCGATGGTTCAGGCTGCCCTCGATGATGGTTCACTGGACGTTAGCTGGACGATCCTCGAACCCACCAGCGGTAACACGGGGATCTCGCTCGCGATGATCACCAGCCGCCTGGACTACCGATTCACCGCTGTCATGCCTGAAAACGTGAGCCCAGAGCGATCGGAACTTCTGCGTGCATACGGCGCGGAGATCATCTACTCGCCTGGTGAAGAGGGCTCCAACGGTTCCATCGCCATGGCCAAGCAGATCGTGGCAAAGGATCCGTCCTACCTCATGCTGTTCCAGTACGGCAACGCCGCGAACCCGGGTGCTCACTATGCGACCACCGGGCCAGAGATCATCAGGGATCTACCTGAAATTACCCACTTCGTCGCGGGGCTGGGAACCGGCGGTACGTTGATGGGCACGGGCCGCGCACTCAAGGAATTCAACCCTAAGATCGAGATCATCGCCGCCGCACCGGAGCCGGATGATCGCATCCAAGGCTTGCGCAGCCTGGAGGAAGGCTTCGTTCCCCCTATCCTTGATCTGAACATGCTGGATTCCCGAATCATGGTGAGTGGAGAAGAAAGCTTCCGTGGAACGGCAGAATTGTTGCGTCGTGAGGGCGTGTTCGCAGGAGTATCCTCGGGGGCAGTGCTCGCAGCCGCGCTTCGCCTTGCGAGCCGAGTGGACAACGCCAACATCGTGTGCCTCTTTGCTGACGGGGGCTGGAAGTACCTGAGCACGGGCCTATGGACGAGAACGTACGACGATCTCAAAGAATCGGTGGAAGGCAAGATCTGGTGGTAGCAGAGGCGGGAATGCCTCCGTTGAGCCAGGTTCCCTACATCGTTGGCGTCGTTGGTGGCCCTAGTCTGGATCTTCAACGCAGCCTGGACTCTGAGGGGGTAAGGTTTGTTCAAGCAGGTGCTGATGGCACTTCAGAATCGTCCACGGACGTTCTGTTGGTGGATCTGACGGAGACTCACCGAAACGACCTCGATCGGGCCACGCAGAATCTGCCGTCCGCCAGCGGTTCGAACGGTGGGCTTCCTGTAATTGCGGCCATCTCTTGGGACCTCCTCCGCACCCCCAACGTCCAGATCGCCACCGACGATGTCATTGTCGTGCCGTGGCGCTTGGGTGAATTGTGGCTGCGCATCGCTCGCTTGCTGGATCACAAGGCCCCGCCGCCGGAGGCAAATCTCATCACCGGTGGGGATCTCGTCATCGATCCCGAGCGATACGACGTTTACGTCGCGAATAAGCCCGTGCTCCTGACGTTCAAAGAATATGAGTTGCTGAAGCTACTGGCCTCCAACCCTGGCCGCGTGTACAGTCGCGAAGCGCTTCTTGAGCAGGTGTGGGGCTACCAGTATTTCGGTGGCACTCGCACTGTCGATGTTCACGTTCGACGACTGCGCAGCAAGATCGAGGACGCCACCCACACGTTCATCGATACCGTTTGGAATGTAGGGTATCGCTTCCACGGGTAGTTGCACATGTCGACATTCCCCTCGTCCGACGAAAAGATAGTCCCCGACGTTACGGTTGTAAAACGCTCCTTTGCCGGTGTCTGGATCCTCGCCGCGACGATCCTCGGATCCAGCATGGCGTTTATCGACAGCACAGCTGTTAACGTCGCCCTTCCCGTGCTTCAGGCGGACTTGGACGCCTCCATCGGTGACCTCCAGTGGATCATCAACGGCTACGTGCTCTTCCTCGCGTCTCTCTTGCTGGTAGGCGGAGCGCTGGGTGACCGGCTGGGGCGCAAGCGCATGTTCATCGTTGGCATCACCATCTTCGCTGGTGCGTCCGTGTGGGCAGGCCTATCGCCCAACTCAACATCGCTGATCATGGCCCGTGCCGTGCAAGGCATCGGTGGCGCGATCTTCGTCCCGGGAAGCCTCGCGCTCATCGGTGCCTGCTTCTCAGACTCCGAGCGTGGCGCGGCCATTGGCACCTGGTCCGCCGCTAGTGCCCTCACAACCGTCGCTGGGCCGGTGCTCGGTGGGTTCCTCGCGGAAGAGCTCTCCTGGCGTTGGGTGTTCTTCATCAATATCCCTATCGCAGTCGTCGTTATCGCCATCGCCATCGCCCGCGTACCTGAGAGCCGCGAGCCTAGCGACAGCAAGATTGACTGGCTCGGAGGCGCACTCGCAACCATCGG
>Ga0115002_10008252_pt1 | contig 11563 bp, 13 predicted proteins | sample ArcticOcean_MG_C_8_FD_89576 | JGI IMG/M metagenome (GOLD analysis project Ga0115002, IMG submission 89576) | Marine microbial communities from western Arctic Ocean - ArcticOcean_MG_CB11_86 | ecosystem: Environmental > Aquatic > Marine > Oceanic | place: Arctic Ocean: Canada Basin | collected... | reverse complement strand
TGCCGTAGCGTCGTCGAACAGGCAGCCCTGGATCCGGCAGTGAGCTGCCGTGACGGGAATGCCCACGACAAGAGCGTCCACATCGCTGATGAAGTGGATGTTCTGGATGCTCACATTGGCCGCCGTCACCGTGACGGTCGAGGCTGTGGCGCTGAGCGTGACCTGTGGGCGGTCAGTGCCGCGACCCAGGCCGATGATGCTGATGCCCGCCACATCTGCGGCGACACCTGCGGCGGTGCTGACCGTCTCCGCGTGGCCCGGCATCACGTAGATGATGTCGCCCTTGCTCGCCGTGCATTTGTTGATGGCGGCGTCGATCGTGATCAACGCCTCGTCCGACGCATCCCCAGTGTTCGCGGCGGCGCCACTACCAGAGTCCACATAGAAGACGGATCCGGTAGTATGGTTGATCAGGTTCCGCAATTCCTGCGAATACTTCACTTCACGCAAGGCGTTCCGCAGCCTGTTGTTCAGTTCTTGGCTTGACATTAGGTCCCTCGCTTCAAGGCGTTAGAGGCTGGGCGGGGGACATTGTGCCCCCCGCCCAACAACCCGTTTCGGTGCTTCCCAGCGACCTATCAGCTAGGCACTGGGCTGAAGTCAGCCGCCGTTACGTTGGCAAGCGTAATGCCCGTCAACGCGGCGTGTCTGTTTCGGCGATCACTGAAGTTCTGAAGGTACGACTTCACGTACCACTCCTTACCGTCAAAGTCCGACAGTCTTGAGAACTGGCTTCCGTCTTCGGCAAAATAGTCGGCCTCGCCGTCGAGATCGACCCTGAACAGGTCCTCCACGGACAGCGTGTAGAGCACATCGTGGACCTGCCAATCGTCCTCGATAAAGTCCATGTTGGCGATCCTGACGGCCTCATAGCCACCCTCGAACGTGCGGCCCAGCGATGTCTGCTGCTGGAACCCTACGAGCGTCCTGGCGAGCTCGGCGATCACGGCACCCTGGGCGCAGCAAACATGAGTCGCTGGTCCTACGGGTGAGGTGCTCTTCGCTCTGAGCTGCCGGAAATGCTCCGTGACCTCGATGTGATCGAAGGTCGCCGAGGCCTTCCTGTAAGGCTTCCACCTCGGATACGTGGACTGAGAAATATTGAACACCGTCGTCGCGTCCGCGTCCGGGTCTACGATGTTCAGTAGGCCATTGGGAGCGTTGGTGTATTCCGACGCGAAGTAGTCAGTCGAGATGTTCGGTGTAGTGGCGTTAACGATCAGGTCGTTGGCCGCCAGAGTGGCGCTGGGCTCCCACGTGCCTGCCGTAGTCACCGTGACCGTGTTGGTCGAGTACGTGACGGCAGAGACAGTCCCCGCCCCCGCCAGCCCGTTGCTGTCGTTCACATCGACCCAATTGAGTATCATGCCTGGCTCGATATGGAGCAGTGGCGGCGTGCCCGCGTGGCCGTAGCCATCCTTGACCACAAACACTGTCGAGCTCGTGCGGGACGATACCTTGCACAGCGTACCGTTCGAGGTTCCGACCGCGTGACGGATCTGAGCTCGTCCGAAGGCGTCCCACATCTGGTCGAACATCCGACCGAGTAGGTCCCCGAACGCACCTGGCCCGCGCACTGCCCGCTTCTCGATGAAGTTGTCGATCGCCCTACGAACGTAGAGCCGTGCCGGCGTGGTTTCCCCTTCCACAGCATCAACGTACTGGTGGTCGGGAAGGTTACCGTCAGATCCCTGGGCCCCACCTGAGTAGGTCAGGTCTGCGGAGAATACCAACTTCTCACCGTCCATCCTGTAGTCACCTGCCCCAGCCTCCTGGAAGAGCTGGGAGGTCGGCGACCAACTAGAGACGTTCGGCTTAACCTCGCCGGCATAAATCTCGTGTACGAGTCCCGTGAGGTCGGTAATCGCCTCAAGGTTCCCGACTTGTGAGCCTAGTGCCATTGTCTTTTACCCTTGTCTATTGAGACTGCTGGCCCCACGTCCTTACGCGGGCCCTGCGTGCTCGTTTCTGTTGGCTGGGAGACAGTCTATTGATCTCCTGGTTCTCGGTAGAGGTGCCATGATCGCGCACCCCTGCCGTGGCCCGGACGACCCCCGGCCGTGTCGCGTGACGAGTGGCAGCGTCTTCGAGACTCTTCGCCTCACGCTGCCGCGCTTCTGCTGTCACCTTCGCCTTCGCTGCCATCAGCTCCTGCTGCCTGACTTCGGCAGCCTGGTTCTTCTGGCCCGCAGCCACCTCCGGCTTCGACCCATATGCAGCGTTCGCATACGTGTACCAGCCGCCAGGTGTCGGCGTCTCGCCTCTAGCCTGACAGATCGAGCCGTAGCCCGATAAAGCCTGCCTCACCTCGGTCTCATTCCAGAGCGGATACTGCGGGGGCACCTTGGTGTTGGGATTACCCGCCATCGCGTCGTTGATCGCGTCGTGTGCGAACTGGCTGGCCTTTTGGACGGCCACCCCCTGCACATACGTCTGACGCGCCTCCGACTTCGCCTGTTCGAGTCCTTCGGTGCTGGCATTGGCGAGGATGCCGTTGCGGTAGCTCTGGGCGTCGGCTTCCCCGTAGGTGCCCTTGATGTCCTGAAACGCCGATTCCTGCTCGGCGCTCAGGATACCGCCAGAGCTCGCTTGGTTCTTCCAGTAGTCGGCATCGGCGCGGGACTCCAAGAGTTGCGCGTTCACGCTGTCGAGCTGCTGTGAGGCCTGGTCAAGTTCGGCCCTACGGGTGTGGCTGTTCAGAAGAGCCCTGAGATCGCGTTCATCTTCAGGAGCTACCTCGAACGCCTCGCGCCCCCGTTGTCGCAGGGGATGACCGTCTGCGACGGGGACTGTCACGGATGTGGTAACAGGGGTGGTGGCCTGCTCGGTCTCCGTGGCCTCGGCCACGCTCGCCCCAGAAATTGAAGGGGCGGCGATAGTGTCGAGGTCTTCGGTACCGGAAGGGGAGCCCTCCTCGGGCGGCCCTTCCTCTGGTGTTCCTTCTGCCTTTGTAAACCGGCCGCCCTCGGGCGTGCCTGCCGGCTGCCGGGCACGTTCGCCCGCCTCAAGCCTCGCGGTGAGGCGCTGCCGTGCTGCCTGCTTGATGTCCGATACAGTACGAGGCCCCTCCGCTGGGGTCTCTACTACTACTACCGGGGCTGCAACGACTTCCGGGGCCCCTGGGGCGGCGGCTGTCTCAGTCATGGGTTCTCCACATAGTGTTAATAAGCTCCACCTTCACGCGCCTCTGCCGTCAAGGCGGCCACTTCACTCCTCGGCGTACTCACCTCTTCGGCGGTCGTGGTCCCGACATCCGGGCCAGCCGCTGGGCCAGTGGGTGAGGCCGCTGGCGATCCGGCCGCCGGCGTAGGTGGCTCGACCTGTGCAGCCCGGGCCACCTGCTGGCCGCTCAACCACTTGAAGAATTGATCCTGCCGGAGCATCGCGATCCGGCGAACGATCGAGTCTTCGCTCTCGTCTTGTGTCATCGTAGACAACGCTTCGAGGTGTGCCGTCGAGTCGTCGTCCATCATTATCGGATATTGCTTGTCCAGCATCGGCCACAGGTATTGTGCCGCCTGCTCTACCGTTGGATTGCCCAGGCCGCTCACCTGATCCCGCGTTAGACCATACTGCTCTCGGAACTCCCGGACCACCTCCCGGACACCCTGGTTGACGACCTTCGCCCTGCGCTCGCGCATCTCCTGCGGGTCGAACTCGTCAGGCCATAGGCTCCTGTCAGGGTACTGCTTCTTGAACTGTCTGGTCGTGATAGCACGCTCGCCCGTCGTCGGATCGAACATCTGCCAGAGGTTCATCAACTGCTGGGCCTTAGCTTCCGTGGTGGCACCGAAGCCGGAGGTGAGCCGATACATCGGCTTCATCTCGCTAAGCTGGCTCCTGTCTATATATGGCTTGATCAGATGCGAAATCTCGTCGCCGGCTATGTCCACGAGCCACGGCACGTCGCCATACTGCTTCATCAGGCGCCAGCAGATGCCCATGAACCCCTCGGCGCTCTCACGGAAGCGCTGGTTGGTCGGCCCATGCACCGTGTCGTCGGCCCTAGCGAGGGCCACGACCTTGGCTGCCGCGTCGTATGGCTGGCTCTCGCCTCTGCTAGCAGCTTGCCAGCCACCCTTACGGAACATCCCGGACTCGATGCGTTGGATCTTGTGCTCCAGCAGCGGGATGTGCCTGCTAGGGAGCTCCAGGTACTGGGGTATGAACCCGGTGCCGGGATCGATCTCGATCTCGCCGTCGTCTATATAGGCAGCGCTGTCGTCGGCGATCACGCCCGCCGTGATCAGTGGGGCTCTGACGCTGCGCCTCACGAACTCGTTCACCAGCGTCTCTAGCTGGTTGAGCTGGACCTGGTCCTCGTCCAGATCGGCCACGAACGGCTTGCCGAGCACGTCGTCAAAGCGATTGGCGCTGTAGACCTGCACGGAGCTCAGCACGCCGCCAGGCAGCGGGCCGTCATGTAGGAGCAGCGCGTTGCCGAAGCCGCCGGTCGTGCCACCGCCGGACGCATCCGCGCTGTCCGTTGACGCGCTACCGTTCAGCGCCACGATAGTGAGTCGGCCCACCGGATAGTTCATATCGACGCCGGGCGCGACCTCGCGGTAGATCAGCGCCAGGAGCTCGTCGCCGCCCTGCCCGCTCATAAGCGAGGCCGTGCCGTGGATGCTGCTGCCTGCCATCAGCCACTTACGCACGGTGCGCTGGAACCGGCTAGACGAGGCCAGCTTGGTCGAACCCTCGATGCCCGGTACCTCGGGGAACGCCTGTCTGACGCCCTCCGCGCTGACTATGCGGGCATACGTCATGTGCTCGACCTTGCCGCGTGTCGCGCCGGTGCTGTAGACGGTGTCGAATGGGTCGCCTACCCAGCAATCGATCGTGCCGCGTACCGGGCCTTGCATACCCTCCGCGTGTACGGGCTGGTAGGCGTCGAACTGCGGGTCGTCCCTCCAGTGCGCGTGGATTGGACAATTCCCGTATGCCGCCGCCATGTACATCGCCTCGGCGAACAGGGAGTTCAGGTACTGTTCCTTCGCGATGTAGTTGGCGAATGCCTGGTCGATCGCGCCCGACTCCCGAGACTGTCGGTCAGGCCTGGTCTCGACCACGAAGCGAAATGGCATGGTGCTGTGGTAGGCGACCATGTTGTCCACCATAGGGCGCAGTAGGTTGTTCTGGGCCCTAGGCACTCCACTCAGGTTGTGGGGGATCTGGATCCGCTCGCCGTTGTACAGATCGGCCCACTGGTTGTCGCCCTCACCATCGATGTGGATGAGGTACTTCTCGGCCGTCAGGTCGTGGAAGCGCCGGCTGTTGAGCCCGTTGCGGTGGAACTCCGCGACCTCGCGTGCCACTGACCGAGGGTCCACGGATGACGCGTCAGCCTGGTTGTTGGGCTGAGCTCCTACCGCGTCAGGGCCACCGTAGTGGCCGGAAGACGTAACTGTCGTGTTAAGAGGTGTCGCCATAATCGGATAACATACGCTTCGGGGGTGGCTCAGCCAACACTTTGCTCCAACTCCGCCTGGATCTCACTCCACGCCTTGCCCTCTCGGTGATGCGCCAGCCTGGCGCTGTTGCGAAGACCTTGGCGGGTATGCTCGCTGTCGAACTTGTCGATGACGTAGTTCAGCGCCGGCGGCATGGGCTCTGGCGGCCGCTTGCGCCCTGCCGGCAGCTCGGTCAGGCCCTGCTCCGATCTCGCGACACGGCGTATGTGGTCCTCCCATGCGTCGTTCTTGTCCCTGAGCCGGTCGCGCTCGTCCAGTAGGAGCTCGTAGGCGGTGCGGGACACCCAGGGCAGCCTCATCCTCCACCGCCCGCCGACCCTGCACCCCACTTGGCCGCCAGATCCACGCGCTCCCCCCTTGCTATAGTGATGCCCGCTAGCTCGATCCACAGCTTGGAGCCCCGCGCCTCACCGAGCCCTTGGAGATAGTCCTCTAGGATGTCGTCTGCGGTCCTTCCGCAGAAGGCGAGGTTCTGGCCGGCACCCCGCGATGAGTAGGCCTCGGGGAACCGCTCGGCCAAGGCCTCGACCTCCTCCCTGCCCGCAGCACGCTTTTGCATAGCCCCCCTTATCCTGGCAAGTTTATAGGCACGCACGGCATCGGCCAGGACGGCCTCGCGCACCGTCCTTACGATTCCGGCAGCCACACAAGGAAGCCGGGCGTCTTCTCTCCGTGCCAGCCGCCCAGTTGATTGAACTCGTAGTACTCCAGTGCTCCCTCGTAGCTATCACAGCCCTCGTCCATGAGCTGCTCGATGACCTTTTCCTTGTCGTAGAGCACGATCGGCTCCATGCCGAAACGCTCTAGAACTCCGATGACACAGTCATCGTAGCCGTCCATGATGAGCGCACTCTCGACCCCGAGCTCTAGCAAGCGCTCTGCTAGCGTGACCGTGGTCTCGATGAACCCGGTGGCGTCGGACAAGTGCGTCTCGCCATTGAGCAGCTTGAGGTCAGACTTCCCCATCGGGACCTCTCACCTCGTCGTTCTTCTTGTACCAGCGCTGAGCGTAGCGCCATTTGCCGAACGCACGCGCACGGGCCCGGCACCAACCCTTGAAGTTAAGCCAGTGGTAATAGGCCCTCTCGTGCAGCCTCATCTTCTTGTAGAAGACATACTCCTCCAGGAATTGGACACGGGGATCGGCCATCAGCGTGTGGTACCTGTCGAGGATAAGCCTCACGTCCTTGATGGTCGCCAGCTTGTCCTCGTAGGCGCCTTCCCTGGCGATGCGCCGCCGGGCCCCTCTGCTCTGGTTCTGGTTCTCTTCGCTCAAAACGGGTGCCTCCTGGATTGGCGCTCGTGACGTGCGACGCGCTCCAGGCGATCCTCTAGCCCCGTGTCGCGGTTACGAGAGACCTTCTCGGGTGGTGGCGAGAAGCTAGCGGCCTTCCACCAGCTCATCACCAGGTAGCGCAGTGCCGCAATAGCGTCGGCACCGTCAGCAGTGTTGTCGTCAGCGTCCTGGTGCTGGGCGCGTCCTTCCCTCCTATCCGGGTAACGCCAGTTGCGGACCTCCCACAACAGCCGCGAGCCGCCGACCATGCGCCCCTCGCTAGCCACCGACGCGCCCTTGTACCACTTCTGGCCCTTGCCGAGCTCCCTACAGAACAGCAGGGCCCTCCTGCCCAAGAGGTCGTTGAGCCGCTCAACACAGGCCGCACGATAGTTCTTGCCCTCAGTGGAGGTCTTAGCCACCGCCCTGACCAGGTACGGGCTGCCTAGCTTCCTGAACGCCGCGTTGAGCTCCATGATGTCCTGCGGGTTCGCGGAGTCGCCCCAGATCGGGGTGCGCGACGGCGCCTCGTGCTTGGTTAGGAGCTCGTGGATCGCCTTGGCACGCACCGTCAGCGTCTCCTGCTGGCTAAAATGCTCGGCCAAGACGTGTAGCCGCTTGGTGCGGTCGCTCGCAGCCAACACGAAGCAGAAGCGCCATGCCCCAAAATCGATGCCGGCGAACATCGGCCAGCCCTGCTCGATCAGGGTGGACATCGGCGAGTGCTCCATGTGGTCGGACTCCACGAAGCCCAGTGCGACGCCTGTGGCCTGCTTCGGGCTGATACCACGCACCCTGGACTGGTACATCGCCGGGATGTGCGCGTAGAGGTCCCTGCGTCGCTCTATCGCCTCCTTGCTGACAGCACCAGGTACGAGGCTCGACTCGTCGGCTACCACGTTGGGGTGGTCCAACGCGCTGACACGGACGTGGGTCACATGGGGTTGGAGGCAAAATTGATGGAGCTCGTCTTCCTCGAAGTCAGGGTTGCCGAACGCGAGCCTAAGATTGTGAGGCGCCGAGCAGGTGTTCTCGAAAGCCACCATGATCGCAGGGTGGACCCCAGGCGTCTCCTCGGTCAATATCAGCATATGCTCGGCGTGCCATCCCTGCGCTTTGGTGGCTGACGCCTCCGCAGCACCTACCCCGCACCCGAACGCGGTCGCCGCCCATGACTCGCGCTCCTCGATGCCCGGTCGCATATGGATGGCGCCAGACGCCAATAGCTCGGCTTCAGGGAAGTGCTCCAGGAAGCGCGGCCACAACACCCCTATCTCCTTCCAGATGTGCTTGGTGAGCTGCGCGAGCTTGGGGGCCGCCGTGACGACGATCGAGTCCTCCCAACACGCCAGAAACCACAGCACGACCGCTGCCCCGAGGAAGGTCTTTCCAGTCCCGGTGCCACTCTCAACCCCCACGTCCTTCCACTCGGCAAGCGCCTCAAGCACCCCGGCAAGCGGGTCCACAGTACCGTCCCAGTCGTGACCTGCGTACCCATCGTTGAGACTCCAGCGCAGCGTGTGCTCAGGGACCCCGAGCTTCTCGTGGATCCAGCCCATAGGGTCCTTCTGGTACTCAGTGTGAGCTCTCGACCCCGAGCGCTGACCGAACCCCTCGTACTCCTGGAGAGCTGCCCGGTCCCGCAGCGTGTCAGGAGCTAGTGTTGTGGCCGAGAACGCCTGCAAGGATCCCCCCTCTTTTGCGCCAGGAAATTTTTGAACCTGAAAATTTTTGGAATTTGTCTTGACCTATAATATCACGTATCACAAAACCCGTTTTTTTAGTTCGCTGATTCCGATTCCGCTTTCCCGACTGCATAATCCCTCACCGCCTGGGGGCCGAAATCGACCTCATAACGACTGCATAATTCCTCACCGACCCTCTCCACCATACGCAGCAACGACTTACGCGACTCGGGACGGCGTCATAATGTCTATTATGTTAGCCTGGAGGCCCTTTCGGCCCCCAATCCTGCATAAACACACATCGCCGTAGGTGGCCGCCCAGGGCCCGAGTGGTGGGGCTGTGGGGGCTGGGCAGGCATGGGGGCGCCTCACGCCCTGAGCCGGCGGCCAAGGACATCCAGCCACTGCTCCCGGATGCCCATGAGCTCGCCGCTGTCGCGCACACAGCGCTGCACTGGCTCGAAGAGCTCATTGAGTAGGTCATGGTCCACCGTCACCCCGTCGCGCTTCTCTCCCACGCTGTACTTCGCCAGCTTGTCGAAGATGGCTATCAGGTCCTTGGGGTCGGCGTCGTCGTCCGCGAGGATCCCCACGATGCGCCTCCTAGCCACCTCCAGGTCGCCACGGAAGGCCTCCCGCAGCTCCTTGGTGACGCCGGTACCGCCGCTGTTGCCGGGGTTGCCACGTCGCAGCGCCCCGCCGTGCGGCTGGGGACGCATCTCGACCTCGACCTCAACCCCGGAAGTCGTTGTGTAGCAACGGGTTAGAGCCTTGGGGGTGTCTGCGGGTAAGCTGCTAGGGGTGGGCTCAGGGTCGGGCGGGGGTGTCCCTGAGACAGCCGAAGACGTAGAAACGACCGCAGAAACGACGCTAGCCACCTGCTATCCCCCTCACGTCGCCGACCGTGAACCCCTTCTTCCCACTGGGTACGGCCCCCTCGAACGCTGACAGGGGGACGTTGAGTGCGTCGGCCAGCCTAGCCCCCTTCGAGCTAGCGAAGTTCACTGCCATCACTGAGGCTTGCTCCTCCACCTGCTCCTCCACCTGCTCCACCACCGCCGGGAAGATGGGGCCTGAGCTCTGGACGTTGCCGTAGCTCACGTTGGCTCTCCCGTCCTCCAGGCCTGCTGCTGCTGCCGCCGTGACCGCAGCCTGTGCCACTGCCCTTGGGTTGTCCGCCTGCCCTGTGACCTTGATCTCTAGCTTCATGCCGCCCTCCCTGTGTAGGCTTCGCTTCACTGATCGCAACCTACTCCGCGAGGCCCATGGCGTCGAGCCCGAGCTTGAGCACCCCAGCCTCTACCTCGCCTGGAGGCGTGCTCTGGTCTAGCAGGTCCCTGGCGTGATGCGGCCACCCCATCTTCGCTAGCGTGCATCCCTGGTCGAGCCCGCAGACATCGAACCAAACGCCCGCCTGCTTGCTGCCCAGGAACAAGATCGCCTTGGTCCGCAACCTCACGCTGTGATGGGGTTGGGTGGCAGAGCGCTTGCCGGCGCCCCTCATCTCCCTGGCAGCGTGCTCTATCACTGATAGCGCCAGGGCCCTGTGGCCTCCCCGGCCTACTAGACTCCCCGCGATAGCCAATTTCCCCTCCCCTTCTCAGCAGGTTCCTTCCCGCCCCCACGGGAGAGCCATCCCCCCACCCTTTCGATCGCCGGCATCGCCCTCCACACAGGCCATGACTCGATGATGCTGTCTAGCAGCTTCGATAGGTCCTCCTTGGCGAGGAGCTCTCCTGGCCTGTACCCGTCATCCCGCGACCCGGCATATCTGATCGGGTCGTCGGCGGGCAAGCTGGACACGCCGGGTGACGCCGCTGCTCCCCCTTGGTGGCCGATCGACTTCAGGTATTTCCTCCTGCCGGCGTCCGACATCATGGCTACCCGGCCAAGTAGCTCCTCCACTGGCGTCGCCAACAGCTCACTGGGTTGCCAGTCATCGAAGTAGCCGGCTTTAACCGAGCGCCTGATGTCCTCCAGGAGCGGGTCCGCGTTCGGCTTGTTCATCGCTTCGGCCAGTGCTCGGAAACCTCATCTTCCATACCCTCTCTGGCCCGCAAAGTGCCCAGCGAAATCTCGAATGGAATGGATATCTGGGATCTGCCGTGACGGTTCTTATCCAGGATCAAGTACGAACGAAAAGACTTGGCGTCGCGGAGGACCCTGCTGTGATCAACAAGCAGGACCACGTCCGCGCTGCTTTCCAGGACTTGTGACCCGTAGAGTCCTTGGCTTCTAGGCTCCTCGCGGTAGTTACTACTCGTGACCCGGTTGAATTGACTGAGCAGTAGGATCGTAGCGTCATTGCTCATAGCCCACTCCCGCAGGTCGAGCGTGACGTTGCTCACGGCCTCCGTTATCGAGTCGCTGCCATGCACCCCTGCTATAGCGCATAGCCCAACATAATCCACCACGAAGTACTTGACCCCCCTCTCGTCGTGGCACTCACGTACAAAGTCCACCACGTCGGTCCACTGGGAGCTCACCTTCCTCTGCGTGTAGATCGGGGGCAGCTCCCTGGAGCTCTCGACCGTCTCGAAGATGCGGGGCGAGAAGCTGCCACGCTCAAGTGCCGCAACAGGCACGCCTGACTGGATCGCGAAGAACCGCGAAGCGACCTGGGTCGTACTCATCTCCAGGTTAGCGAACCCGACGCTGGATCCGTGCTCGACAGCTTTAGCTGCGAAGTTGAGGGCAAGCACCGATTTCGAGTGTGCGGGGTTCGCCCCGATGATGCACAGCCAGGTGGGAGCCAACCCAACGCCTCCCCCCGCATCGCGAAGGCAGGAATTTAGGAGGGGGAAAGGGGTTGGGGTCGCTACCGTGGGTAGCTGCTGCTCTGTGGCGAACTCTGCCATGAACTCAGGCGAGTTCAGGTTGGCGAGCTCGGTGATGGTGCTCACTTGCCCGCCCCCTCAAGCCCAGGAGGGAACCACTCGAAGATCACCTCGGACTTATGGCGCTCATCTTTGACCTCGAAGTCCTCCTCCCACCTGCCCTCCTTCAGCCACCGGAAGAGGTGCTGGCCCTTGAACGGCGGGTTGTCCTTCGGCCGCAGCTCGGCCGCCACATACCCGGTTAGCTTATCGATGAGCTCATCGTGCGTGACGCCGTTACCGACCGCCGCC
>Ga0115002_10008247_pt1 | contig 11570 bp, 9 predicted proteins | sample ArcticOcean_MG_C_8_FD_89576 | JGI IMG/M metagenome (GOLD analysis project Ga0115002, IMG submission 89576) | Marine microbial communities from western Arctic Ocean - ArcticOcean_MG_CB11_86 | ecosystem: Environmental > Aquatic > Marine > Oceanic | place: Arctic Ocean: Canada Basin | collected... | reverse complement strand
CCATCTCAGTGCATCGGACTGAAGACGAATGGTGTCGAGCGACAGCAAAAGATGTGGGTAATGGTCAGCCAAGATGGCCATGCCACGATCTCGCTTACTCCAATGCTGCCACCAATACCTATGCCTAGCCGTAGTACCAGCAGCTAGAATCTCGACTAAAATTGCCGAAGGTTTTTCCTGCTCGCTCTTTGATTGCATCGATTTCATTTGCTTTTAGAGCATTCCCGTTGAAATAGAATTTTGTCGACTTATTGAAGTGTTTTGAAGCGAGTATCGAATCAACACCCTTCTTCGAAATACGGTTCCCCGACAGATACAATTTTTGCAAATTCGCAAGCAATGGGTTGTCGGCCAGCAATCTCATCGCGCCGTCACCCAGATTCGTGTAAGTACAATCCATGTAATTGAGGTTATTTAATCGGTTTAAAATCGCCTCGAAGTCCGCATCGGAAATGCGAGTTGACCCAACTGTCAATTCTTCGAGTTTCGAAAATCGCGGACCATCGAATGCTCGCGCGAAGCCCGGTTGCACACCTCGGATCGCAAAACCTCTTAGAGGTTGAGCAACTGGGCTTTCCCCAGGAGAGCTTTCGGCAAAATGGCGCAACGCCTTCTCATTGAATTCCGCCTGCGATCCCCAAGGAGTCCCTATTTCGAGCGAGTTGAGCGAACTCAGGCCAGGAGCTTTTGCGATGGAATACAGCGACTCATCTGAGAGCCTACTCCGCAGGGCAGGTTTTTTTAGACTGACGGCGTGTTCGGCAATGTAGGCGGTCGATTTGTCATCAATTAACCGGCCACTAACTAACAACGATTCGAGATTATCTAGCAATGTTGACTGAGCTATATCCCTGCCGGCCGAGGTAAGTTCGTCCGAGTGAACTGAAAAACTCTGCAGGCCCGTTAGAAACGGAGAATGAGCTAACGCCCGAAAATTGCGATCATCAATTTGTGTACTCTTCAATTCGACTTCGCAAACCTGAGTCAGTTGGGTAAGACTCGCGATTTTGTCGAAACTCTTGCAAACTCCCTTTAGCCTAACTCGTCGAAGTGGAGCGATGGAGAACAGCTTTGCGGCATGGTCGCGAAATCTAGTCGGTGTGAGCTCGATTCGATCCACGAATCCCGCCCGGTATTCCTCCTTGCAACTCGTGATCCCTCGAACGCTGCCGAAGCCACCTACTCTCTTAAATAGTTTGCGCGCTTTTGTTTTGAGCGTTGAGTAGCCGCGCTCGCCGGGCGTCATATTCTCGAGCCGAAATTGCATACGGATAACGTCGCAACGTTGATCGCCATGTTCCTCCAGCCAATCCGCAAACACAAAGCGAGGCTCAAGATCGTAGGGATTGGCCAGCACTTCTTGGTAGAGCGGATTCTCTTGGTACTCCGACATCGCAGCTCGTCCAACAAAACTCTTTGACGCTTGTCTTCTTTGACGCTTCGTTTATTTAACGTTGCCTGTGCCGCAAGGTTGCGTGAAAGAATCCTCTAGCTGATTCCAATTGCGGCATATCCGAAGACAATTGTATGCCCAGCGAAGACGATCGTAAGTCCATAATAGCCAAGTTTTAGAAACCAGTTTCGCAAATAGGGCTTGGCATCAAAGACGCAGAATTGGATCGCCAATCGAAAACCCCAAAACAAGGCAACATACGCGCAGAATGCACGAGCCAAGGGTTCTCCCGAAGCCAATGTCGTCGAGAACACGAGAGAAATCAGACCAAACGCGAGGATATTGAAAACGACATATCCGCCCGCGACAAGGATCCAATGCTGAAATAGCGGAGCGAGTTTTGGAAGTTCTTCTTTAAACTTCAGTTCCTTAGGTACCTGAGCACTACCGATCAGAGTGCCCAAATGCAAAATACCGGAGATAAAGATCAGTGTTTCGAGTGTGAACATGATGGGTCTCCTTGAGTCGACTAGGCCTTGCGAATTTGAAGTAGTGCTTAACTACATGAGTGCTCAACTAATGAGTGGGAGGATAACCTTATTCACGAACGGCGGATGGAAGAGCCAGACCACTGGCCCCAACACAAACACCAGTGCAAAGCACCAGCCGAAGACGCCTTTGCCAAGTGGCACGCCGCGGCGAACACTCCACCGTTCCAAGGTCAATCCAAACGCTTGCAGCAGAAAGTAGCCAGTCGGCAAGCCGTAGCCTGCCCCCGCGGGGAAAGAGATTGCCAGTTCGTGGACGAGTCCCGAAAAGATAAAACTAAGCCACGTTGCCGCAGTCATGTTCCACTGTTTCGCGACGGGTCGAAGAACGAACAAATGAGCAAAGTCGCGAAACGCTCGATTCCATCTTCGGCTCCAGAATTCACTCAGGGACGTCGCTAAGATCGGAGCATTCATGATCGGAGTTACATTGCGGCCAGCTCGACGCCAAGCAAGTGCAGCCAAATGTAAGCTGCCAAAGTGGAAAGCAAAAACGATCCCCGCCATCGTCATCCATCCACCTGCTACAACGTTCACTTCGCTGAGCCAACGCGATGCCACAAAGAGAGTGATTCCGAATAGAGTCTTTGCCGCAGCCCAAATCCATTCACCTTTACTCGGCCGTTCGGGAACTTCCTTGCTGGCGAAAAAGTTGTTCGCCTGCAATCCAGGCCATGCAACAAACCAAAGCAATTGGTCTCGAAGACTGGGACGACCGCAACGGGCCGAATAGCTCACCAGCGTTTGCATTTTCAATACAAGAAAAATTAACAGTGCGGCGACGATCATTTTCGTTGGACTCGCCCATGGAACGACGACAACTCCAACACCAATCAAAACTAAAGCAACGATCCAAAGCCAATTACGCATCAGTCAGTTTCCTGTTAAAAATCTCCGTCCAAAATCTCCGTCCAAAATCTCCGTCCAAAATCTTCGTCCAAAGTCGCGATCCAAAATCTAGGCGGCGTTGAGGCCACATGGGTATAGCCGTGCAAAACTCGTACGATTAACATTTCTGCGGCATTTAGCTCGTCCACATCGATATTTTGCCTCCCAAACGCACACGGGCTCACTTAGTCGACTAGAATTGAAGAGCGTGAATTTCGCCAAAAATCCAACATTGAGTCACCCCATGAAACTGTCTATCGCTCCGGTTTTTCTACTTGTAACGTTGAGCTGTCAGTGCGCGATTTCGTTTGCAGCGGACAAGCCGAACATTATTGTTATCTACACCGATGACCAGGGATTTGGTGACGCGAGTTGCCTCAACCCTCAGGCTAAATTTAAGACGCCAAACCTCGATCGCTTGGCGGCGGAAGGCATCAGCTTTACGAATGCTCATTGCTCTGATACCGTCTGCACACCTTCGCGATATGGCCTGTTAACCGGTCGCTATTGCTGGCGGACGAATATGAAGACAGGCGTCTTAGGGGCGGAAGCCGAGTGTCTAATCAAAGACAACCGTATGACGCTGCCGTCATTATTGCGAGACAACGGTTACCAAACTGCGATGGTCGGCAAGTGGCACCTCGGCATGGACTTTCCAGGATCGCGTGGAACTCGCGATTGGAGCAAACCAGTTGAAGACATGCCGTTGGATAAGGGCTTCGAATACTTCTACGGAATTCCGGCTTCGCTGAACTATGGCGTGTTGGCCTGGTTTGAAGGTCGATACGCAAAAGTCCCGCCGACTCTCTTCACTGCCAAAAAGCCAAACGCCAGACACGTAGACTATCGCATCAAGCCGCCCTATCAATCGACGCCCAAAGAGACGCAGAAAGTGCTGGGCAAACCAGGAATGGAAATCGCACCTGACTTTGTCGATAACCAGTGCCTCACTCGATTCACCGATAAAGCAATTGAATGGATGAAAGGCAAGTCCAACGAATCAAAAGACGGCAAACCATTCTTTTTGTATCTGCCCTACACGTCTCCCCACTATCCCGTTTGCCCACTTCCCGAATTCTGGGGTAAAGGAAAATGTGGTGGCTACGGCGAATTCGTAATCGAAACCGACTACCACGTCGGCCGAATTCTCGACTACCTAAAATCCTCGGGGCTCGATGAAAACACAATGGTCATTTTTACCAGCGACAATGGACCGGAAAAGTCCTGGCAGCAACGAATCAACGATTTCAAACACCACAGCAACGGACCGTATCGCGGTGGAAAACGAGACATCTACGAAGGCGGACATCGAGTCCCCTTTTTCGTTCGCTGGCCCGCGGGGATCAAAGAACCTGGTCGCAGCTGGAAGGGGTTGGTCGGACAAACCGACTTGCTTGCCACATTTGCCGACTTACTCAAATCGGACCTACCAAACTCTGCTGGTGAAGACAGCCAAAGCTTCGCCGAGATTCTTCTCGCTTCAAATGCTAATCACAAACGCTTGCCAGTGATCAGCCATTCTGCAAACGGACGTTTTGCAATTACGGACGGAACGTGGAAGTTGGTCATGCCGCACCGAAAAGCAAAAGCCGAACTCTACAACTTGTCAGTTGACTCGAGCGAAGCAAACAACGTCATCAGCAAACATCCCGACGCCGCAGAGCAACTAAAGAAAAAAATCACCGCAATCGTATGCAACGGACGTACGACTATGGGAGATGATCAAAAAAATGATACGGGATACTGGTCGGATCTTTCCTGGCTCAAACCCGCGCAATACCAAGCATTGACGCAATCGAAATAGGGGTCTTTCCATTTCCACTCTTGGTTCTTACTCTTGGTCTTGATCTTAATCTTAATCCCCAACTCGTTTTGATCTACGTCTCAGGCATCGCGCTAGCGCAATTCAACTGTTCCAGAGCCTTCTTTTCTGAATGGCAATCCTTATTGAATTTCCCGACGAGGTCAATCGCTGAGGTGGCTTGGAATTCGCAGTGACCGCTGTCTTGGAGATTAAGATTAAGATTAAGATTAAGATCAAGAGTAAGAATCAAGAGGAGTAAGAATCAAGATTAGGAATAAGAGGGAGAGAGGATAGCGACATTGGTATCGCGCGTGTTTTTTAGTATGATAGAGAGACCCTAATTAACCGTGTTTTGGCTGCCTATCGCAACCAAAATGCCGCCAGCCCTACCGAAATCTCCTTTTCCCTTGGCGGTTTGTTTTGAACGTGTATTCGCGAATCTCGTTGATTACTTCATTGATTACTCTGTCGATGCTCTCGGCGTCGCTGTACTCGCCGTCCGTTCGTGCCGACGAATTTGAGAATCATGTTCGGCCGGTTTTGCAAAAACTGTGCTCGGGTTGCCACGGCGGAAAATCACCGAAAGCAGATCTGAGCATCGACGAGCTGAACCCCAACTTCCTGCAAGGCGGTGACGCCGACACTTGGCACGACGTTCTCAATCAAATTAATCTGGGCGAAATGCCGCCCGCCAAAGCGAAGCTGCAGCCGACCGAAGCAGAGCGACAAGTGTTGACGAAGTGGCTGAACAAATCTCTAAACGCCGTCGCCGCCGCTAAACGCAGCGCCGGTGGTCGAGTCTCCTCCCGACGTTTAACTCGCTACGAATACGCCAACACGATGCGAGACTTGTTAGGAGTTGAGTACGATTTCGCTCGAGAACTTCCTCCCGAACCAGCATCTCCCGACGGATTCCTCAATAACGGCGCGACGTTAGAAATGTCGCCTACGCAAATCGAAACGTATCTTGCTGTCGCGAGACGGGCTTTGAACATTGCCATCGTCGAAGGCGACCAGCCGAAAGTTGTTCGAGTCAGTGCGAACAAGACCGCTGTAGGCAAGCTACCTCGCCGCAAAGAAGGTGGTGCGATCCCGGTCAATCCCGAGTTTATTTTGGACGTCAAGGAATTTCCTCGAACCGGTGAATTTCGAATCGATGTGACTGCCGGCGCGAGTGTACCAGATGGTCGCGATTATCCAAGGATGCGAGTCTCGCTCGGCTGCGTCCCCGGAATCGTTCACGTTCCGCGAAAACTAATTGGCGAAGTTGATGTTACTGCGACCGTCGATCAACCTCAGACTTTCGTTTTCCGAGGTCGCATGGAAGACTATCCACAATCGGGCGACCGCGAATTTGGCAATGTCGCTTTTAAAGGAGTCATAGTTCTCATCGATTTCTTGGACGCCGACGGGAATGAGTTGCGCTACCCCAATCGACACTACTCCGATCCCAAGCCAAAGCCGAAACCCAACGCAAAGCCACAGTCAAAGCCACAGTCAAAGACAACGGACGCGAGCACTTCGACCAAAAAAACTGCACCTGTCTCCCAGAACGAAACTCAATCTCCAAAGCCTCAACTTGATATCCAAATTCGATCGGTCACTTATCAGGCGCCTTTCGTTACCAGCTGGCCACCAAAATCTCACTTGGACCTGCTTGGCCCAGTCGACGAAAAAAGCGAAGTGACCGAAGAGGTGCGAGCCAACAACCTTCTCAAGAGTTTCATGACAAAGGCGTTTCGGCGACCAGTCACCAAATTGGAACTCGCACGAACGCTCCAACTCTTCAAGCTCATTCGCCCGAGCGCATCGTCATTCGAAGACGCGATGCGTGAATGTTTCGCTTCGACGCTGGTCTCGCCGCACTTCCTTTACTTGGTCGATGGCGAAGACGATTTTGCGATTGCCAGTCGCGTATCGTATTTCCTCTGGAGCACCATGCCCGACGCACATCTCTTGAAACTGGCACGAACTGGGAAACTTCGCGAAACCAGTGTCCTTTCTGGGGAAGTAGAGCGTTTGTTGAATGATCCACGCTCGGCGGAATTTGTGAATCGATTTGCCGACCAATGGTTTGACCTCGGCGGACTAGATCGCGTCGCGGTCAATCCGGAATTCTATCCCAACTTTGATAACAATCTAAAACGACTAATGCAGGAAGAGACGCGAGGCGTTTTGGCGGAAATCGTAGAGAACGACCTAAGCTGCTTGGAATTGATTCAATCGGATTGGACGGTGGTAAATCGCAAGTTGGCCAAGCATTACAGCTTGGCGAATCCCCCGCGTTCGGCAGAATTCACTCGCGTTCCCCTTAGCGACAATGATCGCCGCGGCGGGATTTTGAACCACGGCTCCTTTCTACTGAGCAATTCCAACGGTGAAAGCTCGCACCCGATCAAGCGAGCCGTTTGGATCCTCGATCGTCTACTCGCCTCGCCGCCCGCACCGCCACCACCGGACGTTCCCGAATTGGAGGCCGACAGCCCCGACCTGAAAGGTCTGACTCTAAAACAACAGTTAGAAGCACACCGCAAGAAAGATGCCTGTAACAGTTGCCATCAGAATATCGATCCTTGGGGCATAGCGTTGGAGAACTTTGACGCCATCGGTTTGTACCGCACCAACGCCGCCGCGCGAATCACAGGAAAGGGACCGACTGGCCTCGGTCCAAAACTCGATTCGACAACGACGCTTCCCAATGGCGACAATTTGTTGGGTGCAAACGAACTAAAACAGTATCTTATCGAAAACCGCCGCGAGCAGTTTGCTCAAGCAGTCGTCAAGCGACTTACCACTTACGCCATTGGACGATCACTCGACATCGGCGATAAGAACTCGATAGAGCAGCTAACGGATCAGTTTATCAAAGACGATTTCCGGTTGCGGAAATTGATAAAGAAGTTGGTTGAGAATGAAATATTTCTCCAACCGTAAGGGAGCTTTAGAATGAAAAAATCCTGGCACATCGATCGACGAACCGTTCTCAAAGGAGCGGGAGTCACGCTTGCGCTGCCGTGGTTGGAGAGTATGAGTCGCGCGGCCGATAGCGCTGGCGAACTTCCTCGCCGATTGTGCTGTGTCATGTTTCCCTACGGCGTCGCCGTGCCGAAAGCCGACGATCCCGAACGACAATGGGGGTGGTTCCCGACCGGCAAAGGCAAAGATTATCAACTGACTAACGTCCTCAAACCACTCGAACCGTTGATGGACGACGTCTCGATCTTTACGGGATTGTCACATCCTCGCTGCCGTACGATGAATGGTCACGACACCGGAGATACATTTCTTACCGCGAACAATCTAGCTGTAGGTACTTACCGAAACACAATCTCGCTCGACCAATACGCAGCCAAAAAGATCGGACAGCATACTCGACTCGCGTCGCTCACCGTTTCGACCGATGGTGGTATCGGCCCTCGCACGCGATCGACGACCCTTTCTTACAATGCCAAAGGACAAGCGATCCCTGCGCTGGCCGATCCCAAACTGATCTTTCAACGACTCTTTGGACAAGATGAGGCCAGCCGCAATGATCGCGCGAAGCTGGAAAATTCCAGCAGCATTCTCGACCTCGTCCTCGATCAAGCGAAGTCGCTAAAACGAAATCTTGGCAAAGCGGATAAGCAAAAGCTCGACGAGTTTGAAAACTCCGTCCGAGACGTGGAACAGCGAGTCGACAGAACTCGCGAGTGGCTCAAGATTCCGCTCCCCGAAGTCGATCCAGCATCGATCTTGCTCGACGCGAACCCAGATGCTCCCAAAGATTACATCAAAGCGATGTACGACTTGATGTTCCTGGCTTACCAAACCGATATCACTCGAGTCGCTACCTATCAAATCGGCAGTTATGGTCCGACTGTCGCTCGGACTTTCCCCGGTTGCTTGGGCCTGGAAGCAAACTGGCACAGCCTAGCTCACAAAGCGGCAAAGAAGGGCGGCCCCGAAGCGATCGGGAAATTCGACCAATTCCTGGCCCAGAATCTCGCTGCCTTCCTGCAACGACTAAAAGAAACGCCCGAAGGCGAAGACGGCAATCTACTCGACCGAACTTTGGTGCTGTATGGGTCTAGCAACTCGCGAACTCACCTGAACCGCAACTATCCATTGTTACTGGCAGGCGGCAGTGATTTCGGCATGAAACACAATCACTTCCTGCACTACGACGAAAAGACCCCGATGTCGAACCTGTTCGTCTCGATGCTTCAGGCATTAAACGTCGAGGCAGAGTCTTTCTCCGACAGCAACGGCACATTGAATGGAATCGCCTAACCGCAATTCACGGTACCTATGAATCCTGCATCTCCGCGCATTACGGTTCTTGGCTCTATCAACATGGACCTCGTCATCCGCTGTGCAAATTTGCCAGCGCCAGGACAAACGATTTTGGCGGATTCGGCCGCTGAGATCTGCGGTGGCAAAGGCGCCAATCAAGCGGTTGCTGCGGCAAAGGTTGGTGGTAATGTCACGATGGTTGGTCGAGTTGGCGACGATGCGTTTGCCGAGCGATTGGTCGACAATTTGCGACAACACGACATCGCTTGCAAACACGTCCACGCCACCTCGCAATCGCCGAGCGGAGTGGCGATCGTTGCGGTTGAGGACAGCGGACAAAACTCCATTATGGTCGTGCCAGGTGCCAACGGCCGACTAACGACAGAGGACGTCGAAGCAGCGAGAGCGACTATTGAGTCGAGTGACATTTTGTTGGTGCAATTGGAAGTCCCCGTAGGGACAGTTTTGGCGGCAATCAAGATCGCGGTAGCTGCAGGAGTTCGAGTTGTACTAGACCCGGCTCCGGCTCCCGTCGAGTTCCCAGCAGCGATACTTCAAGTCGACTTGATTTGCCCTAACGAATCGGAAGCTGCCGCAATCGTCGGACACGATATGGAAACGATCGAACAAATCGACTCGGCAGCACGAGAACTCCATCGTCGCGGCGCTAAGAATGTCGCGATAACTCTAGGCGAACGAGGCACACTACTGTTCGACGGTGAGGACATCACTTTAGTTGAGTCACACAAAATCGATGCCGTTGATACCACCGCTGCCGGTGACGCTTTTGCGGGTGCGCTGGCTGTAAGCTGGTCGCAAGGTAATAGTCTTCTCGATGCAGTTCGGTTTGCCAACGCCGCTGGTGCAGTTTCAGCTTCCCGAGCTGGTGCCCAACCGAGCATGGCATCTCGAGAAGAAATCGCTACTTTGCAAAATCAATCAAACTGAATTGACGATTGATTCAGCAAAAAATGAGTCGCAACTTATTCGACGAGCGGCTTTTCGACGAGCAGCTTTTCCTCGATCGATTCGTTCTCGAGCGGCTCATTCTCGACAGGCTCGTTCTCGAGCGATTCATTCTCGAGCGGCTCATTGACAGACTCGTCACTCAATCGTGATAGGAGGCGACAGAGGAATGGTCAGCGAACGCATTTGACGTTTGAACGAACCGTCGTCAATTCCTGTCTTTCCCTACGCCTGCTTGGTTTCCCAGGTTACGTCGAGGTTACCCCACAGTTTCAATCGTTTGAGATTCTTGAGTGCACCGAGTTGCTGAATGCCTTCCTGAGTGAGAGTCTCCGACGAAATCGTGAGCTTCTCCAGGCTCTTGATTTGAGCCAAGATCGCAACTCCGCCGTCACCTATTGGTCTGGTAATGGAAAGATTCTCAAGGTTGTTAAGATTCGTGAGATGGCTTAGATACTCGGGCGGAAAATCAGGCGCGCTAATGTGTAAGATCCGAAGCTTTGACATCTCTCCAATTGCTTTGATACTCTCCTCATCTATTTCCGTAAAACTGACGCGAAGAGATTCCATTGAATCCATGTCGGCCAGCGTTTGCAGCCTGTCGGCTCCCAAATTACGGTGAGCGAATCCTTCGACACCGATCACGTCTGCATAGAACTCAGTACCGAGCATACGACTGTACCAAGTCGCATCCGCAATGGCACTCTTTGTGGGGTCTTCGAGCGAGTAGTAGACCATGTAGCCGTCGGACTGAACCGACTTGACGATCAATCGGATCTGTCGCGCCCGATGAGATTTCCAACCCAGCCAAATCGCCACGATGGTGATCAGGATAAGCATAGTCCGCAATCCAAATCGTAGCAGGCGTCGAGGTTTGGCAGGCCGAGTCAAAATGAGTCTCCACTGTCTGGTGTTTCGGTGAGCCCGTATTTCGTTGAGCCGTCTTTCGCAGTATCAGTTTAGCAGACGAACGAAGTGTGGTTAATTCAAACTTGGGGTGAAAAGGCGAGGTATGGGCAGTAAGTTATTTCTTGATATTTACGAGAGAAAATTTACAACTTCGACAATTTTCACAAAAACGAAGCAACAACCTGAAGGCTCCCTCGATAACAAGACTAGGAAATCTCAAGCTTCGCAAAGGATCGGGAAATGCCAAGTCCATCAGCACGAAAGAGCGCGTATAACAAGGGCAAAAATCCTCACCGAGGCGGGGTGGCTTGTGCTCTGTTTGTGAAACTACGAGACGAATCGAAAGCACGGGCGACCGGAAAAGACACAGTTTCCAGTCCGAAGTCATCGTGGGAAAATCACGCCGAACCACAATGGTGGGGAGATGCCTCGAACGTTGCCGCTTTGTCGAAAGCCGCCAAGTTACCCAACGTAGAGACGATCGAGTTTGAGGTTTCTACTGACTTCTGTTCCGATCGATGTCGCAATCTGTTTCAACAGGCGCGACGGTGTGCACCCCATGCCACGATCTACATCTTCATCATGCGCGAAGAAAAGGTGTACCAAGTTCATCCCGAATCGGGCTCCGTCGACTTTGTTAGCAAGTGGAGCTAGGGAGGAGCACGGGCTTTCAGCCCGTAATCCGCGCCGGTCCAAGCAACTCTCTTCAAATCAACTCGCAACGCGAGTCACCCTCCCTTTTTTGGGAGGGTCGGAGTCTCAGCTCCGGGGAGGGTTTAGGAACTTCGTT
>Ga0115002_10008240_pt1 | contig 11580 bp, 7 predicted proteins | sample ArcticOcean_MG_C_8_FD_89576 | JGI IMG/M metagenome (GOLD analysis project Ga0115002, IMG submission 89576) | Marine microbial communities from western Arctic Ocean - ArcticOcean_MG_CB11_86 | ecosystem: Environmental > Aquatic > Marine > Oceanic | place: Arctic Ocean: Canada Basin | collected... | reverse complement strand
TACGTCGCGCGCTCGCGTCGGCAAACAGACGACCATGAGTGTCGTTTGCCCTTTCCTCGCCGAATCAGATCCTGAGGTGGCACGACACAAGGCGCGAAAAGCGCTCAAGTACTACCTGACGCTGGATTACTATCATCAGGAGTGGTCCAGGCTGGGTTTTACGTCGGACGACTTTGGGAGTGGCGGCAGTGACCGCCTGATTGACACCCTGGTCGCCTGGGGCGATGAGCAGGCACTGAAAGATCGATTGGCGGCGTTCACGCAAGCGGGTGCTGATCGCGTCATCGTGATGCCGTTTGATGCAACCCGGGAAGATGGCGCGCTCGCCGTTTTGGCGTCAGCCTGATACGACCGCGTGACGCGATCGTTAGTCGTCGCATTACCAGCGTGCGACCCGGTGTCGCCATTTGCGTTCGTCGGAGTCGCGATATTTCGGACTTTCTTGCACTTTCGCGATACCGATCAATAGCCGTTGGGGCATGACTGACGGGGCTATCCCCGATCGTTCATGGACGTCGACTATCTGGCGCGCCGTTCAGGGCGCGTCAGTGTTTGGTCACGCCTGGACTGTCAGCATATCCAAGATAGGCGACCCGCCGAAAACCGAGGCCCATGTCCGGCGCAAGGATGGCGACGCGATTGTCATTAACGATCGTAAAGTCATCGAGGGATTCAAGATTTGCGCGCATGGCGTCGCCAATTGGCGTGCGCAGTTCAACCTCGAATTCATAGGGCCCATGTTGATCCAGAGCTTGCAGCTCGCCCGAGCGCGTGCGGTGCACGGTGCGTGTTGCAGCGTCACGGATCATCTTGCGGGCGCGGGAAGGCGGAATGCAATGACCTGATTGATTACCGAGCGCCTGCTTGACGATGACCGCTTCTGCCCACGGACAGCGAGCGGTTGCCTGCTCGGCGACTACCTGATCACCGCTGACCATACCCACGGGGACGCCCATTTCGCCTGCGTGGATCGCAAAGAAGTCGGGTTCACCGATGGGTTCGCCTGCCAGTAATACCAGTTTGAATCCACCAGAGATGGTATGGGCCATGATGCCCGGGTAGGAGCCAGCACGGCCGTGATGTCCAATCAACATGACGACGTCCACGTTGGCGTCAAGACCGGCCATGGTCGTTGCACCGCCGCGCCCGGCGCCGCGAATGACCGAGCAGCGCGGATCGATCTCATCCATGAGCAGAACGCACAAATCTTCAACGCCGTGATTCTCCTCGACGATGACCTCGGCTGCGCCCGCGTCGAATGCGCCTGCGACCGCAGCGTTGGCGTCTGCCGTCATCAACGAACGATTGCGCGCAAAGTCGATGCCGGTTGGAGAAACATCGGGCCAGCGAACGAGGCCGGAGATACCTTCCATGTCTACGCTGATGTAAACCTTCACGACTGGACACCCCTGATGTAAGCCCTTACGAGAGGACCTCGTCCAGAAATGCCCGGAGGCCGGCCGCGCGCATCCATCACGGCAACAACGTCCGCAGGGCGATCGGGGCGCGCGTAACGATCCTGCGTGGTCGGCTTGTCACTGTCGCCACGGCCGAGGGAGTCGATGCAGATGACCGGATAGCGGTCGGCCAGCGCGTCGACGTAAACCGCCGTGTGCCCGGTGGTGCGATTGCTGAGAAGACCATGTTGCAGGACGACCGGTGCGACTCGCCCGGAAAGGTCATACGCGACTGTGTGCGTGAGATCGTCGACAGTTTTCATAACTCGCCCGCGTTGAGTGGCCGAGCGGATGGTCCGCCACATTGCCGGGGATGATCGCACATCGGTGTGTCGATGAGGTTTCGGACCCGTTGCGCTGGCTGTTGACGGCAAGCCGCAGACCACCATGCGATGATGCGCCGCCGGCCGCGCTGTTAATGTGGGTCCCGGCCTAAAGGCGATCTGCAATGACGGAAGAATCAAGGCGTGCTCGCGCGAGGCAAGCGCGCTGGTTAGTCGCGACGACTGCGGTGGTACTGGTGGTGCTAAGCGTTATCCCCTTTCTCGCACGGTATCTGATCAATGATGCGCTTGAAGACGCGGGTGCCATAAACCCCGAGCTTGCCGATGTAGACCTCAATCTGTTCACGGGTGTCGTAGGACTGAGTGGACTTCGTTTTGGCGATGGCGAAAGTGGCGTTGCGCTTGATCATCTGACGGCTGACCTCGCACTTCTATCGCTCATCGGCGGTGAAGTGTTTCTGTCGAGCGTCGAGGTTTCGGGGCTTGACCTGCGGCTGCAATTTGGTGGTGCGGCGAGCACTTTGATGATCGGTGGGCTTGTCATCGATCTCACCCCGACCGAGGAGGAAGCGGCCCCTGCGTCGTGGGACCTCGGCCTCGATGAGTTCGTCATGAGCGAGAGTCGAGCGAGGGTTGCGGGCACACCGTGGGAGTGCGAGATCGTGATCGACCGGATTGCCATCGCGAGGTTCCGGACTGTTGAGCCCGAGCAGGTGACGCGCTTCGATCTTGCCCTCGCGATCGCGGGGGGTCGCCTGCAGATTGCCGGCGATGCGACGCCCATCGCGGCGGAGCCAGGCATCGATCTGACGATTGCCGTGGATCGCTTTCCGTTGTCGCAGGTGGTGCCGGCCGTGAGAGCTGCCGGTGCCCCGGACCTTGATATCGCTGGCGACCTTGATGTGGCATTGGCCGTTAAGGGAGTGATCTTGCCCATTGACCTTGTCGCGGAAGGCTCGGTCTCCGCGCGGGGCCTGGATCTGTATACGCGGAAAACGCGCCTTCAAGGTGACGCCGTCGCCTGGAGCGGCTCGGTCGGCCTCAAGGGTGGTGTCGGGGACACATTCGCGCCGACGGCGCGCGCGATCATCGATGTGGCGAAACTGTCGGTTGAGTTCGATCCTGGTGAGCCCTTTCTGGTACTGGACACGGTGCAGGCATCCGCTCGATACGCAGAGCAACTGGTGATCGATACGGCGTCGATCACCGGCTTCGACTTTCTGCCGGGCCCGGGCAGGGATGGCGCGATGGACGCAGTCGGTCACTTCGACCGGTTGCAACTGGACGGACTTGTCGCGTCGCCGGTTGCCGTGCACGTTGACACGATTGCGCTTGTCGGGCCCGTCATTAACCTTTCCCGCGCAGTGGATGGTTCGGTCGTGTCGGTAAGCGACTGGATCGCTGCGGTTACGGCGCGATTCGAAAACAAGGGTGGCGGCGCGCCGCCTGAGCCAGCAAGCGGGTCCCGTCCTGATTCCGGGTCTGTCGAGCCGCCGCTGCCGATTAGCATTGGGTCCCTGTCGATCCATGGCAACGACTGGCTCCGCGTCGCGGACGCGTCGGTCAAGCCAGGTGTCGCGCTGGTATCAAAGGTTCTGGATGTCCGCGTCTCGGGCATTGAGTATCCTGCGCAAACATCGGCGCAAGTGAGTGTTAGCCTGGGTTTGAATGACAGTGAGATCACACTGTCCGGGACGGTGACGCCGTCGCAAGAACCCGGCGCAGAAGTCTCCGTGAACATTAAAGGGTTCTCGTTGCCTGCCGTTTCCGGATACCTGCCGGCCTACGAGATCGAGCGCGGCAAGTTGTCGCTTGATACGGAACTTAAGGTCACGAGTGGCGTGCTCGATGTTCAGAACGCGATCGCACTCGATGGCCTGAAACTCACAGCGGGCGAGGGCGACGATCCGTTGCTGGCAGCAGGCCTCAGCATGCCCGTCGACATGGCGCTTAATCTTCTTAGAAATCGGAATGATCTCATCGAGTTGTCGGTGGCCGTGACCGGGAGCATTGATGACCCGAGTTTCGGGCTCGCCCAGGTCATGGGGCGCGCGATGCGCGGCGCGCTACAAAAAGCGGCCTTTGCGTACGCCAAGAACGCGTTGCAGCCTCTTGGCACCATCATGCTGGTGAGCAATCTCGCGAGCAAAGCGGCCCGTCCGCGGTTTGCGCCGCTGGCGTTCGCACCGGGGCAGATCGAACTGGAACGACCAGACCCCTATCTGGAGAAGATCGCGGGCCTCCTGAGGTCGAGACCTGGTCTGCGACTGACCTTCTGTGGCGTTGGTGCCGAGGCAGATCGAACGGCGATCGCAGCAGCGCGTGCCGCGTCAGCGAGCCCCGACGGTGGCGAGGCCGAGCAACAGACACCGATAGTGACTGTCGATGACACGGCGCTGCAGCAGTTGGCCGAAGCCCGAACGGCAGAAGTCACTGCGTATCTGGTGAACCGGCAAGTCGCTGCCGAGCGTCTGTTCCCCTGCCGGGCCCGTGTTGAATCGGCTGCGGAAGAACAAGCGCAAGCGGCGCTTGCGCCCGCGGGGGAGTCGCACACGGATATCGCGCCGGATTCGTCACTCGCTACATCGGTGAACGGGACAGGCGAACCCGAATCCTCGCCGCGTGTTGAGTTCTATTTGTGACGCAAGGCGCGGTACCATCTGATACACCAGACGGGTCTTGGGTCACATGCGTTGTCGATGCAGCGGGCCCATGCTGATGACCCGTGCGCTGTCGCTAATAACAAGAAACCTGGAAGCCAACTGATGCTTGAACCATACATCATCCTCGACTTTACCGACCATCGGGGCGAGATCGGTCCGATGATTCTGGGCGACCTGGGAGCGGACGTTATTCGTGTGGAACTGCCAGGCGGGTCGGCCGCCCGCTCTGCAGCGCCGCAGATTGCCACGGGCGCGCCGCCGGACATGGGCAGCCTGCAGTTTCTCGCGTTCAACCGAAACAAGCGCTCGATTGTGCTGGATGCCGCTGTCGATGAGGATTGCACTACGCTGGTACAGCTGATCGAACGCGCCGATTTCATCTTTGAAAGTTCACCGTCTGACGCGCTATCCGCCTTCGGCATCGGTTTCGCTGAAGCAAGGTCAATAAACCCGCGGATCGTTCACGTTCGCCTTTCGGCGTTTGGTGATGCGGGGCCCCACGCCGATTTCGTCGGCAATGATCTGGTGATCGCGGCTATGGGTGGTCCGGTTTCCCTGCAGGGTGCAACGGACCGACAGCCCATTCGGGTGAGCGTGCCCCAGGTGTGGCGCCATGCGGGTATTGAGGCTGCCGCCGGCGCCCTCGTCGCGCACGCCGAGATGCGCCGTACAGGCGTCGGTCGGTTTGTGGACTTGTCTGCACAGAGCTGCATGACGTGGACCATGCTCAATTCGATGGACGCTTACGCCATCCAGGGCTTTGACTTTGAGCAGGGCGGCTCGGGGATGGGTGGGATAGAAATTGTCCATCCGACGAGCGACGGCTATATCGTTGCGTTGCCGATGTCGGCGGTGCTTTCGGGTTGCACGGAGTGGATGATCGCAGATGGCGTGGTCGATGCGCCGTTTCGGGACATGGACTGGTTGGCGTACGACATGGGTGCCCGCGAGCCTGACAACAAACCCTTGAATGTCGCTGGTGGTATCGAAATCCTGCGCCGCTTTCTGGTGAAGCATACGCGCTTTGAGCTGTTTGAGTTTGGGCTCAAGCACGGCATCACATTCGCGCCTGTCAATGGCCTGACCGAGCTCCTGGATTTGGAACACCTGCAAACGCGGGATTACTGGCGCGACCTGCCGTTACCGAACGGGACATCGGTCAAAGCGCCGGGCATTTGGGGCAAGCTGACGAATTCGCCGCTTGAGGTTCGTCGGAACGCGCCGGGCCTGGGCGAGCACACGAATGAGATTCGGGCGTGGGCGGCATCTGCTCTGGATGCACAGAGCGCGGATGAGAGCGATAACGAATTGCCGTTTGAGGGCGTCCGAGTGACCGATTTCGCGTGGGTGGGCGTCGGGCCGATATCATCGAAGTATCTGGCGGACCACGGCGCGTCGGTGGTTCGCGTCGAGTCGGAGAATCGGCTTGATGTGCTGCGCGGCGGTGCGCCATTCAAAGACGCCGAGCCGGGCTTCAACCGTTCGCAGTTTTACGGCGACTTCAATACATCCAAACAGAGCCTTGCGCTCGACATGAAAAAGCCGGAGTCGGTTGAGATTGCGCGCAAGCTCATCGCCCGGTCGGATGTTCTGATCGAAAGTTTCGCACCCGGTGCAATCGGGCGGATGGGTCTCGGGTATGACGAGGTGCGCAAACTGAACCCCGGCCTCATTATGGTGAGCACGTGCCTTATGGGTCAGACCGGGCCGGCCGCGGGCCTTGCCGGCTATGGCTACCACGCCGCGGCAATTGCAGGCTTTTACGAGACGACGGGATGGCCTGACCTTCCTCCCGAGGGGCCCTGGGTCGCGTATACAGACACGATTGCGCCGCGCTTTGTGTCGGTCCTGCTGGCCGCGGCACTCGATCATAAGCGGCGCACCGGCGAGGGCTCCTATCTTGACGTTGCGCAGATCGAGACGGCGCTGCACTTCCTGGCGCCTGAAGTGCTGGATATGCAGGTGAATGGTTACTCGGCGACGCGATTGGGGAATCGTTCGCCGCATGCTGCGCCCCAGAGTTGCTATCGGTGTGCCGGTGAATGGCGTTGGTGTGCCATCGCCATCGACACGGAGGATCAATGGGCAGCGTTGTGCGAGGTCGTTGGTCGTGATGATTGGATCAGCGAGTACGCGAGCCACGCGGCACGTCTCGCGGCGCATGACGAGATTGACACTGCGATCGCTGATTGGACCGTGAGCCGTGATGCTGCTGATGTGATGGCCACTTTGCAGGCAGCAGCCGTACCAGCGGGCGTCGTGCAACGCAGTCAGGATCTGCTGAGTGATCCTCAATATGCGCATCGATCCTTCTACCACTACATGGACCACCCGGAGATGGGGCACATCCCGTATGCGGGTCATCAATTCCGAATTAGCGGCTATGACAACGGGCCGCGGGGCCCGGCACCAATCCTGGGCGAGCACAGCTTTGAGGTGCTGACGAATGTATTGGGTTTCACCGACGAGGAGGTCGGCAGTGCGTTCGCGAGTGGAGCGATAACCTGACGCGAATCAAACGTCGGTCAGTAGCAGCCTCTTACGGTTCCGGATTACCGCGCTGTCGCGCAGAGAACTCACGGCAGCATAGTTGCTTTAGTTCCATGAAGAGCTGCTAAAAAGTACGCTGCGAGGTGGCCGTGAATCGATTTCTGTGTCGTGACACGGACAAACGTGAGTGGAGCTACACGCTGAAGATCCAACGGAAGATGTAAAAGAACACGATCGCGAGGACGGCGCCCGCGGGTAGGGTCACAAGCCAGGACAGAAAGATCGTTCCGACCACGCGTAGATTGAGCGCCGAGATTCCCCGCGCAAGCCCGACGCCGAGTACCCCGCCGACCAGTGTGTGGGTGGTCGACACGGGCAGGCTGAAACCGGACGCGACCACGACGGTCGTCGCGGCGGCGAGTTCTGCGGCGAAGCCGCTGCTCGGTGTCAGTTCGGTGATGTGCTTGCCAATAGTTGCCATGACCCGATAACCGTAGAGGGCAAGCCCAGCGAGGATACCGACCCCACCCAGGAGCAGGATCCAGGGTGGGGTCGACGATGTTTGCGCGACCAGGCCGCCGCTATCAATTACCCCATAGACTGCCGCCACCGGCCCGATGGCGTTGGCAACATCGTTTGAACCGTGGGCGAACGCCATCGAACAAGCGGTGAAAATCATCAGGATGGCGAAAACGCCTTCAACGCGCCGGGTTGGGTCGTCCCGCTCCGAGACTTTGAGTTGACGGATGATCAGTGCGCCGATGGCGGTGATCACGCCCGCGCAGCCCACCGCGTAAACCAGGCTTTCCTGAAACGAAATGACGAGTCCGACGTGCTTTAGTCCCTTGGTCAGTGTGACCATCGAGACGACAAAGCCGACCATGAAGATATAGATGGGCACCAGTCGCTTTGCCGCAATGTAAGGGTCCGGTGCAGCAAAGATGAAGCGACGTACGCTCATGAAGAGCAGAAAGGAAGCCGTGCCGGCGATCACCGGCGAGACGATCCAGGATGCCGCGATCTCAGCGACCTTCGCCCATTTGACCGCATCGACCGATATGCCCACCGACGCGAAGCCGACGATTGCACCCACGATGCTGTGTGTCGTCGACACGGGCCAGCCGAAGGTGGTTGCGACCAGCAACCAGGTCGCTGCCGCGAGGAGCGCGGCCATCATCCCGTACACAAGCAGGTCCGGCGTCTCCGCCAGCAATTCAGGATCAACGATGCCCTTGCGAATAGTGCCTGTGACCTCGCCGCCAGCAAGATAAGCGCCGGCGAATTCAAACACCATGGCGATGATAATCGCCTGCTTGATCGTGATCGCCTGCGCCCCTACCGATGTGCCCATTGCGTTGGCAACGTCGTTGGCACCAACGCCCCAGGCCATAAAAAAGCCAAAGGCTACCGTCAAGACGAGTAGGATCGTCCCGTATTGAGCTATTGCTTCCATTGATATTACTTTAAAATTAGGTTGTTACTTTGAACACGGCCTGCCTGGCTACGTGGATGCTCCGTTGAAGCCTGTGTTCACTTGGAAATCAGATAGAGCAGCCGGTTGCCAACACGTTCGGCCTCGTCTGCGAGCTGACCAATCCAGTCGATGACCCGGTACAGAAACATCACGTCGATGGCGTGGAGGTCGCGTTCGACGGCGAAGAGTTCGGCGCGCACCTGGCGCTGTATCAGATCCGTTTTATGTTCGATCTCGCCAAGGCCGACGACGAGTGATTCAACCTCGGTGACCTCGCGACCGAGGAAGCCCGTTTCGATAAGGTCGTCCAGTTTGTCGAGCGCTTCCGCCGCGAGTTGGGTCGCCTGCACCGAGGTCTCGAGGAACTCGATCAGGGATTGAGCGACTGCAGGGGGCACGGTTGCCTTGCGGCCCAGCATCAGACCGGCGATGTCCTGGGCGGCATTCGGAATCTTGTCCTGGACATCCAGCAGTTCCAGCAGATCAGAGCGCGAGAACGGCGAGAAGATGCTCCTTGGCATGCCGACGCGAATGCTTCGCTTTAACTCGTCAGCGTCGGCTTCGCGGGCATAAATGAGGTCTGCATGCGTCTCCGCTTCCGGCCAGTCTTCGGCGATGACGGCATGCATGAACGGCAACAAGGCGGCGGCCGCCTGGCGCGACACTTCCATGTGTTTTTGCAGCGGCGTGATCGGTGATTTTCCGAACAGTCGGACTAAAACCGGACGACTTTTCTCGCGCATTGGCAGGGCACCTGTCGGACTCGTATCGTATGGGGAATTTTACAGAAATTTTCAAAAGGGCGCAGGGAGATTGCGATAGCGTCGCCTGGCGGCCATTGTGGATCATAAAATTGTACGGTTGGGCTCATTCGATCACCGCCTTTGGAGGGGGATTTGCAGGCAAACGGACAGAGACGATCGTCGCGGCGCCCACCATGAGCGTGGACATCAGCAGGCATGCTTCGAGTCCGTATAGTTGGTAGATGCCGCCGGACAAGAGCGTTCCGAGCAGGCGTCCCATCGCGTTCGACATGTAGTAAAAACCGACATCCAGCGACACCCCGTCGACCCCGGCGTAGGACACGATGAGGTAAGAGTGCACCGCTGAATTGATCGCGAAGACGACGCCAAAGGCCAGGAGTCCGACGATGATCGTGGCGGTTATATTGAAACCGGTGACCATCGCGACAACAACTAAGGTGGGAATGCCCGTCAGCGCGAGTCCCCAGCGCCACGCGGATGTACCGTCCGGTGTGTGGCCGGACGCGCTGCCGGAGATGACGCGGGGGAGTACGCCGGTAATGAGAGGCGCGATCCCCTGAATGCTGCCGTAACCCACTATCCACACAGCGAGCAGGCTACCGACCGCAAGGCCAGACCAGCCGAGCTGTGATTGCAGAAAGACCGGCAGGGCGACGACAAACCAGACGTCCCGTGCGCCGAACAGAAAGAGCCTTGCAAGCGATAGCCGATTGATTCTCGGGCTGCGCGATACGAGGTCTGAGAATCGGGGCTTGAAGCTCGCCTTTCCTGCTTTGCGATCCAGCAGGAGCACGGTCAGCACAGCGACCAGGGCGAGTGCCGTGGCCATGCCGCCAATTGCGCCGCGGAAGCCGACGGTCGCGAGCAGTGCGCCGCCCATGAAGAAGCCGGCGCCTTTTAGCGCATTCTTTGAGCCGGTCAGCGCCGCAGTCCACTTGTAGAGACGGCTTTCGGCGTCTCCCGCGATGAGCTTGACGCTGCTCTTTGCGCTCATCTTGTTGAGATCTTTGGCGATGCCGGAGAGACCCTGGGCTGCCATCACCCAGAGTACGCCGAGCATGGCCTCGTCGACGAGGAGCATGGCGAGTGCAATGACCTGGAGGATGAGGCCGGCAATGAGGGTGGTGGCAAGGCCGAGACGCGCGGCCAGCCAACCGCCCACGAGGTTGGTCAGGACGCCGAAGACTTCGTAGAAGAGGAACAGCAGCGCGATCGCGAGGGGCGCATAGCCTAGTTGGTGGAAATACAACACGACCAACATGCGTAAGGCGCCGTCCGTGAGCGTGAACGCCCAATAGCTGCCTGTGATGATGGCGTACTGACGCATTTCAGCGGGTCCCATTTGCAGCCTTGCGGCCGGCTTTGCGATCTGTGCGTGCGGTCAAACGATTGCTCGTGCAACCCGGCGGCTGAGTTCCATCATGCGATTGACGTATCCGATCTCGTTGTCGTACCAGGCGAGCACTTTGACGTGGGTGTCGTCGATGACGAGTGTAGAGCCCGCATCGACGATGCCGGACCGCGTATCGCCCTCATAGTCGGCAGACACCAGCGGTCGCTCTTCGAAGCCGAGGATGTCTTTTAGCCGACCCGCCGCCGCGTCCTGAAGGGCCTCGTTAACCTCGGCGACGGAGGTGGCGCGCTCGACCTCGAACACGCAGTCTGCGAGGGACGCGTTGGCGACCGGCACACGCACGGCGATGCCGGAAATCTTGCCGCGCAGTGACGGGAAAATCTCGGCGATAGCGGTCGCAGACCCGGTACTCGTTGGGATCAGCGACGACCCGCTTGCGCGCGTGCGGCGCAGATCCTTGTGATACTGATCGAGGACGCTCTGTGTATTGGTGATGTCATGAATCGTTGTGATTGAGCCGTGACGAATGCCGAAGGTGCTCATGATCACGCTGATCACGGGCGCAATACAGTTGGTCGTGCATGATGCGGCGGTGACGATATTGTGCTGAGCCGGCTTGTAGTCGTCGTCGTTGACGCCAACGACTATGTTTGGGGGGCCATCTTTGACGGGTGCCGACACCACCACTTTTTTGATGCCGGCGTCAAAGTAAGGTGCGAGCGCGGGCGTCGTCTTGAAGGTGCCGGTGCACTCGATGACGAGATCGATGCCGAGTTCACGCCAGGGCGTCGATGCTATCGAGACGTTTGAGCTGTAACTCACGTGCTGTTCGCCAATGACGATGTCATCGCCGTCGATGCCAACCGGCGTCTGCCATCGGCCGTGCTGGGAGTCGAACTGCAGAAGGTGGGCTGCGGTTTGCGCGTCACCCGCAATCTCGTTGATGTGGACGATCTCAAGATCCGGCCAACCCCATGCGGCGCGGAGTGCCAGTCTGCCCATTCGACCAAAGCCGTTGATTCCCACTCGTATCGTCATCTTTATCTGCGTCCGTTTGCTGGAGGTGGGCGCGATTATCGCTTGTGGTGTTTGAT
>Ga0115002_10008239_pt1 | contig 11580 bp, 10 predicted proteins | sample ArcticOcean_MG_C_8_FD_89576 | JGI IMG/M metagenome (GOLD analysis project Ga0115002, IMG submission 89576) | Marine microbial communities from western Arctic Ocean - ArcticOcean_MG_CB11_86 | ecosystem: Environmental > Aquatic > Marine > Oceanic | place: Arctic Ocean: Canada Basin | collected... | reverse complement strand
TGAAAGCCCTCGTGGTGGCCACACCCTGGAACGAGTTTTCGGAGGTCGATCTTGAGCGAGTACGGGACGTAATGGAGGGCGATCTGATTGTCGACCCGTTTGGCGCGCTAAACGCAGACAGGTGCGTCGAACTCGGGTTCAAATACCTGACCTTGGGGTCTCCCGCAAGAAAATTGGAGGCTGTTTTACATGGTTGAGCACGGGCACAGCAATTCGATAGCGCCGTCGCGCGTCGTGGTTTTGGGGGCCTCAGGGTTCCTTGGACGTGACCTGGTCAGGCGGCTAGAAACGCACGGGATCCCGGTGCTGGGTCTTTCGTCCGCAGACGCGGACCTAACAGACACCAGTTCTGTCAAAACGATGTCGGGGCTTGTAAAGCCGGGCGACGCGCTGGTATTCGCTTCAGCCCTGACCCCTGACAAGGGCCGGGATATCCGTACCATGATGAGAAACATGACGATGGGCGAGCATGTAAGTGCACTCCTTGATAAGTCTGATTTTTCCCATGTTGTCTACATAAGCTCTGACGCGGTCTACGCAGATGATGTGGCCCTGGCCCGCGAAGATTCGCGCTGCGAGCCATCCAACTACTACGGGCTCATGCACGTTGTCCGGGAACGGATGATGCAGGACACATTGGCCGCTCAGGGTACTCCGCTGCTGATACTCCGCCCTACCCTCTTGTACGGCCCGGAAGATACGCACAACAGCTACGGGCCGAACCGATATTTCCGCATGGCGGCGGACGATGGTAAAATCACCCTCTTCGGACAGGGCGAAGAGAAGCGGGACCATGTCTACATTGAGGACGTGAGTCGGCTGATAACGGATGTCCTCAAACGTAAGAGCGCCGGTACGTTGAATCTTGCGTCGGGGACATCGGTCCCGTTTATGGAGGCCGCAAATATCGTAGCTGGCTTGGTCGGCCCCTCGGTAGAGATTGCGGGGCTGCCCAGGCAGATGCCCATTACCCACCGCCACTTCGACACCACAGCCCTGGTGAAGGCGTTCCCTGCATTCCGGTTTACTCCGCTGGCCGATGGTCTAAAGGCGACCTGGGAGACGAAGAACGGTGACTAAGAGGGCAAGCGACACTCCTGTTGTGCCTTACGCCGCGCTGGCTGAACTTACCAGTGTGGTCAAGTCCGAGTTGATGGGCGTTTTCGAGGACGTGCTGGACTCTGGTCAGTACATTATGGGGCAGGAGTTGGAGGCCTTCGAGCGGGAGTTCGCCGCTTATTGCGGCAGCAGCTATGCGGTTGGTATCGCAAACGGTACCTGCGCGTTGCATCTGGTCCTTCGCGGGCTGGGGCTCAGCCATCGCGACGAAGTCATCACTGCGCCGAACTCGTTCATTGCGTCGGCCTCGTCTATCGCTCTGACAGGGGCCACACCCGTGTTCGTTGATATCCAGCCAGATCTGAACATGGACCCTGATTTAATCGAGGCCGCCATAACGCCGCGTACCAAGGCCATCGTGCCGGTGCACCTCACCGGGCGGCCTGCTCGTATGAATGAAATTCTAGACATCGCGGGCAGGCACGGCCTGTTCGTGCTCGAAGACTCTGCCCAGGCGGTGGGGTCAAGCCTTGAAGGACGTCGCACGGGCTCATGGGGTGACGCCGCGTGTTTCAGCATGCATCCGCTCAAGAACTTACATTCTTTTGGTGACGGCGGCATGATTACCACAGACGACGAGGCGGTCCGAGATCGTATGATGGTCGCGCGGAATCACGGCCTGAGTGCAAGAGACCGTTGTGACTACTGGAGCTTTAACTGCCGCCTAGATGAGCTTCAGGCGGCGCTACTACGGGTGCAACTACCCTATCTCGATGCGTGGACCCAGGAGAGACGGGAGCTGGCGTTCAGGTACAACGACCTTTTGAGGCAATACGTTGGCGTGCCGGAAGAAGGGCCGGGCGAGTTCTGCTCGTACCAGACCTACATGGTTCAGGCCGACCGCCGAGACGGGTTGCAGGCCCACCTGATCAGCGGCGGCGTCCAGGCCCTGGTCCATTACCCCACGCCGTTGCACCTTCAGCCGGCTGCCAAGGAGCTCGGTTACACAGCGGCGGACTTTCCCATGGCGGTAGAGGCCGCGGGCCGCATACTGAGCTTGCCACTGTACCCAGGGCTTAGCCATGGCCAGCAGGACCGTGTGGCGGAGCTTGTGGCACGGTTCTACAGGGACTAATCAATGCGCGTGCCCTATGCATATTTATCGGAGCAGTTCGCGGACGTAGAGCCGTACATTGATGACCTGCGCGGTCTAGTTGCAAGCGGCGAATTCACGATCGGTCCTTACGTCGAGGCGTTCGAGCGCAAATTTGCCGACCATATCGGCGTCAAGCACGCGATCGGCACGAACACAGGCACGGACGCGCTGATACTAGCCCTGAAGGCGATTGGCGCAGGGCCGGGCGACGAGGTTATCACGGTTCCCAACACCTTCATCGCTACGGTTGGGGCCATCGTTGCGGCGGGGGCCACGCCGGTCTTCGTAGACTCGGACGAGCGCTACCAGATCGATGTCTCGCTGATTGCAGCGGCCATCACGCCGCGCACGCGAGCCATTGTCCCGGTCCACTGGGCGGGTTGTCCGTCAGACATTGAATCAGTTCTGGAAATAGCGGACAGGCACGGCATTGCGGTCGTCGAGGACGCGTGCCCGTCGGTCGGGGCGCAGGTTAACGGGCGTTCTGTAGGCACCGTTGGGAGGGTGAACGGCTTTAGCATGCATCCCCTGAAGCCGTTGAACGTCTGGGGAGACGGCGGTATTGTCGTCACGGACGATGACGAGGCGGCCAAGTTCCTACAACTATACCGAAATCACGGACTCAGCGACCGCAACCACATCGATCTTTGGGGGGTTAACGCGCGATTGCAACCGGTGCAAGCAATAGTCGCTAGTCGGCAGTTGGACGTGGTCGACGAGATCGCCGACGTTCGTATCCGCAACGCGCGACGACTCGACCAAGGGCTCAGAGACCTCAAGGAGTACGTGAAGATACCTGAGAGACCGTCCGGCTACCGGGAGGTCTACCAGCTATACCAGGTTGGAGTCGCGAGGCGAGACGAGTTGGTCTCGTACCTTGAGGCGCAGAGGATTGAAGCGAAGGTGCACTACCCTATCCCACTGCACCTACAGAAGGCCGCCATGTCCTTGGGATACAAGCGCGGCGATTTTCCTGTTTGCGAGCGCCAGGCGAATGAAATCATCACTCTGCCGGCGCACCAGCACATCACGACTGAGCAGATCGATCATGTCATTGGGGCGATTCACTCCTTCTATGGTGCAAACTTATGACAACCACTCTCACTTCTGACGAGGCTTTCATACGGCCCGACATTGCGAGACAAATGTACTACGATATGCTCCGGATACGCATCGTGGAGGATGGTATCGCGCTCGTGCATAAAGAATCGATAGAGACGGCTTGATGAGCAGCACAGATAGCAATGTTACATACGGAAAAGCGGCGCCAGATATAATTGAAAAGTTCAGTCTGACGATACGGGACCGGGAGGCATTTAAGAACCTGAAGGTCGATCTCCAGGATATCCAGAACGACGATTACGATTATTCAAAAGTCGTGGTGAAGAAACCTTGGGGCTACGAGTATCTGATCTTCTCCAACGAGGAGATCGCCGTCTGGATTCTCTATCTTAAGCCCGGGGCCCAGACCTCAATGCACTGCCACCCCAGCAAGAGGACCTCCCTGATGGTATTGGAAGGGAAGGTCTTCTGCTCCACCATAACCGAACAACTGGACCGGTGCGCGGGAGAGGGGTTGTTGATCGACAAGGGCGCCTTTCACCAAACCACAACCATTTCGGAAACGGGCGCTTTTGTGATGGAAATTGAAACCCCCGTTAATAAGCGCGATCTCGTACGGCTCAAGGACAAGTACGGGCGTGAAGGCCAAGGCTACGAAACGGAAGATCAGCATTCCCATGATACCCAAAATTACAATTACATCTCGTTTCAGAGTCTCGGGGTACACCACAATCTAAATAAGCACTACGGGCAGTGTTCCATGACATTCAAAAAACTCTCCGATGAGAAAATTCTGGACGAAGTCCTGGAACTCAACCCCGAAGATGTTATCTGCCTTCTCAAAGGGCTGCTGCTCGACCCCTCCAACCAATCGGTCGTGGGAGTGGGCGATACCATGACCGTCGGTGCCCTCAGGCAATTTGGCCGGTTACATGCCAGCAGGAATACGGAAATGCTGACCATCAAGAAAATCGACCGTATTGTCAAGATCTCGGATTGCATCGCTTCTTTCTTGAGTGAAAACAATATCAATCCGGTCTTCATCGTGCCGGGTGAGGCCAATGTTCATCTACTTGACTCCATCGGTAGACACGAGGATTTGAGTTTTGTTTACACTCAGAACGAAAAGAGCGCCTCTCTGGCTGTCGAATCGTTTTGCAAGCTGCGCTCGGGATTAGGGGCGCTGGTGGTCTCTTCGGGGGCAGCGGCCGCGAATACCGTCCCCGGCGTGGCAAATGCCTGGGTGGATTCTGTTCCTATGCTGGTGATCTCCGGACAGGCGCGAACTGACCAGGATACGGATGGCAGCGTCCGGCAGCTGGGTAACAAGGAATTGAACGTCGTTGACTTAGTCAAGCCGATTACAAAGTATGCTGTCAAGGTCACCGACCCAACGATGATACGGTATCATCTCGAAAAGGCCATCTATATTGCCACGGAGGGAAGACCCGGGCCTGTCTGGATCGACCTCCCGATCGACATTCAAGGGATGGTCATTGATGAAGAAGAACTGAAACAGTTTGACCACAAGGAATTGGGTGAGGCTGCCACGGCGCCGAGCAGTGAGTTTCAGGGGCAAATCCTGAAGGTCCTTGATCTTCTCAAGCGATCGTCCCGTCCCGTCATTTTGGCCGGAAGTGGGATCCGCCATGCGAAGGCGACCAAGGAATTCTTGGAGATGGTCGACCGGCTTGGGGTCCCCGTTCTCACCAGTCGACTCGGCGCCGACCTTATACCGGATGATCACTCCTACTTTTTCGGCCGGCCCGGCACCTATGGGCAGAGAAGCGCCAATTTCATTATTCAGAATTGTGATCTGCTGATCAGTATCGGCTCACGCCTGTCCATTCCACTTGTAGGCCGTAACACCAGGACCTTTGCGCGGGCAGCCCTTAAGATTGTGGTAGACATAGACCCCAAGGAGCTGGAAAAACCGACACTGAAGCCGGATCTTCCTCTTGCAATGGATGCAGGTCAGTTCATCAAGGAGTGTCTGTCTCTCTTACCGGCTCCCCTCCCCTCCTATTCGCCCTGGATGGAGCTCTGTCGGGAATGGCGCCTGAAATTCCCACCGGATTCCTATTCCGGCCCGTCACTCCCGTCGGATCCACCGGAGAATGGGCTGATTTATCCTCTCTCAGTTCTCCGGATTCTTTCCGACGAGCTGGATGAAGATGATGTCCTCGTCGCCGACGGGGGGGCAACCCTGATATACACCCTATTGGGCTTTAGGTTTAAGCCGGGCCAAAGACTCATCAGTTCCACGGGGCTTGAACTGCCCGGTTTTGCCCTGGCGGGGGCAATAGGCGCCTGCGTGGCCAGAGAACGCGAGCCCGTTATTTGTCTCTGCGAGGACAGAGGCTTTCAGATCAGCATTCAGGACCTTCAGACCATTCTCGATTACCGGTTGCCGATCAAAGTGCTCATTTTCAAAAGCAGGGGGCATTCCATAATAAGGAATATCCAGCGCGACTATTTTGGAGGTCGCTTTGTCGGAACCGATCACGAGATCCGGCTTGGATCCGCTCCACTGATTCAAATTGCCAAGACCTTCGGCTTCCCCACTTTCGGGGCGATCCACGCCAGCCAACTTCATTCAACGCTCCGGGAGTGGCTCAAAATAGAGGGGCCTGCGATTTGTGAAATCCAGGTTGAGGACGATCAAGACAAAATCCCACGTCCCGGTTTCACGATCCGAGACGACCAAAAGTGGGTGGCTAAGCCCTTGGAAGATATGTTCCCCCTCTTGGACCGCAAGACGTTGGAAGAAAACATGGTGATCGACCTAGTCCAAGAGGACTGACCCGCAGGAGTGTGTAGCATGCGTGTTGCCGATTACGTTATCGAGTTTTTTGAAAATCAAGGGGTGGACCATATATTCACCGTTTCGGGCGGAGGATCGATTTTTCTGTGTGACGCCTTAGCGGCGGCGAAAAGAATGAAATATGTTGCCTGCCACCATGAGCAGGCGGCCTCCATGGCGACTGAGGCCTATGCTCGTGTCCGGCAGGGGTTAGGGGTCACTCTGGTCACTTCAGGTCCAGGTGGAACTAATAGCCTCACCGGCGTAACGGGCTCGTGGCTGGACCACGTCCCGCACGTGACGATTTCGGGGCAGGTTTTCCTAGCCCAAACAATCGGTAATCATCCCGGATTGAGAACGTTGGGAGTCCAAGAGATAAACATTGTCGATATCGTCCGGCCAATCACCAAATATGCTGTGATGGTAGAAGATGCTCAGAAGATCAGATACCACCTGGAAAAGGCGGTCTATTTGGCGACTCATGGCCGGCCTGGCCCTACCTGGATTGACATTCCGGCCGATATTCAGAACTCCGGCATCGATCCAGACGCGCTAAGTGGATTCGACCCCAAGGAATTTGAAGTCTACCGCGACCCAGAGCTGGAAGGAAAAGTGGCGAACGTCGTTGAACTCTTGAGGTCGGCAAGACGGCCTCTGGTCCATGTTGGACAGGGTGTGCGGATTGCCGGCGCCGACAACGAGTTCTTCAGACTAGTAGAGAGACACCGTCTGCCCTTTGTGACAGCAAGAAATGCAAATGACATGGTGGCCTGGGACCATGAACTTTACGCGGGTCGTCCAGGGACCTTCGCCCAACGAGGAGCCAACTTCGCGGTACAGACCTCGGATATATACCTCGCAATAGGCACGCGTCTCTCACTCGCCCAAACCGGCTACAACGCGAAAGACTATGCGAGAAACGCTAAAGTCGTTATGGTAGATATCGACCGGGCGGAGCTGGATAAAGGCACCGTCGATCTTCACCTAAAGATCGAATCCGACGCAAGGATTTTCTTGGAAGAGTTGAACCGACAGCTTTCCCAGGCAAAACTGGATAATCAACAGTGGGGCGAATGGCTCACTCAGTGTCAGCGGTGGAAGCGGAAATATCCGGTTGTCCTCCCTGAATATCGAAAGCAAGTCGGCAGCGTTAACTCCTATCATTTCATCGATATCCTCTCGGACGTTCTCACCCCCGATGATGTCGTCGTGACGGATATGGGATTTGCCTTCCAGAATACCCATCAGGCGTTCCGAGTGAAAAAGGGGCAGAGGGTGTTCACGAACTGCGGCCTTGCTTCCATGGGCTGGGGCCTTCCAGCAGCGGTGGGAGCCTGTTTCGGCCGTGGGAAAAGGCGAACGATTTGCATCGCCGGCGAGGGGGGGCTGCTCATGACGATCCAAGAGATGGCGACCGTCATGCACCACCGCCTACCGGTCAAGCTGTTTGTCCTGAACAACGGGGGTTATGCTACCATTAAGCAAACCCAGGAGCTCGGATTTGAAGGGCGCTTAATGGGAATCAATGAGGAATCGGGCCTCTCCTTTCCGGACTTTATGAAAATCGCCGAAGCCAACCGCATTAAGGGTGTCCGTCTCGATTCTCATCAGGACCTCAAGAAGCAGATCGAAGAGGTCATGGAACATGACGGGCCGGTCCTGTGTGAAATCATGATGGACCCCAATCAGATTCAGGCGCCCAAGGCGGTTAACCGACGAAACGCGGACGGCACCATGAAGCAAACGCCGCTCGAAGACAGCTATCCCTTTTTAGATTCGAGTGAGATCGAAGAAAACCTGGATATCATCAATAGAATTTGAGTCGTTAAAAGATTGGAGAATAATGACATGACAGAAAAGGCGCTAATCATCACCGGTAGACTGGTCCAGGACCACGAGTATATCTATCCCTATTACCGGCTTCAGGAAGAGGGCTATGAAGTCGACGTCGCGGTCCGAGGAAAAGAGACCGTGCTGGCAATCATCGGGGTCAAGGTGGAGCCCACCAAGGACATTCCCGAGCTGAGGGTGGCAGACTACGATGTCCTCGTCCTCCCCGGCGGCGCCAAGGCGATGGAGTACATGAGGCAGGACCAGGAGATATTGAAGTTCATTGCCGATTTCCATGCCTCCGGGAAGGTGATCGGCTCCATCTGTCACGCCGCCCAATTGCTAATCTCCGCAAAGCTCGTGAAAGGAAGGAATATGTCCGGCTACTACAGCATCAAGGACGATATCGACAACGCTGGCGGAACATATGTTAATGCGCCCTACGTCACCGACGATCGAATAGTGTCGTCTCCACACTACAAGCACCTCGGCCCGTGGATGAAAGAGGTGATCAAGCAGGCCAAAGCATCTCTGTGACTCTTGCGCCGGGTGGCATTCTGTTCGATTTTGACGGCACCCTGGCTGATACGATGGAAGGGCATTATCTGGCCTGGAAGTCGGCGTTGGGGGAGTCTGAGATCTCCATCGAGGCTAGTGACTACTATCCGCTGGAGGGAATGCTGCTCCATCAAGTGGCGAGGGAGCTTACCAAAGAACTGTCATGGAGCGCTGAGGCGATTGACGAGCTTGTTCGAAAGAAAAAGGAACACTACGCCGAGCGAAAGTCGATTAATTTCTATCCGGGAGTCGAGCTTCTTATCTCCGAACTGAAGGAGCGTATGGTGTCCATGGCGATCGTTACTGCAGGGCATCTCGACCAGTTGAAATTATCGGTGCCGGAGAGGTTCCTGAAGCAGTTCGATGCTCTGGTAACAGGGGACCAGGTGTCGAGGGGCAAGCCGGACCCGGAACCCTACCTGCGGGGCGCGCAGGAGCTGGGCATGGGGCCGGCAGAGTGCATGGCGATCGAAAACTCCCCTTTGGGAGTTCAGTCGGCGAAGCAGGCCGGTATTTACTGCATCGCCATCTGCTCTACCGTCGGTCGAGACATTCTTATAGAAGCCGATGAAATTTTGGAACGGTTTGAAGACCTCAGAAACTCGATAGAGTTCGGACGGGTATCGGGAACGAAGGTATAGACATGCGTGAATATGACGCCCTGGCGGGTTATCCTGAACCAAAAGAACCGCGCCTCGTGCATCCAAAGATGAGAACGATCCACAATAGGATCATCGCCTCCTACCGCGGCAAGGAATTCTATGACGGCGACCGCAATGATGGATATGGGGGGTTCAAGTACGATGGCCGCTGGGCGTCGATCGCCAAGAATATGATGGAACAATATTCCCTCGATGGCCAATCGGCGATTTTGCAAATCGGCAGTGAGAAAGGCTTCCTTCTTCATGAGTTCCTCCAGCTTTGTCCTGCGATCAAAGTGAGAGGAACCGAGATTTCCGACTATGCGATTAGCTGCACATTGCCGTCGGTCAGGCCTTTCGTCCAGAAGACAACGTTTACAGAGCTGCCTTTTAGCGATAAGGAATTTGATTTTATCATCGCCATTGGACCAGTTTATTCCTTGAACCTGCCCGATGCCATCAAGTGCTTGACAGAAATCCAGCGGGCCGGGAAAGGGAAAAGTTTCATAACCCTTGGCGCCTATGAGACGGAAGAAGACCTCCGCCTATTTAGGTACTGGACCCTACTGGGTAGCACGATATTATCCACAACTGACTGGATCAAAGTATTGAACCATGTGGGCTATACAGGGCATTACAAGTTCAATACGGCCCAATCGCTTAACCTTGTTGAGGAAAGCTAACCACGTACCTCAAGGCCGTTCCTTGAGACCCTTCTCACGTATACTGCGTCCTGATTTCTTTGCAAGAAATGCTGTGATGCAAAAAAATCATCATCTAGGAGGCTTAATTATCATGGAAAATAAATATGCTCCGGTATGGGAACGCTTGGAGGATTCCGGACCGAGACCGGAGCGAGTACGGAATGTGATCCAGATGGGCTACCAGGAATTCAAAGGGAAGGTGCAAGAGCAATCTGATTCCTTCGTCCACTCGATATTGGACTCCCTTTATAGTGGAGATGCCTACCTCATAAAGGGAGCTTTTCCTAAGGCATTCATGACCGATCTACGTAAGAACGTTCACGCATATTGGCAGGAAAGGCCTTCCGAGTTCTACAAGATGTTGGAAGGTTCCCCCGACTTCCATCGGATCATCGACCCAGAGGCCGGCAAGAAATACAGCTTCGGATCATGCAAGCATTCGTGTTACTTTTATCACTGGAATGACGATCCATTAGATGTGTTTGCTCCCATCAACGAACGTTGGCGAGTCCTGAAACTGTTGATGGGTCTCGAGCCCCACGCGTATGAAAGCAACACTCCCAAAGATGGCGTTGTAGACCGGATTCAAGTGGTTCGCTATCCGCCTCGGATTGGATTCTTGGAACCCCATACGGATCCGTACCTACATCAGCGCCTTATCTTTTCCGGGTATATGAGCAAACGCGGAGTCGATTTTCAGGGAGGCGGATTCTACCTGGTTGGGGAAGGAGACAGGGTCATCAACGTCGAAGATGATATCGATGTCGGCGACATCTGTTTTGCCTACGCAACGGTCTACCACGGTGTTGCGCACGTGGATCGAGATAAGGAGCCAGATTGGGAGCAAGACGACGGTGGCTGGTTCTTATCTATGTACAGTAATGCCAGTGACGAAGTCCCAAACCGCCATACAGGGCACCCGATTAAACTCTCGATACAGGAAGTCATGCCCGATTAGGGCAACCATTCTTGCTGTAGGCGTCTCCTGTGCTAGCTCCGTGATCAGCCGCTGCTTGAATGGCGGCCGTTACTCAAGAGAAGGGCACATCCTCAGAGCGTGCTTCCAGAGCAAAATCCAAAGGTAGGAACGACTGGTTTTGTGAAAAATCGACGCATCTTGATTACAGGAGCCTCGAAAGGTCTGGGGGCCGTTGCCGCCGAAGCCTTTGCGGAGCGGGGCGCCCGTCTTGTGTTGCTTGCCCGTTCCCATGACAAGCTGGAATCGGTTCGCCAGTCTTGCATGGATCCTGAACGACACCTAAGCATATCGGTCGATCTCTTGGACTTAGAGCAGCTCCAGCAGGCTGTATTCAAGGCGAAAGAGTTTCTCGGAGACATTGACGTGGTCCTGCACTCGGCGGGCGGAGGCCTCGGATTGGGGGACCATCTTCTAGAGCATGGGGATTTTCTGAGACTTTTTGCGTTGAATCTGGGAGCTGCTGCAGAAATCAACCGATTGGTGGCTCCGGAAATGAAGGGAAGACGTTCGGGGAATCTGGTTCATGTCGGTTCGATCGCCTCAAACGAGGGGGTTGGGTCCACTGGTTACAATACAGTAAAGGCGGCGCTGGCAGCCTACGTCCGCAGCGTGGGCCGAGAATTAAACCGCTTCAATGTGATTGCGACCGGAATCCTGCCAGGCGGATTCATTGGCCCAGAAAATGCGATGGCGAGACTGCAGGAAGCGAACCAAGAAGCCTATGGAAAGTTTATTGAAGAGAGGCTGCCCCGGCAGGTAATGGGTGATGCCAAAGAGCTCATTCCCAT
>Ga0115002_10008238_pt1 | contig 11581 bp, 14 predicted proteins | sample ArcticOcean_MG_C_8_FD_89576 | JGI IMG/M metagenome (GOLD analysis project Ga0115002, IMG submission 89576) | Marine microbial communities from western Arctic Ocean - ArcticOcean_MG_CB11_86 | ecosystem: Environmental > Aquatic > Marine > Oceanic | place: Arctic Ocean: Canada Basin | collected... | reverse complement strand
CGATGGAGAACCGGCGCTTGCAATACCGCAAATACGCCGCCTAATATCTTGAACCAGATGGGCCAAATCCTCCTTTAGATCAGGCCGTAGATTGTTCCAAATTATATGACGACGGACAGTCCGCACCCGGATTCGCCAATAGCCGTGACCAGGGCCTTGATCGCGTCGATGGATTCGAGAATAAGCGTCACCGCCTCCGGTGTTACTTCCAGCTCACCGTCACGAAACTTGCCGAGAATGTTCTCACCAGCATGTGCAACGGATTCGAGGCGAGGTAGATCCAGAAAACCCGATGTCCCTTTTAACGTATGTAGCACCCGAAAGATTCTGCCCAGCAGGGCAGGGTCATTTGGGTTTTGCTCGAGGGTTACGAGTTCGGCATCGAGGGTCTCGATCCCTTCAAGGGCTTCCGCGAGAAATTCACCTAGCAAATCATCAATTGGCTTTGTCTCTGTTGCGAGTGATTGGTTTCGGGTGGGATGCCATGACGGCATCAACGTTGGACACACAATGGCTGGAACAGATTAAGGTTCTCTAAAATTTAAGGCGCATTTTGCAGCCGGGTTTAAACTCTGCGGATATCAGCAACACCCAGCGACAACGATAATAATTCGTGGGCCAAAATTAAGCGTTCGTTTACCCGCACGACGTATCTCTGTTAGCGCGGTTTATACGTAGCTGCGGCGTAATTTAGTATCTGCCCAGCGGCTGAGCGTGCGGCGCACGTTTGGGATTTAGGACGGGCTTTCGAAAAGTGAGGACCATACCTATGGCCGCAAATCAGGAAACCATGGAGATACTCATCGTCGATGATTATAAGACGATTCTCCGAATCATTAAAAATCTCCTCATGGAGATCGGCTTTAAAAATATCGACGAGGCGTCCGACGACAGCAAAGCGTTGAAGGCATTGCGCGAGAAGAAGTACGACCTGGTGATTTCCGACTGGAACATGGAGCCGATGAATGGATACGAGCTCCTACGTGAAGTCAGAGCTGACGAACATCTCAAGCCATTACCATTCATAATGGTCACGGCCGAATCTAAGACCGAAAAAGTAGTCGCCGCGAAGAAGGCCGGCGTGAACAACTACATCGTCAAACCTTTCAATGCCGTCACGTTGCGTTCGAAAGTTGCTGCTGTTATTGGAGAATTCTAATGGTTCCCGAAAAAAATGCGCGTTAAGGTTGATTTACTCTATCAATAAATTTGGGGCCTAGCGCGCGACATCGTTCAAGCGCGCGCGCAAATTTCTGAATTGCGTCCCGGGGCATTGAAGCGCGACAACTTGCCGCGCGCCATCGAGGAAATGCACGAAATCGTCCGAACTACGGAAGACGCGTCGAACGCAACCATGGAATCGACCGAGGCGATCACCAATGCAATTCCAGAAAAAATCGATGACGATTTTCGCAAAATCGTCCAGAAATCGTGCCAAAGAATTTTCGAATCTTGCGCATTTTAGGATCTGACAGGACAGCGAATCAAAAAGGTAATGTCGACACTGCGGTTGATTGAAGAGCACTTGGAGACACTACAGGGATTGCTCGGCGACGAGTTCGACGACCCCGAGGCAGAAGAAGTCCTGCCCGAGGGAGATGCCGATCTACTGGCCGGTCCTGCCCTAGAGGGTGAAGGCATCAGCCAAGACGATGTTGATAAAATGTTCGACGGGATGTGACCGCCAACTGGATTTAAAATCTGTCCGCGCCATGGAGATTTCGTGCTCTCGAAGGGTCTGTCAGACCGAACTAGCTTGATGCCTGCGTGGGCGACGCATAGGCCCGGCAGATGAATAAACGGTTCTACTAGAACCGCATGTAAAGCCCCCGTTCTATGTACCATTTCCTGACAGAGTGTCAGGGCCAGGGTCGCTCCAAGTTATTTCTGTCGCCTTTCGTCTAGACTTCATCCGGCCCGCAACCCATACTCCCGCGCGCCATGCATCCGTTTTCCGTCTCCCGCGCTGCCATTTCGAATCCTGATCGCGGCATGACGCCTTGAGTTTCACCCGATGCTAGAGAACGCCGTCTTTTGGGGGGCGGGATGCGCGTTTGTTTGGGGATTCTCAGACTATGTCGCGCGTCTGGCCGGGCGTTCCGTCGGTGCGATGGTGGCGACCTTGGCGATGATGGCCGTCGGTGCCGTCTTGATCGCCGTCATCATGGTTGCGATGGCGGAACCGGTGGACTGGCGCCTGGACGGCCTGCACTGGCTTCTCGCCATCGGCGCCGGCACCACGATCGGCGCGATGCTGTTTTTCTATGCCGTCACCCACGGGCCGGTATCGCTCGCCGCGCCCATGGTTGCGAGCTATCCGGCAGTGGCGGTGCCGATATCTGTGGCACTTGGCGCCCGACCGGGGCCGATAATCTGGGGCGCCATGGCGATCACTTTGGCCGGCATTTGGCTGGTGGCACGCACCGTCTCGGCCAACAGCGGCGGAGAGACGGCAAAGGAATATACGCCCGCCGCAATTCGTCGAACGATCATTCTTTCGCTTGCCGCCGCCAGCATCTACGCCGCCTCGCTAACCGCAGCGGACGAGGCCGTTGAGATGTACGGCGCCTTACAGACCGTGTTGGTGGTGCGCCTGATGGGCACAATTGTGCTGATCGGTGTGGTTTTTGGCCGGCGGCGCGAGCGGCCGCTCTTTCCGCGCCGCATCTGGCCCGTTCTGGTGGCGTTCGGCGTGCTCGACACGCTCGGCCACCTGTTCCTGTTTTTCGGCCTCGATACGGCGCACGGCGAATACGCTATCGTCGCCAGCGTCGCCTATACGGCAGTGACCGTTCTGCTTGCGCGCATTTTTCTGCACGAGCCGGTTTCGAAGCTGCAATGGGGTGGGGTCGCGCTCACCATTGCCGGTGTCGCCATCCTGGGCGCGTTCGGCTGAGACCGGCGCGTGGGCTCAGTCGGTGCGGCTGGTGACCTCGAGCAGATGGTAGCCGAACTGGGTTTTCACCGGACCCTGAACTTCGTTCACCGGGGCTGAAAACACGACGGCATCGAATTCCTTGACCATTTGGCCGGGCCCGAACTCGCCGAGATCGCCCCCTTTGCTGCTCGATGGGCAGGTCGAATGCTGTTTCGCCACATCGGCGAAATCTTCACCGCCGGCAATCTTCGTCTTGAGCTCTTCACAAAGAGTCTCGCTTTCAACCAAAATATGCCGCGCACTGGCTTGAGCCATGTGGATACTCCGTATGATTTATTGTTGGTGATTAGCCCGCACTGAGCCACTAGCGGAAGATAACCGGTGCGCGCCGTTGTGAATAGTGCGGCGGATTAAAATATTTGACCCTCGGCGTGCGGCTGGATGTCGTCATCGGCGATGGTTGGCAAATCAGCGTCCAGTATCGCCGGCACGTTCAGAATCCAAGGGTGCTTATATTCATAGATCGCTTGATTCGGCGCCGACAGTGCAGCGAGCTTGCGCGTTTCCGTGCTGTGCAGAATGTGGCGGAAGGCTTCGACGCGGCGCCAATTACTTGCGCCGTATTTGGCGCCGATGTTCACTGCCTTCAGCCGGAGCCACATCGCTGCCGCCGCGGCCACATGCACCGTGCCATAGGATGTGCCGTCGCTGCCGCCGTCGGTCGAAATCAGGTTGCGCCCGCTGCCCGCTTCGGCGACCGCCCGGTCGATACAGGCCGAAGGTGCCCAGATATCGATAAACTGGTCGTCGCCGGCGATATGCCGTGTGCCGCCGCGCACATATTCGTTATAGATTTCTAGTTTGAAATTCTCCGGCGCGGCGGTGGTCGCCGGGAATTTGCGGCCCTTCGGCTGCACGCCGCCGACGCCGATGGCGCGGAAGTAGCGCCCGGGATAGGTCACCGTGTCGGTGTATTGACCGCCGGCCGCGCACACAATGACGCCGGCCATATAGGCACGGTCGAGCGCCCGGCCCATCTCATCGCTGCCCGACATCCAGCCCAAGGAGATGCTGATCACCTGGCACCCGGCCGCCACCAAATGATCGATGGAATCGGCGACTCGCCCGCGCGCCGCATCGGTCATCAGCACGACGGAGCGGACCGCCCGGCACGGCACCACCGGTAGGCTTGGCGCGACGCCGACCTTGCCGCCAGCCAGCACGCTGCCGGTGCGCAGGCCATGGCCCGGCACATCCGGTGGCAGGCGCATCGGCACATAGGTCAGCGGATCCTCTGGATTGGTATCGCCGTCCATATAGTCCTTTCCGGCTTGCCAGCGAATGGTCTTGTTGGTGCGCGTATTCGCGCCGTCCGCCGGCTGCGTCCCCTGCCACGCCCCGAAAGCCGCGTGCGCCACATAGCCGGTATCGATATGCCCGGTCTTGAGGCTCCCCCAATCGATCTTGCCATTCTTCTTGGGCAGCTTATTGCGTGCTTTCTGCGCTTCAATGAGGCGTAAATTCCAATAGCTCGAAGCGGGCGGCGATTGACCGAACGGCGCGACGGCGGTGGTGAGAAGCGGCACTTCGCTTATCGAATCGGCGGCGGTCAGGTTGAGCGTCTGGCCACTGAACGAAGTGGGGTTTGCGTTGACGGTCGCCACGTTCGCGCGGCCTGGCGTGGCTGAAATTGATATGCTCTCCGGCTTCAGGTGAAACTTCCAATCGGCGTTATATTCTGCCCGCCGCGCAACAACTTCGCCGCTGACGCCAAGCTCCCCGGCACTGATCGCGCCCTGCGCCGCATCCAGCCGGTCGAGATCGCGCAACAATAGGAAGAACGGCGCCTCGCCACCGCCAAACGAAATCTTGAAATAGGCGTTGCACGGATTATCGCTCTTGCTTCCCTCCCGGGTTCAATCATAGCGGCCGGGTTTACCGCAACGAACAGTTCTCGTCGCGCCAGGCCTTCTTGCAATATTTCGACCAACAGTTTGCGTCGGGCAAGGCGCGCCGCGTATTCCGCTTCGCCCTGCACTTCCTTGAGCGCTTCGCCATGCTGCTCTTCCGCCACTACCGTAACGCGCGCGGAATCGAGATATGCGCCGGTGAGATCGATATGCGCGTCGATTTCCCAGCCGGCTCGCGCGATCATGTCCGGGTAAATTTCGTCGCTTTCGGCGAAGGGCGGCGCCGCCGTTGCGGCGCGCTCATAGGCGGCGCCTGTCAGCCCCGACGGAATGGAGATCACCGAAAAGACGGTGTGCCCACCTGGGCGTACGACGCGCCGGGTCGCAGCGAGAGTTTCAAACTTGCCCGGCAGGCAACAAAGCACGTCGGAATGGCTGACTGCATCGAAACTTCCGTTAGCGAACGGCAGCGCCCCGCCATCCGCCGCCGCCGCCCCCTATCTGCCTGCTAATCCATCCGCCTCGGCCCGGTCGCATGCCGCTCGGAGCCCGAGATAGGGAATATCGCTCAATACCACATCGCAGCGCGTCAGGCCGGCGATATGAAGCACCGGCCAGCCCGACCCGGCGCCGATTTCCAGCAGCCTGTCCCCCGGGCCAACACCAAGCATGACGGTAACCTGCTTGGCCTCCGCCATTGTCGTCCAACTGGTGCCGCCATAATTCGAGCCGCAAACCGCACACTCCACCGCGAGGCGCCCCGGATGAAACGCCAGGCGCTGTTCGGCAAGAAACCGTTCTTTAGCGGCCTCGGCGGTTAGGGTAGGGGGCATAGATTGTTTTCCATGGCATACACCTAGCAAAACAGTTCGGCACCGGCCACATCTCCCGCCTTGCGCCCGATCAAGCCATGCGGCTGCTTATTCGATGATCACCAGTGCGCGCAGTTCTATGCTTTCACGCGGCGGCGCGGTGTCGTCCGTGCCGGGCAGTTCGAAGGCGCCGTGTGGAGTAAATTGAGAGCGGCCATCGTCGAGGCTGTCCCAGCCTTTGATCAGCACAACTTCGTCCCGCGTCATGCGCGGGGTGAAGTACCAGCGCTGGGACGGCGCATGGGCGAGGTGATAAATTTCGCCGACCCGGTCGGGAAACACCTGATCGGTGGCGATGAGCTCTTCCGGCAGCACGCTGGAGGCGTCGGCCACCGCCAGCGGTGCGCGCTCGACGGGGCTGCGGATCGGCCGCCAGACATTGATTTGAATGACCCGTCCGCCAGCCGCGGCGAGGCGCGTTACCTCGGCCTCGCCCAGGATGTCGCGCACCCGTTGTGGGCCGCTCACGACCGTGTAATCGGCATGTACGCGCCACGCCGGGCCGCGTAGGCCGTCACGGTTTTCAGCTCCCATGCCGCCGTCGGAGCGCCGTGTGACGTCGAATATCACCACGCGCCCGGCGTCGAAGCGCCGGCGCAGCAGGGCTTCGATTTCCGGGTAATACTGGTTGCCGATCGCGTCGTCATCGTAAAGATCCGCTACCGCAGTCTCGTGGCGCAGCAACTCAAAGCCTTCGCGGTCGATGGATAGCTCGTTCGCAATCACGCGCATATCGCTGATCGGCACCATTTTCGCCTCGATCCCGAAGAATATTTCCGGATCTCCACCGGTCAATGCGGAACTATGAAACACTGGTTTGGCGTTCTGAGGGCAGATGAAATAGAGCGCGCCGCGCACTTCCGCTGGCCGCGCGCTGGTGGCGATCCGCTCAACGGTCGTCATACTAAGCCGTGCGTTTGATCAAGAACGAGTAGACGCCGCCATCCTCGTTTGATTCCAGAAGCTCGTTGCCGGTGTGGCGGCAGAATGCAGCAAAATCCTTGACCGTGCCGGGGTCGGTGGCGAGGACTTCGAGGATGCCGCCGGTGGGCACATTGCCAAGCGCCTTTTTGGCTTTGAGAACCGGCAGCGGGCAGTTGAGGCCCTGGGCATCGAGGGTTTGGTCAGCCATTAATCTCGTACCTCCGATTCAAATGAACAAGTTGATATCCGATTTAAGCGCGGTTTCGATATAGGTCGCGGCGCCGCCCAGTTCCGGGCCCTCGATCAAATCGTCGAGCTCATATTCAAACAAATTCATGGTCATCTGGCAGGCGATCATGGTGACTTCGGAATCTACCGCCGCCTCGCGTAGTTCCTCAATCGACGCAATGCCTTTCTTGTCGATCAATTTCTTCATCATGCCGGTGGCGACGCCATCAACGCCGGGAATCATGCCGAGCATGTTCGGCATGCCCAAATGCATACCCATCATCGGCATTTTCATGCCCGGATTGCCGAGCATGGAAACGCCCAGATCCAGTTTCTTGTGCAGCAGATTGAGGCCATAAAAGGTGAAGAACATAGAAACGTTCAGCCCCATCGCAGCAGCCGTGGTAGCCAAGATAAATGGCGGGTAGCCCCAATCCAGCGTGCCCTTGGTCACGATCAAGGACATGCTTTTGGCGTTGTCTAGTGTGTCTCCGGCCACGGCGGCATCCGTCATCTGATTTACTCCTTGCAACAGAGAGCGCCATAAGACGCCCGTTCGGCAGATAATTACGAATTAATATCCAAAGTATCAATGAGTTGTTCTAGATTTAACATAATAAAAATGTGTTAAATGTCATTCCACGAAATTATATATCTTAGATGGTTCGGTTTGGCAATTTTTCAAGCGCCGATCAGCAACGGCTCAGGCTACCGCATGTCGCCAAAAAAGAAAGGGGCGCCATCAGGCACTCCCATCCACGAAATTGAAGGCGTCACTTGCAACACCGCCTCAGCCGACATGCTGTTCGCGTCGGAAGCCTTGCTCTCTAGTTGCCGGAAATGCCAGACAGCGTTCTTTGTAGTAATCTGCCCTTATGGTGGAACAAATCGCGCCGGACAGCGTGAGCAACCAAGATGGCATTCGTGCCTGGCTCGAAGGCAATAGCCGGCACGTTCCGGACAAAATCTTTATCGAAAGCGTAGACCAGGAAAAGTCGATCAGCCACGGCGCGATGTCTCTCCTATGCCGGCAGATTGCACATTATTTGGACTCACGGGATATCAAGGCCAACGACCGTGTTGCGCTTCTGGCGGGGAACTCGCTCGAACACCTCGCAGTTTATCTTGGCGTGCTGGCCTACGGCGCGACGATCTGCACCATCAATATCGAAATGAACCGCGCTCATTTCAGCGACATTCTGAAAGCCGTAGATGCGCGCTTGCTGCTTTACGAGAACGGTCTCAATATCGAAGACTGGCAACGCGAAAGTGCCGGCGATTGGCTGGCGCTAGGCGAATGGCGCGAGTCGGGTGGCAGTGGTTTTTTTGCCGATATCGCCGGCTTTCCCGATGACCGCGCCATTCCGTCCGTAAACACATCCTCGGATATCGCGTCGATATTCTATACCTCCGGAACGGAAGCGGCGCCCAAGGGCATCGTGTGCAGCTACGCGGAGTTGATCGCCAATGTCGCCCCCACATCGGCCGCGTTCGGCATCACTGCGCAGGACCGGGTACTTGATTTCCGCTCCTATAACTGGGTGTCGGCGCAAGTGCTGAGCGCTCTCGGGCCGCTGCGCCAGGGCGCCACGCTTTTGCTCGCGCGTAAATTCTCGCAAAGCCGTTATTTCGATTGGCTGCGTGACTACGGCGCCACCATCGCCGCCGGCAACCCCACCACCATCAACATGCTCAACAACCGCCCGCACGCCGTGACGGCTAAAGACTTGCCGCAGTTGCGCTATATATTTTCCAGTTCCGCGCCGCTCCTACGCAAGGATTGGACTGCGTTCGAAGAGCGATACCGCATTCCTATCGCTCAGGGCTTCGGCGCCAGCGAGATGATGTGGATCGCAGGATGCGACGAACACAGCCGCCGCTTTGGCAGTGTCGGCAAGCCGCTCGCCTATCAAAATCTCAGGATTGTCGATACCAACGGCGCCAGCCTACCGGTCGGCGAGACAGGCGCCGTAGAGGTCGGGCGCGGAGAAGGGGCGGAATATCGCTATCTCACGCCCAGCGGAAAGATCACCACTCATGCCAGGGGCCGCATCCGCACCGGCGACCTCGGCCATCTCGACGGGGATGGCTATCTCTATCTCACTGGACGCAGCAAGGAAGTCATTATCTGTGGCGGCGTTAATATTTCTCCGGTCGAGATCGACAATAGCGTGCTGGAACTGCCAGGAGTTGCCGAAGCCGCGGCGATCGGCGTGCCCGACGATATTCATGGTGAGGCCGTTGTCGTCTTTGCCGTGCGTCTCCCCGGCACCGAACTTTCGGCCGAGGAGATCCTCGCGCATTGCCGCGCCCGACTGGCAGCGGCCAAGCTGCCGCGCGAGATCATCTTTCGCGAATCTTTGCCCAAGACTGCGCGCGGCAAAATGGATCGCCGCGCCCTCGCGGAAGCGTGGCGCCAGAAGAGCTAACTCAACGCCCGGCGCGGGCCAGCGAATGCACCCAGCCTTTCATCCGCGATTTCGCGTTGTCGATGTCGCCGGCACTGAAAAAGTCCTCCGGCTTGACCTTGTCGATGGGATAGACCGGGCGCATGAAATCATTCTCGAAGCCGAACAGCACTGTCGCGTCGATGCCCATGCCGCCTTCGAAGCGTGTGTTGGATGCAGTCCATTCCTTGTCACCTGCGCTCATGCGCTCGGCCGGCTGGAAGGTCTGGCCGCGCCCGCCCGGCAGCGGATTGATGATGTCGGTATGCGGGTTCACCCGGGTCGTCAGGCACCACATCACATCGTCCATATCATAGGGGTCGGTATCCTCGCTGACCGAGATGCACAGCCGCGAGCCCTGCGATGTGGCGAGGAAGGCGGCCATGAAATTGCGCTGATAGCCTTCGTCGATGCTGTTGCGCTTTTTCACCTGGATCACCGCGCCGCCCCAATCGGTCATGCAATAGGGGATCACGACATCCTGCACGATGCCTGGCTGCATGCGGTTGCACAGTTCGTATAGCGCCGCCTCGCGCATGGTGGTGTCTATATTGTGATCGTCCAGCATGTGCACGCCGAGGGCAAAAATGATCGGCTTGGTTTCCGGCTCGCGCATGGTCACAGCAGTGACGTGAAAGGTCGGCGCCTTGTAGGATTTTCCCATATAGCCGGCCCATTCGGGGTGAAAAGGATAGCGTCCCTGGACGTCGGCGGCCTCCGCCTCGGCGGTCTCGTAGCGCCGGTCGCGCGCATGGACATAGCCCTCCAGCACAATTTCGCAATCTGCCAGCGCCATGGCGTCGACGGTGCGCGCTTTGACCAGGCGCACGGCTTCGCCCTGGGCCGCGCCGGCGACGCCGATTTCATCGCAGCCCTGCGGTAAAATAACATAGTCGAAGCCGGCGCCGGCGAGCAGCGTGCAGGCCGGCGGCACGCCAAAGCACATGGTGATCGGCACCGGTTTGTCATCTTCGTAATGCTTGGAGACAACCTGCCACATATGCGAGCCCGGCGAGATCTGGAAGGTGCCGACATTGCCCCAGCGGAAATTCATGCGGTTGTAACCAAGATCCGTGCCGCCGTCGAAATAATCGCCCGAAACCACCCGGATGCCGGAACCCACGGTCAGTTCCGGTTCTTGCTCGGTATGGCGGACCGGGACCATATATTCGTTCACATCCGCAGGGTCCTTGATCACCACCTCCTGGCACGGCGCTTCGTCCTGCGCGATGACTACGGGCGGAATGGGGCGGGAGAGGGCTTTCGCCAATTTAATCGTGCGCTCGCGATCATCGGCCCAGCCGAACATCTTGTTAACGACGTTGATATCGCCAAACAGGTTGGTCACAACCCGGTGGTTCGGCTTGCCTTTCACATTGTTGAACAGCGCCGGGCAGCCGCCATCCAGATGTTTTTGCAGTCCGATGATTTCGAGGTCGGGGTTAACTTCCTTGTCCGTTTTGATCAAATCGCCTTCGGATCTGAGCCAGGCCAATGTGCTGCGCAGGTCGCGGATCGTCGGCTTCGCCTTGTTTGCGCCAGGCATATTCTCCCCTTTTTTCGTTTCATGTCCCTGGACCGAAGCTTACCCGGCTTTGTAACGGTGAAAAAACAAACAAGCGATTCAAGAATTGGTTATCGACGGACAACTAATTGTGACGGTGTTTACATGCCAAGGTTAGTAAATATGGAATGATTTTTCATGATTGATACTTTTAGCCGCAAATCGGAATGTAGGAGAAGTAACCATGAGAAATATTAGAGCCGCTGTTATTTCATTCGCTCTGCTATTTGCAGTGACGGGCTGTACTTTTTCTGGCAACGACTTCTTCGCATCTCTATGGAGCGATGTCTTGTCGCCGGATGCGCCGGATTCCGGCAATATAGAGCAGCAGGTCGCCGGCATAGACAGCGTGCCGCCCAGCGACAGCGCTAAAATCGACCACGAAATGCGCATGGCAAGCTGGCAGTATTCTACCGATGACGGCAACTTTCCCGCCCAATTCAGGCTCGCCTCATCTCGTGAAGCCGGCTTAACCGGTGAATCCGACACCGTGGCGGCGCTGGAATTCTATACCTGGGCGGCGGTGCGCGGAGACGCGTTCGCGCAACTTCAACTCGGTCATATGTATGCCACCGGCCAAGGCGTCGCGCAGGATCTGGTGAGCGCCTATGCATGGTTGAATTTGGCCACGATGAGCTGTCCGTCGTCATATAATTTGGAACAATCTACGGCCTGATCTAAAGGAGGATTTGGCCCATCTGGTTCAAGATATTAGGCGGCGTATTTGCGGTATTGCAAGCGCCGGTTCTCCATCATTT
>Ga0115002_10008236_pt1 | contig 11582 bp, 9 predicted proteins | sample ArcticOcean_MG_C_8_FD_89576 | JGI IMG/M metagenome (GOLD analysis project Ga0115002, IMG submission 89576) | Marine microbial communities from western Arctic Ocean - ArcticOcean_MG_CB11_86 | ecosystem: Environmental > Aquatic > Marine > Oceanic | place: Arctic Ocean: Canada Basin | collected... | reverse complement strand
ATGGAAATCCCAGCTCGAACTTGAATGTCAATTACTTCCGCAGCCGCTCTTACAAACAACGCTTCATGAGTATGTTTATTTTTCTCTATGGCGGATGAGTAATCTAAAGTGGTCTGGGCAGTGTTCATTCCCCCGGTTATTCTGGCATAATCAAACCAATCCCGAACGGGAACATACTTCGGCTTAGGAAAAGAGCCGATCGTCGTTGTTTCAATCAACTTACCCATAATAAAACCTTTTTGTTTTAAACCTTATTTGTGTCCCGATCTAAAATCAGTTCAACCGTAAGGGAGTAGATGCTGTTTCTATAGTAATCAATAAAAAGGCTGGCGACTATTTAAAAATAGCCTGTAGTACTTTAGTTATTTATTTTTTACTTGAATTAAGACAGTTAGTTCAAAATATCTGACTGGCCAAAAGTTTCTACTTTAACCTTATGGGATTTTGATGGGTTGATTTGCTCTCGTTTTTACTTTGGTTGTGAAACTGATGTTTTTAAACTACTCGCAAACCAATACACCGCGAGCAATCTGGTCAGCTTCTATACTCTCAAATAGTGCTCTAAAATTTCCTTCACCAAAGCCGTCATCCCCTTTGCGCTGGATGAATTCAAAGAAAATGGGGCCAATTACCGTTTTAGAAAAAATTTGAAGAAGGATGCTAGTTTCACCACCATCATCGACACCCTCACCATCTATCAAAATACCGTGTTTCATCATCTTATCCAGAGGTTCTTTGTGATGTGCTACTCGAGACCGACTTAGCTCATAATAAATAGGGTTTGGAGCCGGCATGAAGAGCAAACCACACGCCGCGATTTCGTCGGTTGCTTCATAAATATTTTTTGCACCAACAGCAATGTGCTGAATTCCCTCTCCGTTATAACGCTTTAAATATTCCACGATTTGACCCGTCTCTCCGCGATCTTCATTAATTGGAATGCGTATACGGCCGCAAGGCGAAGTCAACGCCCGACTTCGCAATCCTGTATGCTTACCTTCAATATCGAAAAAACGTATCTCACGAAAATTGAACAGGTCCTGATAAAACCGGAACCACTTGTCCATATTGCCCTTATGAACATTATGCGTCAAATGATCCAAATAATGGAATCCAACGCCCAAAGGGTGCGTCGTAGCAACCCATTCAAATTCATCGTTATAGGGATTGGAGTCATAGTAATTTTCTATAAAATAGATTAACGATCCACCTATGCCTTCGATTGCTGGTACATTGAGAGTTCGGTCATTTCCATTATAAGGTTTAGCACCTTTCTCTACTGCGTATTTAAAAGCATATTGCGCGTCGACCACACGCCACCCCATTGATGGGGCACAGGGGCCATGCTCTTCTACAAATCTTTGTGCTTGGCTGTTTGGTTCATCATTAAGAACATAAGTAATATCACCCTGCTGCCAAAGTTGGACATTCTTGTTCTTGTGGGTGGCGGTATGTTTATAACCCATTTTAGCAAAAAGCTCTCGAAGTTCACTTGGGTTAGGGTGAGAAAATTCTACAAATTCAAAGCCGTCTGTGCCGGCAAGATTATCATTACTAATAGTGGACTTTGGTGCATCGTGTGGAAACGGGCCCATAATTCTCTCCTTGATTTTAAGGTATTATAACGCAAAATAAATGTAAATTAAGCGCATAATTTTCGATTAATTTTACAATTAATAAAATTTAATAGCGTTTTATTATAATTTTTGATAATAATGACGCATGATAACAATTGATTCTATTGATAAAAAAATCCTAGAAATACTACAAAAAAATGTACAGAAATCCGCGTATGAGTTGTCTGAAATTCTTCATCTTTCACCCTCTCAAATAAATAGACGACGTCAACGACTGGAGAAGAGCGGGTTCCTTACCGGGCTCTTTTATAAAGTAAGCGCTGAAAGACTTGGCTTAGCTGTGCAAGCATTTATACAAGTGCAAACAGAGTCACAAACAGCTGAAACGCACCAAGCAATCCGTACATTAGCATACAAACAGCAGGAGATCACCGCGGTTTGGACATTAACCGGTGAAGCAGACTATATGTTTCGTGTGTTTTGCCCAGATCTAATCGCATTAAACCGGTTGATCCAAACTATTTTACTTCCTCACCCTTCAATTGGAAGAGTTCAAAGCCAGATAGTAATGGAGGAACTAAAAGATGAAACCGCACTACCAGTGATAATGAGTTGACTTTCACTAGCGGAACCGAATTTGAATAGAGGGTTAAAAATTAAGTTTCACGAAAAACCAACCTCTTTAAAAACAATTAATATGAATCTACTGATAAAAAGGATTATATGGTAAATTTAACTCCCCCGAGTTGGAGAAATCTTTGGTTGTCGTCAGGGGTTTTATCAATCTCCCTTCTCGGTGATGCATTACTATATGTTGTTTTGCCAGTTAATGCTCATTTATTTGGGGTGAGCATGATATGGGTTGGCATTCTGCTAGCAGTCAACCGAGTTATACGTACTTTCACTTATGGCTGGATAGCCCTTTTAGGCGAACAGATCGGACTAAAAAACTTATGCATAATTTCTGCAATTACAGCCATATTATCAACTTTCGGATATAGCTTATTTAACGGACCAATACCTCTTGCGTTGGCTCGTATCCTGTGGGGGTTATCTTACGCTGGGCTTTTATTAGTCACATTAGCCTATGCTGTCGAAGATCAAAGTAAAGCCGGTATACGTATTGGATTTAGTCGGGCAGTGGAACAAATTGGTCCGCTAGTAGCTCTCACTTTTGGAACATGGTTAGCCGGTCAAGTCGGCCCAAAAAACGTTTTCTCTTATTTAGCATACGCATCGTTACTTTGCCTTCCATTTGCTTTTGCCCTTAAAAATCCTCCCGGAAAAAAGCCTTCGCCACGAATAAAGAAAAAGACTAATGCTTTTTCTCAACCAAATAGTTTTGATTTTTTGATTTTTTTCATGGGCCTAGCAATCGATGGTATATTTACGGTAACAATTTCTTTGATGTGGCTTGATCATGTCACTCCTGAAACCGCTATAATTTTAGGAGGCCTTGTTCTCACAGGTAGGAGATTAATGGAAATGATAACTGCCCCACTCGCTGGCATAATATCCGATACCTTTGGAGTCCAAAAACCTTTAATCTTTGCATCAATTCTTGCAATATGCGGGCTTTTTTTTGTTGGCTATGGTTGGTTAATCATTGGCTCGGTTTTTATTATAATTGCTCGCGGCGCTTTAGGTACCCTTTTTCCGGCTGCTGTTTCCTTATTAAAGGAAGGCAGTACCCTTGAAAACCTTGCGAGGAATCAAACCTGGCGAGATATTGGAGCAGCTGTAGGCCCTTTTGGGACAGGGTTTTTATTAATTATAGCTTCACCCATGCTCATACATACCTCTCTATCTATTGGTTTTGCGTTAAGCTTTATTTGGCTAATAAACTCATCCTCATGGAGGGAAATAAGAATGAATAAACTATAGTTTATCTAGATTGATCCATCTGGCGGGTGCGCCACAAAAGTAATAGAATTTCATAAGTCATTGAAGCTGCTAAAAAAGCTGTCATTCCTTTCACGTCATGAGGTGGACTGACAGTATTAATATCTGCTGCAACGATATTAAGGCCAGTAAGACCTCGGATTACCTCAATTCCCTCCCGTGACGAAAAACCTCCCCATTCCGGAGTGCAAACCCCAGGCGCACATGAGGGATCAAAAACATCCATATCCCAGGACAAGTAAACTGGACGTTGACCAAGTTTGTTATGTAGCTCTTGCATCACATCATCCTGACCTCTTTTAAGGAAATCACGCATAGTAATTAACGAATAACCGAGTTCCCGAGTATGGCTGTAAACACCTTGAAAACTTGTCGATCCTCTCAATCCAATATGGTAGGAATTGTTAGTGCTAACTCTTTGTTCTAGCGCGGCATGAGAGAATTGCGTTGCAGCATCATACTTGTGGACAGGGTCAACCTCATAGGCGTCTGTATGGCTATCAAAATGAAGTACCGCCAAGCCAGGGTGCAATCGAGACGCAGCGCGGATTAAAGGCAAGGATACGCTTCCGTCTCCACCAAATCCAATGGGCACAGCTCCATTCTCAGCCAAACGGTAAGCAGCATCCTCTATTAACTTAAATGAATCATCAATTCGCGAAGGCACCAATCGTATGTCACCAGCGTCGATCACCTTAAGTTCTTCGAGAATATTGCAGTCGGCAAGTTCAGACTGATAGGGTCGTACCAAACCTGATTGCTCACGAATAGCATTGGGACCTTGGCGTGATCCCACTCGAAACGGATGCGTTCCGCAGTCGAATGGACAGCCCAAGATCGCAACTGATGACGCAGTCGCGTCTGTTTTATAAGGAACTCCCATAAATGTTTGTGGAGCATGAAAGAAGTCATCATTGATTTGGGGCATTTGAGTAGCTCTCCACTGGCGCTTAATATTAAACCATTTTAGTTTCACGGAATCTTAGAACAGCGGCGCATGAGCTACCAGTAAAAAATGTGGGGGGTGTCACAAAATTATAGAAAGACTTTTTTAACACTTTAAGTGTTTGCGGAAAATAACCCTTCTGGAATTAATAGAGCTACAAACTCATAAAAACCCTAAGAGAGAAAAGCTCGTGAAGTAACCACGTTAATAGGAAGCTTACAAAGGCAGGTTCGTTAATTTTTTTTCTATTGCAAAAATTTTTTATATAATTACTTTGTACATTAATTACTTTGTACATTTTAGATTTTTCACATAATTTCGTTTTTTGTGAGTTATAAGAATTTTATAATTTAGTGAGTTATTATGAAAAAGCTCTCCAAAATTCTAGCGACTACTATATTCTTTGTTTACTTGTTCTCATTTAAACAGGTTGGTTATGCTGGAGAATTTGAATCTGGTGTTTCTGCATATCAAGATGGAGACATTGTTCAGGCTTATACGCATTGGAAAAAAGAGGCCGAGGTTGGCTCTAGTGTTGCTCAATTTAACTTAGGTGTCTTATTTGAGACTGGCTCAGGAGTAGAGCAGGACTTTAAGAAATCTTTTAAGTGGTTTCAACGTGCCGCATTAAATGACCATGCAATGTCACAGTTAAAGATGGGGTTTTTAAACTATGAAGATAAATATAATATTAAAAATTTTACTGAAGCTGCCCGATGGTTCCATTTAGCTGCAGCACAGAATAATCCTAGGGCGATGTATCGCCTAAGCATGATGTACACTATGGGTAAGGGTGTAGAGCAAAACTCATCAAGTGCTGTAGAGCTTTACAATCGTTCTCTAGATTTTATATGCTCAATGGGCGTCGGCTTGGAATCTAGTGTAATGGTGCCAATCTTAAAAGCACGGGAACGCTCTTAGCGCGTAGGTTTACTTTTTGAAAATAATTTTCAATCGCACATGGATAACATGGTTTTAATAAAGTTACGAAAGGATCTCTATTTACTAATGTTATTTAGCAACGCTGGAAAGATAAATTAAGTTGCTAATACCACGTGTTTAATGGGCCTGATAGAAATTTTTTTAAGTGGAAATCGAATAATTTCTTTCTATCAATAAAACTCTAAGTAAAGTTAGAAGAATTTAGGGTTTTAAAGTCAGAAAAAAGTCAAGAGCGTCAATTTTGAGGTATCATAAAACAATCAAAAAAGGTGGCCAGTTCTTCAAAATCATCAAGTGTTAAAACGTGGGCTACATATTGATCGGGACGTACCACTACAATACATCCCTGGAACCGGTTGATTCCCCGTATGTCAAAAATGTCAGCGTTGACTTTTATATCAGAGCAAAACACTTTCTCATAATCAACAAGCCCATGACGCCCTTTCGTTGGCCTTAGTAGTGATGGCATACGCATAATATCCAGATCACGATGCCTATCTGAGAAAACAGCCCGCACGTCGATGACAGCATCAATATCTGCTCCACTAGGAGTGAATTTCAAGACCGGAGAAGATTTGTCTTCCGTCAGAAACTTACACAAGCCATTCACTCCTGACTTCCCAGAAAAAACAATTAATCTCCATCTGCCATCAGCTTTAATCACATGGCCTAATTGGATTGGCTTAGCATCAGCTAAACATATAACAGGGGCCGAATGAAATCGCATCCCTATCTCAAAACCCTTCGCTAAATGTTGGTGAGTAGGTTGTCCTGTGATTACCGATGGGAGATACTGTACGGCGGTTCCCGCCGTAAACCTTCCGTGTTGAATAAAATATTTTTTAAAATCATCAGGGTCGACACCATCTGGATCTATTTCGCTTCGCGGTGGCGCACTAAACATCATTGAGAATTCTCGATCAAAATCAATCAGTTCGGTTGCTACTGCGTGCCTCTCTGCGGAATATGTATGCAATAGTTCCGGTCGACTTTGTCCACTTATGACCGAAGCCAGCTTCCACCCTAAATTAAATGTATCTCCCATTGATACATTCATCCCCTGCCCGGCTTTGGGGCTATGAGTATGGCATGCATCACCCGCAATGAAAACACATGGGTTAACCAACTGACCTTCTGGCACATCATCAAAACTATCACACAACCGCTGGCCAATTTCATAAACCGACCACCACGCAATTTCTTTAACGTCTAATGTATAAGGATATAATATCCGCTGAGCTGCCTCAACCAATTGATGTGATGTGATATTACGGCCAGACACTCGCTCATCATCGCTCAGCTTGTCCATTTCAATATAAAGCCTCGTCATATAACCACCTTCGCGAGGGATAATTAGGAGATTACCTTCATTCCCGGACTGAATCACTGATTTCAAACGAATGTCGGGAAAATCGGTAATAGCTAATATATCCATAACCCCCCAAGCCTGATTGGCGGAATCTCCGTGCAACACTTTCCCAAGGGACGTTCGCACTGCGCTACGGGCACCGTCGCAACCCACAACATACCGTGTGCTTATAGTGTCAACTTGATCTTTATGTTTTGGGTTTACGTTTTGCAATCGAGCATGGACGGGGAAGTCTGCTGCTCTATCTATCGTCAAATCAATTAACTTTCGGTCATAGTGGGGAACAAGCCTCCGAGGAGATTCACGCATCAAGTCGAGGTAAAAGTCGTGAACCCGCGCTTGGTTCAAAATTACGTGGGGATATTCCGACAACCCATCTTCAGTATCTTGAATTTTTTCACTGCGAACGATATCCGTGATTTGACCTTTTTGTGGCTTCCAAAATGTTGTTTCATTTACCCAATAGGCCTCCTTTAATACTTTTTCAGCAAAGCCAAATGCCTCAAACATCTCGACACTTCGGCAAGCGATTCCATCTGCTTGCCCAATTTGTAAAGGACCTGACTTAGCCTCAACAATGCAAGTTTTAATTTCTGGGAATGCCGCCAATTGTGCGGCTAAAGTCAATCCAGCCGGCCCACCGCCGATGATCAACACATCAACTTTCTCAGGTAATTCATTCGGATGCCATCCAGCATCTGATCCTTTCGACAGATTAGGGTCACCAGAATTATATCCGTTTAAATGATATTGCATGGTTTATATTCGCCCGATTTACGAAAACTAACTGACCTTATAATTTATTCCTGCTATGGAAAAGGCACTTATTAGGATTAGAACCCCTTTAATTTAATAAGAGGTAATAGGGTGGTATTTACCTTCAAACTTTTAGGTTTACAAAGACAAAAAAACGCCTGTAAATTATACAAAAAAAAGGAGCGAATTAGTGAGTTTATTTGATCAATGGTGGAACGCAGCAAATGCTTTAGATAGAAAGAAAATGGAGAACCTACTCCATAACGATTTTATTTATGTTCGTCATAATAGAGGTGATAAGTTAAACAAAGGCGAATTTATAGATTTCCTGATGACAGGTATTAGGGATGAAATTACATCTCAGAGTCGGCGGTTAATTTATGAAAATGAAGCTATCATTGTGAGCCACTCAGTTCTTCAATCGTCTTCATTAGGCAAAAATGCTGTAATGCTGGTACGTTTAGTAAAAGATGGAAAAATTATATCTATGGAAAGCGGGGCTACTCCATTAGCTATTTGATAACTTAATGAAAAAGATGAATAGTTCAACTGCAATACGGCAAGACATTAATTTTCTCTAGAAATCAAGAAAAGAAATACTTAGAGAATACGGGAAAAAGTGAGGATATAATCCCAGAAAACTTCCACTGCTACAGCCTATTGAAATTCTAATTTTAAATCGCTCAACGTTCACTCAGCGTATAAAACGGCCGGCGGAACCTCGAATGCAATATAAACTCGATACCTGTCATAGACTTAATACCTGTTATTTTTTATTTTGAAAATAATGTTACGATTTTTGAAAAAATATTAAACTTAAAGCTCTCTATGGAAGGCAAACTTTAAAAAAATAATTTACTAGGGGCTTAAAACCTTGCAGAAAAAAAATTAAAATATGGACGACTCTCGATTTGGAACCCGCGATCACCGCGATCATTATTCGCCCAACAAGCGTGTCAGTTACCCGCCAATCTTTATCTGGCCGGCTCAACCAATCGCCACTTTGAGGTGGTTTTTTGGGTTGCCGGGCTATTTTCTTCCCTGGAACACCTTCTATGTGGTTATAGGGATGATCTCATGGTATTGGCTATCCCCCCCCTTGGAAGAAATGGCTAATCCTACACTAAGTCTTTTTGTACTAATATTTTTTAGAAATACGCTTTTAGTAACTGCTTACTACGGAATATTCCATTTGCGCTTATATATTCAACGTCGGCAAGGGACTTGTTTTAAATTCAATCCCAGCTGGACCTCAGTTAATAACAAAAAATTCCTATTTAAAAACCAAACCATAGACAACTTAATTCTAACCTTTTCTTGTGGCGTTACAATTTGGACAGGGCTAGAGGTTGGAATGCTCTGGCTGGCCGCCAACAGTTTTATTCATTTAATCTCTGTAAGCGAACATCCAATATATTTCATATTCGTAGTTTTAACTATACATCTTTGGCGAGACTTCCATTTCTATTTAGTCCACCGTCTTATACATTGGGGCCCACTTTACCGTTTTGTTCACCATGTTCACCATAAAAACAACAATCCTGGGCCATGGTCAGGCCTAGCGATGCACCCAGTTGAGCACTTGCTCTACTTTTCTTGTGCTCTTATTTACCTTTTATTCCCGTTCCATCCAGCTTTTGCCGTCATTTGTCTAATCCATGCTGGCCTAAGTCCAGCACCTGGGCACTCAGGTTTCGAAAGGATAACTGTAGATGAAAAACGTAGCGTCGATATAGATGGTTACGCGCATTATCTACACCATAAATACTTTGAATGTAATTATGCCGATGGCATATTGCCGTTAGATAAGTGGTTCGGCTCATTCCATGATGGCAGCCCTGAATCAGACGACAGAATGAAAAAGCGCTTGATAGAGAAATCTCTAAAGCGCCCGCTCTAAATGTAACCGTCGAAAAAAGACTTAGTATAACTAAATGTTAATCCGTCTATTTTTTCAATAAGGGTGAGCAAGTGGGGCCCAAGCAACTAAGCATTTATTTAATAGCCCTAAATTAATTTTATCAAGCTAAATAAAATAATTAGGATGCACTTAAGGGAGTTGATCCTGTTTTCAGTCTAAAGATGAGTCCCTCTTTTTTTATTTCCGCCCACATGACTGCATCTTGACTGACGTTCGGAAAAATTCCAAAAAAAATGTGTTACCATTAAATCTTCATTCACATAAATGCGTCGTATTTTACCTCTCTTTAATTTTTCTATTATTGGTCCAACCCTGTCGACCCATTCTTGCTTACTCGACTTAATTTTACGAAATAACCCACCACATTTGAGTTGGTTTTATAAGTGAGCTTTCAAGGCATGACCAAGAGATTCTATCCCTTCACGGATACGGTCTTCAGATTGGGCAGAATAATTAATTCTGGCGTGGTTTGCCTGTTGGGTCACTGGAAAAAAAGTGCCTCCAGGCACATATGCTACGCGAGCTTCAGGTAATGCCACATCCCGCATAAAGGCAGCAGCATCGAATTCTTTAGGGAAAGTTACCCAAGTAAATAGCCCTCCCTTAGGATCTGTTGATCGAACTTCTTGTGGGAAGTGGAGGCGTATAGAGTCCAACATTACCTCCTTTTTCTTAACATAAGCACGTCGTAGAATATTAGTATGTTCAGCCAAATCATACCGATCCAGAAAAAGACTGATTGCGGCCATGTTGAGGGTTGAAGTCTGCGTGTCGGCGGCAACTTTCAAAAGCCCCATCCGTTCCAGTAATTCGGGGTCTGCTACTGCCCAACCCACACGCAGTGCAGGGACTAGAACCTTCGAGAAACTTCCCAAGTGAATTACCCGGCCTTGAGTGTCCAGGGACCTTAGTGTCGGAAGACTTTCATCAGTAAAACGGATATGACGATAGGGCGTATCTTCCAAAACGATCACATCATGAGCATTGGCAAGCTCAATCAATGTTTTGCGTCTGGTCAGGGACATTGTTACCCCAGTAGGATTTTGGAAGTCAGGCACTGTATATATAATCCGGGATCGTGGATTTTCTCTAAGTACTTCCTCTAAGGCATCCATCTGCATACCTTCATCATCCATTAGAACAGCAGCGTACCTCGGTTCACATGGATTAAAGGCAATCAGTGCTCCTAAAAAAGTAGGGTCCTCTGTTATAATCACATCTCCTGGATTGACTAACATCTTAGCTGCCAAATCAAGGCCTTGCTGAGAACCTTGTAAAATCAATACATCCTCTTTCTCGCAAGGTGTTCCATCTACTTTCATAAGTTTGGCAATTTGTTAGCGCAGATGTGGGAGTCCGTCTGAAGCCGCATATTGCATCGTGGCTCCTCCAGGTGAGCGTATCACCTCACTAAAAATTGACTCTAGTTGCTCTGCTGGGAACAATGAGGCATCCGGGTAACCACCACCAAAAGAGATAATAGATGGATCTGCCCCTAGTGCCAAAAGCTCACCAATAGCCGAAGGTTTAACTGCATCCATTCTCTTGGCAAAGCGTTTCTTCATATTCATAGTTCCCATTAGTAAAACCAAATGGAACACCCTATTGCATTCAAATGCAAGCTTTAGTCAGTAGTTTAAAAAGCCTTAAAAATTTACTCAACTCTCTACTTTTGATTTAACCTTCTAAAACTCTCTCCTTTCTCTTTAACGAGCTTAATACGGGATCAAAATTAAACACCTTTACTTTTAAAAGTACGGTCACCAGCTTCGCTTGACAGAAACTCATTTAGTAAGGCAATACTCACAAGTATCAATAAGGATATATATCATGCGAAACCTTAATCCGATAAACTATGTCTCTTCCACTATTCATTCGTCGGATGTGGATAGGGTTTTTGGAGCAAGCTGGCAATTACTTGGCCCCACCTCACGACTTACAAATCGAGGAGATTATATTGCAGCAGAAATAGCGGGAAGCAAAGTTTTTGCCGTAAGGACTAAAGATGGCCTGCGGGCCTTTCGCAACGTTTGCCGTCACCGAGGCGCACGTCTTTTACCAGAGGGAACTGGGCATTGCACAACAATCCGTTGTCCATACCACCAGTGGGTTTGGGGCGAGGATGGTTCCCTCTTAAACGTACCTTGGTGGGGAGACGATCCAGACTTT
>Ga0115002_10008235_pt1 | contig 11583 bp, 10 predicted proteins | sample ArcticOcean_MG_C_8_FD_89576 | JGI IMG/M metagenome (GOLD analysis project Ga0115002, IMG submission 89576) | Marine microbial communities from western Arctic Ocean - ArcticOcean_MG_CB11_86 | ecosystem: Environmental > Aquatic > Marine > Oceanic | place: Arctic Ocean: Canada Basin | collected... | reverse complement strand
AGCGCCACAGCCGACCGCAAGCAGTCTCCCCCAAACCCTCACGTGCTGCCGCCGGGATGCAATCCTGCACTCCATGACGCCCCCGGTTTCGTGCAGGGTGAAATGCAGGCAGGCACGAATTCGATGGGAGACTTAGATGACTAACCTGATAACAGGTAGGGATGCAGTGAGTAACAAATCAAAGACTTCTCGTTATACGACTGTCGGCACAGTGGTGATGCTGCTTGTCGCATGTCTGGGACCGATCGGCATCCAGAAGTTTTTGATCATCGATCCCGCTGTGATAGGCATGGTCGGTATTCCCATGATCGTTCTTCTGGGCTTCTTAGGAAGCGTGACGGTTGTGATCCCGGTTCCGGTGTTGCCACTGGTATTCACTGGAGCAGCGATCCTCAATCCTTTCGGACTGGTTATCGCAGCAGCGGCCAGCATTACGGCTGGGATGGCGGTCTGCTACGTGCTGGGTCGACGTGGACATTCTCGGGCTGCGCGGGTCACTGCGGAATCACAGGCGAACTTGCCATCGCCGATCACGGGTTTGTATGCGTGGTCAGCCGATAACGTGGGCACGGCGTCGTTCCTGATAGCCGCAACGCCGAACCCGGTGTTCGACTACGCAGGACTAATCGCTGGTGCCTCGCGAGTTGATGTTCGTAGATTTCTTGCAGGAACGTTCATGGGCAAGATGGCCCAGGCTTCGGTGATTGCGTTTCTGGGTCACACTCTTGGAGGGCGGCTATTCGCTATTCTCTAATCGCTTGCACGATCTGGTAGTCGATCTGACTGATGATCTAGAGTTCTGGCAATAGCCTATTTTCCGTTCGGTTGAGAACGCAAAAACGCCCCGACACATGTGTCGGGGCGTTTTTATTAGATAACTGGTGCCGAGTGGCTAAGCGACTTTTGCCATCGAGTGCAGCAGAGGCACACGGGCCCTGATTCGCTCGGCTGCCGTTCGAATGCTCAGCTTTGGGTGAAACCGAACGAGGTACTCGGCATGCATCTCGTCTTCGAGAGAAGAGTTGAAGCCACATTCGCACCACATTCCGAGGACACTATTGCCGTCGCGATTTGGTTGAGGCTTTATGCCGCAAGCAGGACATTTATTGATCTGGGGTGTATTCATTAGTTACATCACCTTATTCACGTGCGGCTTCGCACGATTACTTACTCTCACACTATCGGTTTATTTGAGCCGATATACATTTGAAAGTGAGCAACTGGTGTGAGCCAACCCGAGTTTATGTGTGTAAAACCACGTAGATGAATTTGCCCAAACAGCGCGAATTCTACTGTTGAGAACCGGTGCAGCCGTCCCAAGGGAGAAGGTTAGGAACACCCTCTCTGATAGGGAACGTGTGATCGCACGTCGGGCAGGTAAGACTGCCTTCGAGGACGTCATCACCGTTGGATTTTTCGGCTACCAGCTCTAGTGGCGCCTTTGAAGTCGGGCAGACGAGAATCTCAACGAGGCGGGTTTTCACCTGACGAATCTCAGTTGCCGGATACCGCTGCGGGTGTCGATGCTTCGGCTTCCTGTCGACCTGCCTTCACTGCCATCACGTTTTGATATGCAGATAGCGCAGCAATTGCGCCCTGGGCAGCCGCAGTAATGGTCTGCTTCAGATCGGTGCCGTCTGTCAGATCACCAGCAGCGTAGATGCCTTCAATCGAAGTATTCAATCCCTTATCGACATGAACTTCGCCAGTGTCAGGATTGATTTCCAGTCCCAGCTGGTTAGGTATTTCGAGTCGTGGATCTGCCCCAGCCTCAACGAAGAGTCCGTCGATGGTCAGTTCGTCCTGACCTTCCCATGGCTTACTCAGGCGTATGCCTGTAAGGCCAGCCTCGTCTGAACCGACCAACTCGGTTACTTCAGTGCTGTAGAGCACCTTCACGTTGTCGGTCTGATTAAGCACCTTTAGAAGGATCGGTTCGGGACGAGTCAGTTCGTCTCTGCGATAGATCAGGTAGACGGTCGCAGCGTACTTCGCCAGAAGAACTGCGCCCTCAACAGCAGCATTGCCGCCTCCCACAACTGCAGCAGCAGCCTTGTTGCGGTACAGCGGAGCATCGCAAGTGGAGCAGTAGGAAACGCCGTTTCCGGTCCACTCCTCTTCTTTAGGAAGGGAAAGCTTTCGGCGTTCACGGCCGACTGCCAAAATCACCGATATAGCGTCGATTTCCGTGCCGTCATCAAGAACAGCCCTGAATCCGTCGCCGTTTTTGGTGACCGATTTCAAATTTGAGGTTGCAGTGGGAGTTTCGAGATTATCGACCTGCTCTTTGAACTTCATCATTAGATCGAAGCCGTCGATATCGGGTTGGCCGGGATAGTTTTCTATCGTTCCGCCAATTGCAGTTTCTCCACCGAACTGCTCTCCAGCGATCAATGTATTCACTTGATAGCGAGACGAATAAAGGCCAGCAGCGAAGGCCGCTGCACCCTGTCCAGCAATCAAAACGTCAACTTGCTTGATTTCGCTCATGTTCCCTCACACCGCTGATACGGACCTAGTTCCGCTGCGGTTCACTATTGGCAAGCTTAGAAGCACCCGGCATATGTGTCGATAGGCGCTGCGCTCATTAAGACCCCGCATTCACGACAATAACATTTGCGATACGTGATTTGTCAGGTGTCTAAATTCTTAGATGCAAGTGAGATGCAACAAGTTCAACGCAACGCCCCCTAAAGAGAGGGATCTTCGTCTTTCGCCTCAAGCATTGCATCGATCAAACTCTGGTCAACTTCATCATCAGCATCATCGGGGTACGGCGCATCAGTTGGCCCATCCTCGACGTTGAACTGAATCATATTGACGTCTGGCAGTTTGTCGTCTGGGACTTCTTCAACGTCAACCGAATTCGCCTTCGCCTCGACGATGGCTGACACGATGTCCTGATCGGGGTCGGGGTCAGAGTTGAGGTCAGGTTCATTTTGATCAGGTGATTCTGGTTCGATCTCGGCTGTTGCCGCCGGCTCGTCGTTATTTGCAGCGAACATGGCTGATATGGCGTCCTGACCCATATCGCCTGACTCGGCTGGTTCTAGCTCGGCAATGGGCGCTTCTGGCTCGGGGTCGTTTGCTGCGAACAGGGCAGATATGTCGTCTTGATCGAGATCGCCTGAGTCCAATGGTGCTGGCTCGGTCGCAGGAGCTTCGGGCTCGGGGTCGTTTGCTGCGAATAGGGCAGATATGTCATTTTGGTCAAGATCGCCTGAGGCGGCGGGTGCTGGCTCGGCAGCGGGCGCTTCCGGCTCGGGGTCGTTCGCGGCGAACAACGCAGAAATGTCGTCTTGATCGAGATCGCCTGACTCGGCTGGTGCTGGCTCGGCAGCGGGCGCTTCCGGCTCGGGGTCGTTAGCGGCAAACAGCGCAGATATATCGTCTTGGCCCATATCGCCGCCATCAAGATCGACCGGTTCAGCAGCTGGTGCTTCAGGATCAGCGTCATTAGCCGCAAACAACGCAGATATCGCGTCTTGACCCATGTCGCCGCCGTCGAGATCGACCGGTTCAGCAGCTGGTGCTTCAGGGTCTGCGTCATCAGCCGCGAACAGCGCAGATATCGCGTCTTGGCCCATATCTTCCGCCGCCGAATCCGATTCTGGCTCGGGGTCGGGCGAACTCGTGGGTTTACTCCCCGAAAGATCAGCCAGCGCAGCAGCCACCAGATCAAATCCCGGAGCTGAGTACATATCCTCTTCTGGCGATTCGGGTTCAACCTCTTCGTCGGTCTTCACAGTTCCGAACGGAAGTGGTTCCCCGGTATCGGGCGAAACGTAGTCCCTGAGAACTTTAGCCGCCTTCGGAGTGAGCGTTTCCAGCTCCTCGCCACGTGCGATCCGAGCCAGCTGCTCTCCCTCTTTGATGGCGACTGTCCGAGTCGAGTATCGTTCTTCAACCAGCTTCTGACCTGCAACACCGATGCGAAGCGCCCAAGAACTCCAGCGCCTGAGCAGTTGAAGACCGTAGGCGATACCATCGTGATCGTCGGAATCGACTTCTACGTAGTTCAGGTGGTTCTTGAATCCGTACTTTTCGGCAAGTTCGCCCGTTGAAACGAGAGGTATGCCAGCCGATAGTGCGAGCATCGCAAGACCGGGTGGAAAATCACGGTTCGGCACGGTGACACACGCCCAGGATCGCCCGATCAGATCCACCAGAGGTTCAACTTCATCCAAAGCGGCGACGGTGATAGGCAGTTCCCGTTCTCTCACATCGGCTTTGATTTGCTCGGCCTCGTCGGGCTGTGCAACGACGATGAATTCGACATTTTCGATCATCTGCTTCGTTGCGACTGCGGCCTGTTCGATCAGCGAAATCGAATCGTCGCTCGAAACCGGCCCTGCCCACAGCACAACCGGGTGCCTGTTGGGATCGGTAAGACCGACGGGCGTATAAATATCGGTCGCCAGTCCCATGGCTCCGAGAAGCAAATCCTCTTCGTAACCAGTCTCCGAAAGGTACTCGAGCTCCCAATCCAGAGTCGCCGATAGCATGTCTGCTCGAAGAACGCCGATCTTGTTCACAAGCTTCGTAGGGGCGGCTCGCCATCCGGTTTTGTCTCGCCACGTGTTGCTAACGAGATCGTCGGAGGAAGACACATGAGGCGAACTTGTGAGTTTAGATACCGCCTTGCCGACTACTCCAGCGCGTGGACCGAACGTTCGGACAAGTTCGATGTTCCGAAATTCTTTTCGACTTGATAGAACGGTCCACCACAGACCGTTGGTCGGTGAAAGCCATTTAGAACCGCTGTGCCATGAAACCCTGTGATTCTTGATCGGATTGACTACAGGTTCACCACTTGGCGAGAAAACATAAACCCTGCCAAACGACGATGCGTATCCGTCGATCAGATCCTGAAACGCAGAATAGTTACCGGCATTGGCGATAGAAGAAATCGGCGCAGAGGTAACAACCGCAATGCCACGTGGCTGCGGTTGGAAGTCTATTTGGAGCGCTTCCTCTGTCATATGGCCTTTTGATGCCCTGCGATACCCGGTGAGTAAATCAACTCAATAAATACGCAAAAGCTAATTGCACCACAAGTAGTGCGCCCGCACGCCACAAATAGCACGCCCGCACGGTAACGATGACTACCAGTCTGACCCCTGTGTCACCCCCCGCATGTAGTGGGTTCACTCACTGTGCTGTGGTTGCATCGCACCAACAGAAATAACGCATGTCTGAAACTCGAAGTGACATAAAGACTCACTTCAACAGCACCAAATATGGGTCAAACTTCCTAGAACCCGCATCGAATTCTCAATGCGTAAGTAACACTAATACGGGTATTTTTAATACATGGCAGCCGACATCCTCAGATTCTCACCCAATGAGAAGGATCCTTTCGTGGTACGACCCGGAATGAACGTAACAAGCGAACTACTCGCAGCCCTCGGACAACTGGCACTCGCCCAGGAACGAGGAGGAACTCGCGAATCGCTCGACAGGCTTGGAAGAAGCGTCGACGCTGCCGTCCGACGAATGAACGAGATCGCGGAAATCGACTCAGCGGCCTAATTCCGCCCAGGAATAACGCCTCCACCTGCTGTTATACTCCCAGTTCGATTTGAACTGCCACACTTTCCCGTTTAAGCCGAAACGATCAGCTCAGCTTGATCCTCGACTCTAACTTCGATGCCAGAGATGCAAGTGCGGCGTTTCTTCGTTGGGATCTCCACAAACACTCGCTTCATAGCGCCAATTAGTACGGAATTCGGCCTTATAGGTCGATTCAGCCAACATTTGCCATGACTCTCCCTATCGCCCCAGTGCCGAACGGCACGATTACTTCAGCCAGAGGATTTTCTGCTGGAGGTATTTTCGCCGGTATCAAAACCCCCGGCGCCGACAAACTTGATATCGGGCTACTGATCTCAGATCAGCCCTGCGTCGTTGCCGGTACGTTCTCGCAGAACAGCATCATTTCTCCAACCGTTACTCTCTCGAGTGCGAGAGTGGGCACGGACAAACGTGTACGAGCTGTTATTGCAAACAGCGGCTGCGCAAACACGGCCGTTGGCAATCAGGGAATGGTCGACGCGAAAGAAATGACCGAGCTAGCGGCGACTCAACTTGGCGTTACTGCCGATGAAACCCTCGTTTGCTCTACAGGCGTGATTGGTGTCGAGATCCCAATGGCGCTCATGCGCGAGTTCATTCCTCAAGTCTCAACGAAGGATGACGGTGGAAACGAGTTCGCTCGTGCGATTCTCACGACCGACAAGCGCACCAAGGAAATCGCTGTTTCGTTCGACGCAAATGGTGTGACACATACCGTTGGCGGCGTATCCAAGGGCTCGGGGATGATTCACCCGAACATGGCGACCATGCTTGCGTTCACGACTACCGACGCGAACGTCGATCCTGCGTTTTTACAGTCGACATTGTCGGCTGCCGTAAAGCTGTCGTTCAATCAGATCGATGTTGATGGCGACCAGAGCACGAACGACACCGTTCTGCTCATGGCAAACGGAGCCGCCGGTGGAGCCGAAATTTCAGGTGGCGACGACGCTTCCGATGCGTTCGCCGAAGCTGTTTTGCAGGTCTGCAAGCATCTGGCGATCGAGATCGCTCGCGACGGCGAGGGCGCAACAAAACTGATCGAAGTCACGGTCGAAGGAGCCCACTCCGACGACGACGCCCTTCTCGCAGCCCGTGAGTGTGCCGCATCGTTGCTCGTAAAAACAGCCGTTTACGGCCGCGATCCCAACTGGGGTCGGATATTTATGGCGGTCGGCAAGGCGCAGATCCCGCTCGACGAATCGAAGATCGATGTCTTTGTGAACGACATCCAGATCGTTTTCGAGGGCAAAGCGATCGCCTACAACGTCCAGAGCGTCGTAAGTGCGCTCGGTGGCGATGAGGTGCGACTTCGAGTGGCGCTCAACGTTGGCGATGGCTACGGGCAGGCGTGGGGTTGCGACCTCACCGAAGAGTACGTGGTCTTCAACTCGGCCTACACAACGTAGTCATCATCAAAGGGACATCGCTGTGAGAGGCCAGCCTCAAATTAACGGGGACAAGTTAGCACTTATTAACCCCAATCATTCGTATTTGTACTGTCGCTGTCGTTGTTTGGGGGCGGGTCAACAATGACCACTCCGAACAAGCGTGATCTCGCGGGCAAGAAAATTGTCATCAAGATCGGTGGAAGCACGCTCGGCGAGGGCGATAGCACCGTTCCGGATATCGTTGAGCTATGGAAACAAGGCGCAAAGCCGGTTGTCGTTCATGGCGGCGGCAAGGTAATCAGCGATTGGGTCGTGAAGCAGGGCATCCAGCCCGAATTCATTCGTGGGCTCAGGCGCACCGACGAAGCAACTCTCGATGTAGCGGTTGCCGTTCTTGCAGGTCTGGTTAACTCCCAGCTCGTCGCTGAATTTCAGGCGGCAGGCGCAAACGCGATCGGCATTTCCGGGGTTTCCGGTGGTCTGCTTCAGGCAGAAGTGCTCGATCCCGATCTCGGATACGTTGGCAAAATCATCAAAGCAAACGCAGAGCCGGTCGACACAATCCTCGAATCGGGTGCAATTCCCGTGATAGCGCCAACCGCGCTACATCTCTATCCTGCGGATTCAGGTGAAGATCGCATCTTGAACGTCAACGCCGATACCTCGGCAGGGCATATAGCGAAAGCGGTTAGAGCGGACCAACTCGTGTTCCAAACCGATGTTGAGGGAGTGCTCGATGCCCGCAGGCGTCTCATTCCAAGAATGACTCGTGGGCAGGCGATGGATTTGATCGCCGGCGGAATAGCCGCCGGGGGGATGATCCCGAAAATCGAGGCGTGCGCTGACGCTGTGTCGGTCGTTGGATCGGGTCACATCATCGACGGACGGCTCGCAGGGGCATTGTTAGGCTGCGTGAACGGCGAAGACATCGGAACGAGAATCGTTTGACGCTCCGGTGATTGTCTGATCGCCTGACCGCGCTCCGATCTTCATTTTCGGCGTTTGGGCAATACGAAGCTAGCAGGGAACTCAACATGGACACAGCCGGTCACGTCGTTGCGATGCTGATATACGGCTATCTGCTCGGCTCAATCCCGTTCGCGAAACTGTTCACTTTGCGCGCCGGAGTCGATTTGTTCGAAACGGGCACAGGCAACCCCGGCGCCGCAAACGTGTTCCGTAGAGTTGGTAAGCGTCTGGGTGCTGCGGTGTTCATTGCCGATGGCCTTAAAGGCGCAGTGCCGGTTCTTATCGCGTGGGCTCTGGGAGCCCCTCAGGATCTGTGGTTTGTTGGTGGTGTGGCCGCGATTATTGGCCACTGGTACCCGGTTTTCAATCGCTTCAAGGGCGGTGCCGGATTGGCGAGTGGAGCAGGAGCCGTTATCGCTCTTATGCCAATCGGCGGAATCGTGGGGTTGCTGGCCGGCATGGCGGTGATCGGCAAGCTCAAAAGCAGCGGACACGGAGCACTGACAGGCTTGATCGTGATCCTTCTGGTGACTTTCCTGCTCGATACGGATTGGCCGATCGGAGCCGAGTGGCCGGCGATGGCCGCAGCAATCGGTGTAGCGATAATCCTGTTCGGCCGGGCAGCAGCTCGAGGATGGAAACCCGGCCGCAAGGACTAGGCTGACCGGCTTAGCCGGGGTTTCTCTTAGGTCATTCCCTGAGTTCACATATCCCCATTGTCATTGCGAGGAGCCTGCCCTGAGCCGACGTGGCAATCACGCCGACACACCTCCTGTGGCCGATTCAGCGAACAACGTGTTAACGAATGAAACGTTAGCGACTAATTTGCACAACGCCTGCGCTCGACCGATGATTGCCACGTCGTCGAACTCCTCGCAATGACAGATGGTCGTAACTTCCTCTACCAATCACACCCACACACCCCTCTTCCCGACCGTAGCGAAGCGGAGCGGAGGGACCTTTACTGCTGAAGTACGCAACTAACGATCAAATGCGCACGGTTGGCTGTGCTTTGAATGGTGTTGGCAATATAGACGTCCCAGATCCCTCCACTTCGCTTTGCTCCGGTCGGGACGAGGGTAAAGGAATACGGAGTGAACTTATTCCCTCCCACCAATCTCACGTCCTCTGCGATATAGTTCTCGTTCTGCAAATTGCCTATCGCTTCATGCAGATGCCGTTTTCTTCAACGGCTTTCGTATTAGGGATCACCCCGCGTCGTCGAAGGGTGCCCAAAAGAACAAAAGAGAACAACAATGACTAGCTCGGCTGACTATAAGGACCTCGAATCTAAGTACTACATGCAGGTGGTGAATCGAATGCCCCCTGTCCTCGTACGAGGCGAAGGCACCCGAGTGTTCGACAACGATGGCAAGAGCTATCTCGATTTCACCGCCGGATGGGCAGTCCTGAATCTGGGACACAGCCACCCCGCGGTTACCGAAGCCATCCGTGATCAGGCAGGCAAGATCATGCAGATGTCGAACCTGTTCTACACAACGCCGCAGCTTCCGCTGGCGAAAATAATCGTCGACAACTCCGACGTTGATCGCGTCTTCTTCTGCAATTCAGGAGCCGAAGCAAACGAGGGCGCCTGCAAGGTCGCTCGCAAGTGGGGCAAGACCAAGCTCGACGGCGCATACGAGATCATCACGACGTTCGATTCGTTCCACGGTCGTACCCAGGCGATGATGGCTGCAACCGGTCAGCCTGCCTATCAGGAAAAGTGGACTCCCCTGATGCCGGGATTCGTGAACGTTGACTACAACGATGTTCAGGCGATCAAAGACGCATACGTCGAAGGTCGCACCTGTGCGGTTCTACTTGAGCCGGTTCAGGGCGAGGGTGGAGTGAACATTCCTTCCGCCAATTACCTGAAGGACGTGATGGACTTCTGCCACGAGAAGAACATTTTGTTCATGCTCGACGAGGTCCAGACCGGCATGGGTCGCATCGGAACGCTCTTCGGCTATCAGCAATTCCCGGGCGTTGAGCCCGACGTAATGACGCTGGCGAAGGCACTCGGTTCAGGCGCTCCTCTTGGTGCGTTCACAACCAAGGAGTTCTGCTCGGTTCTCGAACCCGGTGATCACGGATCCACTTTTGGTGGAAACGCATTGACCACGGCAGCAGGATCAGCGGCTGCGAAGGTGATTGTCGATGAAAACATTCCCGCGCTTGCCAACGAAACTGGCGCTTACTTCCAGGGCAAGCTAAAGGCGCTCGCCGAGAAGTATGACTTCATTACGGAAGTACGGGGCATGGGTCTATTGATCGCCGTGGAAATGTCGAAAGAGATCGCCGGTGCAACGGTTACAGCGAGCCTGCCAGAGGGTCTGCTCATGAACGCCGTTCGACCCAACATGATCCGCTTCATGCCACCCCTGAACGTAACCCGAGATGAAATCGACGAGGCAGTAGCGATTTTGGATAAGGTTCTCGAAGAGACCGGCAAGTAGGCTCAGTTGCCTTTCGGCAGCACACCGCACGATTAAATAGATAGCCCCGATCAATTCGTTGATCGGGGCTATTTTTCTTTTGAGTCCCAAACTAACCAGTTGTCATTCTGAACTAGATTCAGAATCACGCCCAACACCGTACCAACCGTCAGCTAAATCCAACCACTCCGGATTGCCAGCTTCGACCAGGCTCAACTTCCACTCTCTTCGCCAGTTCTTGATCTGCTTCTCACGTGCGATCGCGACCGTGACGTCATCAGTTTCATCGAACCACACCAATCTAGATAAATCGTGTTTCTTGACGAACTTTGATCCTGCATGAGTTCGATGCTGCCAGAGTCGTCGGAATAGGTCGCCAGTCACACCGGTGTAGATGGTTTTGTCTGCGTTCGACAGGATGTAGACGTAGTAGGTGAACGATGGTTTCGGCATGACGGATGGTTCATGTTGAACGTGATTCTGAATCAAGTTCAGAATGACAGTGTCGGGCGTTGTGTCCGCCGATGATCGTTTACGGCTGAGTCGATCTCAAATCTTCAATGGCAATCCTGTCCGAGCAACCACCTACTAACAAAACATTAGTAACTATCCTCTGGTGAAAATTCGTGTAGGGTTGAGGGTATGACGCAGAGCAAGGCCCAGAGCAAAACGGCGCACGATCACTCGGCAACGGCGGAAATGTGCCCCCACTACGAGGCGGCGATGGAGCTGCTTGGTCGTCGCTGGACGGGCCTTGTTCTAACCTCGCTCATGGACGCACCGGCTCGATTTTCTAAGATCACCAGCGCCGTTGTGGGCATAAGCGATCGAATGCTGTCGCAGCGATTGCTCGAACTCGAAAAAATCGGCCTCATCGAACGAAAAGTCGACGCCAACCAGCGACCCGTGTTGGTCGAGTACGCAGCTACGAAGATGGCGCAGGAACTAGCGCCCGTGTTCGGCGCCCTTCAGGACTGGGCCGAAAAGTGGATGCCGGCCAGGGTCAAAAGTTAGTTCGCATATTTTCGAACTCAACATCGCGTCAGTAATTCACACAGCAAATCATCTGGATTCTTCCGACTCGTCCGAGTAGTATCAGCATCAACCGCCACAAGTTGCTGAACGGCTCCAAGAATGATTGATGCGTCTTCCACCAATATCGTCAATATCGACCAGATCCGGGCCAGTGTCCGAGACCGCGTCCTCTGGCT
>Ga0115002_10008234_pt1 | contig 11584 bp, 8 predicted proteins | sample ArcticOcean_MG_C_8_FD_89576 | JGI IMG/M metagenome (GOLD analysis project Ga0115002, IMG submission 89576) | Marine microbial communities from western Arctic Ocean - ArcticOcean_MG_CB11_86 | ecosystem: Environmental > Aquatic > Marine > Oceanic | place: Arctic Ocean: Canada Basin | collected... | reverse complement strand
GGTCACACTAGAGGGGTACCCACCCCTTTTAAAAATGACATCTATATATATGTTGTACCCACACAGCGGAGGGGAAAAATAGGATTTACATTTTGACTGAAAACATTACTCAATCCATCAGTGACTTCCTCAAAAAGTGTCGTTTTAGAGTTTAGTCTTGCTCAAACTTTTACTGGTAAAAGGGTGCGAGGTTAACAAACAAGCCATATTCGGCTAATAAAAACGTCGCTTGGGCCGTATAGCTCCGTAGTTGTTTAAGTGTTGAGGAAGGGGTATCAGGGTTGGTTATAGACGTCTATCCCTCACACTCACACGCTATTCCCTGAGTCTCTGGAGTGGAATATAGTGATGGTATGTAATCGTGGAGAGCGAATCGGTGAGTTTCTTCTCAAGATTCAACCGTAAGTCTGGTAAGTCAGACGACGCCCTATAGACATTTGTTGCAGCCGATAGTGGATGGTTGTGCCCGAAATTACTTCATGGCAGTGAACAACATAAAAATGAATGGCCACATTGATTACTCCAGATCAAAAGTCACCCGTTTTTCGAAAGTAATCGCATGCCGATAAAATACTAATCCAGATTTTTAAAAACCTCTAATAAATCAAATGCATCCTTAGGGATGCCTGGGAATCATCAAAAGTTTGTCGTTGTTGACGCTATAGTATTTATTCTATTTGTTTGTCGTTGAATAAAGACAGCATAATGGGGCAAGTTTCCGCGCTTTTGTTTGATCCGTCACAATGTGATGATATTTGATTTAGTCGTTTTCTAAGTTGTTTCAAGTCCTTTATTTTTTCCGACACTTCTTTTATGTGTTTTTCTGTCAGGAATTTTACTTCCTTTCGAGTGTGGAAACCCGTTGCGTCAGACAGTTGTAAGAGCTCACGAATCCTTGTTATAGAAAAACCCAACGTTTTTGATCGCTGAATAAAATTAAGAATACGACCATGACTATCGTCATACATGCGGTATCCAGACGAAGAGCGTGGTGGTTCTGGTAATACACCAATTTTTTCGTAATAACGAACTGTTTCGATATTACAACCCGTTTCTTTTGCAAGTTCCCCTCTGGTTGACATAATTATTGGTTATTCCTCTGCATCCAGGCGTCATAAAGTTCATCTGGCCATAACGAAGTCAGCCAAATAATGATTGAAAAGGTATCGTCTTCAGACAATGTGCTTTTCCGCGCGGGCATACTAGCACCAATTCCGCTCGTGCCAATTTGAATCGTTTTTGCCAGTGCGCTGATAGAATGATGCAAGATGTGTGCGGTGCCATTTAATGGCGGGGCTGGGAACTTGCCGTCTTCTCCGCGTTTCTGCCAATCGGTAGCGAGGCCTTGTGCCAAGCTACCATGACACGACGCTCAATTCGATTGAAAAAGCTGCTTTCCAGTGACTTAAGGGGATGGTATTTTCAATACGTTGTGTCTGAGCCCAGATTGTAGGGGTGTAACCAGCTATGGTTAGCAACATGATCGTAGCGGTATTTATCCCTGCGTGTTTTGTGATTAGTGGCATGCTTACCCCATTGTTTTGGATCGCCTAGTAATTGTATGGCCATGGCGCGATCAAGCCTAGCGCAAGCATAAATGGAATGACCCTTCAGGTTAGTAGTGTGCCGCCGCTCAATGTCCAATCGGTGATTGTCATGGCGATTTCCATGCCGACCATGGATGCCAAACTCATGCCAATTGCGGTTTTAGATGCGATCATCCTGGCCGACCAGTACTTCAATCTGGCGCAACTTTCTGACAATCTCTTCGAGCTTGTGTCTCTTGATTCCCATAACTTGATCCTCAATTTGCTCATTATACCGACGGACCAAATTAGTGGGGGAGGGCCAAAAATCTGGATTGTTTTTTACAAGGCGTAAGGGAGTCAATAAAAGGACGAGCTTGTCTCATACTCAGTAATATTGATTAGAACCGATGCCTGCCATGCGATGTCTCCAGGTGTGGGTGCAAGCGAATCGATCGCATGGTAATGATCTTGTTTCTTTTCATAATCGGCTTCTTGTTCCGCACTTGTATTATGCGAAGTTGTTTTGTAGCTCGAGATCGTGTTGCTCGCGACAGTAATATCAGAGTGGGATGCATCATCTGATTCGCTCAACGCATTATCCAGGTTGTGGGAAGTCGTTTTTGTGTCCACAGCCTCCAGGCCTAAAGGCTCTAACATCAGAGAAGCGATCATTAAGATTTTAGTATTGGGTTTTAAATGTGTAATTTTCATGGAAATATTTTCAAATAAAGATGAATTGATGCGAAAAATCCGCACTCAACCTCCTGATGCCAGTATTTAAGTATTTGTTACAACTAATTCAAATTTGAGATTGACTCTGTTGTTAGTACAGGGTTTAGAGTTCAATTTTTACTAAACCAACTATCCATGGAGTGGAAATCAAATTAACTGATGCGTGCAATGTTCACGAAATGATTATCGAGACTATGTTGTTATGTATTGAAGGCATCGACTATCTTTTCGCCCGTGGCACACGCTTCCTATGTGTCTGCACTTAATACGCAAGCGGAACAGGTTGCGTCTGAATGCCAGCCCGGTCACGCCACACGATCCAACGAATCCATGGGGTCTTCTCTCCTCATTTAAATCTTCCCCCGATTCAATCACCTATCAGTCGGGATTTACCCGGCTCGGGGTGCCTGTGGGGATACCATTTTTCGACATGATCGGACAAACGTTTATATCAAACATATTAGGTTAGAAAAGTGAAGACATATATTTTAAAAAACATGACGACGTACACGCTTGCGTTGCTGTTTTATTCGAGCGGTTCGAGTTTTGCTTCGGAGGAAGCTCCCTCCGTACTCGATTATCAAAATCATCCCCGTTCACCGGAACACAGTGTTATTTATAAGGGCGATCTTTTGTCTTTTGATGCCACGCTTTCGTGGAAAGATCGTTTTAACGGTGATGAAACTTTTAACGAAGCCGAAGTGCTGCCACAACAGCGGACTGTGGTTGTTGCGACCGAATCTGATCAATCCCCTAAGAAACACACAATGGGAATGACTATGGACGGCATGGGAATCGTTAAATGGGTTCGTGCGGAACAAGGAAAAGTAAAAATATCCCATGGCCCAATTGAAAAATATGGCATGCCCGAAATGACGATGATATTCAAGGTCGAGAATGCTTCAGCGCTGGAAGGCATTGAAGAAGGCCAAGAGGTCGCCTTTAACGTCGACAATTCCTCCGGGGGGTTTGTATTGACACACATCATGTCGGTGAAGGAGATGGGAACCAACATGTCCGATCGGTCCCAAACTGAAGTAACTGGGGAAATGGATGCCCGGGGTATGGTTAAGGCTATCCGGCTTTCTCAGGGAAAGATCAAAATTAAGCATGGGCCGATAGACAAATACGGCATGCCCAGTATGACCATGATGTTCCAAGTCCAGGATGCTGCCATGTTAGAGGGGATTGAGCCCGATACGGAAGTTGATTTTGATATCGACAACTCCGCGGGCGGTTTTGAAATCACCAACATTAAACCTACCATCCAATGATGAACGTATCCATGAAAAGTAATACACCGATTAAGATATTTCTGTTTTTGGGTTCGATCCTTGTGGTATCTGCTTGTACCACGATTCCGAAGGATGGCGGGGTTGGTAGTGTACAGGCATTGATTGATGCACAAGTTGGCTACGAAAAGGAGTCATCGGTTCTAAGTCCTGATCAAGCACTAACTGCCGAGCAGGTCAACACTCTTTTATCGGGACCCCTTGGTTTAGCCGATGCGGAACGGATTTCCATGCAAATCAACCCGATAGCAAAGGCGAATATTTTAACAGTGGGCATTGCTGAAGCCGATTACGCACAAGCCGGGCGATTGGAAAATCCCGGTTTTGGCTATGAGCGATTCACTGGCCAAGATTACACCGCATCCTTGTTGTTTGATATTGGTGAGTTATTCTTGATGCCGTTAAAGCGTCAAATCGAAGGACGACGACTCGAAATAGCGCGGTATGAAGCGGCGGGTTCGGTGATGACGCATTTAGCCAACACCCGTCGATTGTGGATCGAGGCGGTTACTGAAAAGCAACAAACTCAACTCCTTCTGCGTGCAGTGGAGTCTGTAGAAACCGGCAATAATCTCACCCGGCAAATGTCGGCATTGGGCCACAGCGGCGTGATTGAAGCGGCCGAATCTGAATTATTTGTTAGCGAAATGCGCACCGCACTGTCGAAGCAACAGTTGGCTGAAGGCGCGGCCCGAGAAGCGTTGATACGCCAGCTCGGATTGTGGGGCGACCAGGCACGTATTCTTTTGCTGCCAGATGCGTTACCGAAAATACCGACCAATCCCATTGAGATTGCATCAGTAGAACAACAAGCTATTGAAAATCGACTGGACGTGAAAGTGGCGAAGTTAAACATTGAGAAAATGGCCGAAAATTTCAATTTGGGCCGTAAAAGCGCGTTTTTCTCTGCGGCTGAACTTGGGCACGTCATGGAAAAAACGGAAGGTGAAAAAGAGCGCGGCTATGAGCTCGAATTTCGGATTCCAATATTCGACTCCGGAGGCATCAAGAATGAAAAGGCCAAAATGTTATTCGAGCAGGCCCAGGCGCAAGCAGAAGCAACGGCAATTGCGGCGGCATCCAATGCCCGAAGCGCGTTAGCGGTATATCTCAACACATGGGAAATCGCAACACATTTCGTTGAAGAAGTATTGCCGCTGCGACAACGTCTGAGTCAGGAGCAATTATTGATGTACAACGGCATGTTGATCAGTGTCTTTGATTTACTCAAAGATGTTCGATCTGCGATTGACGTTGAGGCCAATTATGTGGATGCGATTCGGGATTTTTGGTTGGCCGATACCAACCTCCAACAAGCACTCACCGGTGCAGACTCTGCACCAATGAGCTTTGCCAGTGCAGGCGCAATGCCGTCCGCAGGTGCTGATGGCGAAGGCCATTAGTTCACCGACCTATTTATAGAGATTATCAAATGACAAATCGAAGACAATTTTTACAAGGTGCGGGTGCCGCTGTGGCGGTAAGCGCTGGACTGGTATCTAAGAGTGCCTTGGCGGCTTTACCGGAATCGCCTAGCTCTGACTCAGCTACCATGCAGCCTCCGGCTGAGCCCACATCGGGGCCCTGGTATAACCCGGTCGTGACCCTCAACAGTTGGTCATTACCCTTTCGCATGAAAGACGGATGGAAGGAGTTTCATCTGACAGCTGAGGCCGTCGAGCGCGAGCTTGCACCTGGCATGGTGGCCCGGTTATGGGGATACAACGGCCAGTCTCCAGGCCCCACCATCGAGTGTGTTGAAGGCGATAAGGTGCGGATTTATGTGACCAATCGATTACCCGAACACACCACCATTCATTGGCACGGCATCTTTTTGCCCGCCGGGATGGACGGGGTGGGAGGGCTAAATCAACCGCAAATCCCTCCCGGAAAAACTTATGTCTATGAATTTCAATTGAAGCAATCTGGCACCTTTATGTACCATCCCCACGCGGATGAAATGGTACAGATGGCCATGGGCATGATGGGATCCTTCGTGATTCATCCCAAAGACCCCGAAGCCCACAAAGTCGATCGGGATTTTTGTTTTTTGATGGCCGGCTATGATATCGATCCCGGCACCATGACCACCCGCATCAACACCATGTTGGACTTCAATTTGTGGACTTGGAATAGCAGGGTGTTCCCAGGCATTGATCATCTGGTGTGTGGTTACAACGAACGCGTACGCGTTCGTATGGGTAATCTCACCATGACCAATCATCCCATTCACATCCACGGTCTAAATTTTGAGGTCGCGTGTACGGATGGGGGATGGGTGCGACCTGAAGCGCGCTGGCCAGAGGTCACGGCGGACATTGCCATTGGTCAAATGCGCGCCATTGAATTCAATGCGGATGCACCTGGTGATTGGGCGATGCACTGTCACAAATCCCATCATACGATGAATGCCATGGGGCACGATGTACCCAACATGATCGGTGTGGATCAACGCCAGGTGCAGCGAAGTCTCACCAAACTCTTACCCGGTTATATGGTGATGGGCGAACGTGGGATGGCAGATATGGGCGAGATGGTGATGCCCTTGCCTAAAAATACACTGCCTATGATGACTGGGGAAGGCCAGTTTGGCCCCATCGAAATGGGTGGTATGTTTACGGTCTTAAAAATTCGCGAAAACCAGGTGGCCGGTGATTACACCGACCCGGGTTGGTACGACTATCCCGAAGGTACTGTTTCTTACGAAGCAGATATTTCGTAAAAAATTTTATTAAACATCAATAGGTAGATCCAAATGAAAAAAATAATAACACTCAATATCACCATCTTTATGGCCGCTTTAGTTGGACTAGCCTCCGCAGTTCTGTATGCGGGTGGCACACATGATCACAACAAGCATGTCATTGAATATGATCCGGTCCACAACGAATTTGGGATGTATAAACCGGGTATGCATGTTACTAAAACTATAGAAATCGAAATGAGCGATATGATGCGTTTTACCCCTGACATGATTAACGTGAAGCAGGGAGACGTAATCAAGTTTGTACATAAAAACACTGGGGAACAGGTGCATGAGTTTGTTTTAGGTACGCCGGTTTCTTTGGATAAGCATGCCGAAATGATGAAAAAGTTTCCGGGCATGGAGCATGAAGAACCGTACATGATTCATGTGGCGCCTGGTGAAGAAGGAGAGGTCACCTGGAAATTTTCTGAATCTGGCGAGTTCGCCTTCGGTTGTTTGATTCCAGGCCATTATGATGCTGGTATGAAAGGAACCGTATCTGTCGGCTCATAACTATTATTATGGATAAATGGTCGGGGTGAGAGGATTCGAACCTCCGGCCCCTCCCTCCCGAAGGCAGTTCTTTCTAACGGTGACTACGTTAAATCTACCATTTACGTATTCCGACCCCTTGGGGAGCTGACTGAACGGACACATTTAGGCCGCATCAGTTACATAAATTATCGATCTATAATTCACACATCATCAGGGATGAAATGTCGTCACGCTGCGATGCCACTGACGTTCGGCTCATAACCGAGTACCGGGGCTAACCACTTTTCGACTTCCACTTCGTTCATGTTTTTGCGTCGAGCGTAATCTTCTACTTGGTCTCGTTGGATTTTGCTCACCCCAAAATATCGGCTTTGTGGATGGGAGAAATAGAAACCACTGACCGCTGCAGTAGGCCACATGGCATAATTCTCCGTAAGTTTAATGCCGATTTTCTTTTCCACCTCCAGTAACTCAAACAGTGTTTTCTTCTCTGAATGATCTGGGCATGCAGGGTAACCAGGTGCAGGTCGAATGCCCTGATATTGCTCCCGAATCAGTGCATCTTTTGAGAAAGCTTCATTTTTCGCATAGCCCCACAACTCCGTACGGACACGCTCATGCATTCTCTCTGCAAACGCCTCGGCCAAACGGTCCGCCAGTGCTCTCGCCATGATCGCGTTGTAGTCATCGTGGTTTTTTTCAAATTCAGCGACTAATGCACCAAGTCCGAAACCAACACAAACAGCAAACCCACCGATGTAATCCACGTGTTGACAGGCCAGCGGTGCTATGAAATCGGCCAACGCAAAGTTGGCTTTCCCGCGACCTTGTCGCATCTGTTGTCTTAAAGTGTGAAGTATCGCCTGCCTGTGAATGGGGTCAACAGATTCGTATACTTCAATATCGTCACCGACGCTATTGGCAGGCCAAAATCCAACGACCGCTTTCGCTGTGAGTAGTCGTTTCTCAACAATTTGTTCGAGAAGTCCCTTCGCGTCGGCGAAAAGACTACGTGCAGTTTCACCCATAATCTGATCCTCAAGAATCTTCGGGTAAGTCCCTTTGAGTTCCCAAGTCCTAAAGAATGGTGTCCAGTCAATATAATTACAAAGTTCACGGAGAGGATAGTCCGCAAAGGTTTTGACACCGAGATAGCTTGGTTGCGGGGAAACGTAGGATGACCAGTCGATCTGGCAACGATTCTCTTGCGCTGTCCTAAGCGACACCCGAACGGCCTGCCTGCGCTCCGCTGCCCGTTGCGTAGCAATTGCCTCGTACTCAGTCGCTGTCTTGACTACAAAGTCTATGCTGTTGTCCCCGAGTAGTCGGGATACTACACCGACGGCTCGGGAAGCATCTGTGACATATATTGTCGGTCCAGTGTAGTGGGGTGCAATCTTGACCGCCGTATGAACCCGGCTAGTGGTGGCTCCTCCGATCAGCAGCGGAATGTCGAATCCTTCGCGCTCAAGCTCTGACGCAACGTGGCACATCTCATCAAGACTGGGCGTGATCAACCCCGAAACTCCGACAATATCAGCACCGGTTTCTTTGATTGCCTGGAGCAATTTGGAAGCGGGGACCATCACGCCGAGATCAATGACTTCATAGTTATTACAGCCAAGGACCGCGCCGACGATATTCTTGCCGATGTCGTGGACATCTCCTTTGGCAGTGGCGAGAACGATCGTCCCAGCATGTTGGCGAGTCGAACCTGATCGATCGGCTGCCATAAAAGGCTCGAGATAAGCTACCGCCTTTTTCATGACGCGGGCACTTTTTACGACTTGTGGGAGAAACATTTGGCCTGACCCAAAAAGATCCCCCACCACGTTCATCCCGTCCATAAGGGGGCCCTCAATCACTTCCAGGGGCCGTTTTGCGGCGCTTCTTGCCTCCTCGGTATCGTCAACAATGAACGTATCAATCCCGTGTACCAGAGCATGGACCAGGCGCTCCTTCGGACTGTCCTGACGCCAACTCAAGTCCTGACTTCGTTCACTGGAGACGCTCTTCGCGGACTGAGCTACTTCCAGTAGACCTTCGGTTGCGCTCTCATGGCGATTGAAAAGGACGTCTTCTATACGCTCGCGCAAGAGTGGCGGAATATCTTCCATAACGGGAAGCTTTCCCGCATTGATGATGGCCATATCGAGTCCAGCCTGAATTGCGTAATACAAGAATACCGAGTGCATGGCCTCTCTTAACGGGTCGTTGCCTCGGAATGAAAAAGACAAGTTAGAAACACCACCCGACACTTTGATGCCCGGGAGTTTTTCTTTGATCAGCCTCGTCGCTTCAATGAATGCCTGCGCATACTCATTGTGCGCCTCGATACCCGTTGCGACCGCAAAGATGTTGGGATCAAAGATGATGTCCTCTGGTGGATAGTGGACAACTTCTGTCAATATTCGGTAGGCGCGCTCACAGATTTTTACTTTCTGGTCTATGGACTCGGCCTGGCCCCTCTCATCGAACGCCATGACCACGACACCAGCGCCGTAGCGTTTCACGAGAATAGCCTGCTTTATAAAGGTATCTTCGCCCTCTTTAAGGCTGATCGAATTCACAATCCCTTTGCCTTGGACGCATTGCAATCCCGCTTCAATCACTGACCACTTGGATGAATCGATCATGATCGGGATTCGGCTGATATCAGGCTCCGATCCGATGAGATTCAAGAATTTCTGCATAGCTGCTTCCGAATCCAGCATGCCTTCGTCCATATTGACATCGATTATTTGGGCCCCATTTAGGACCTGCTCGCGAGCGATCTCAACCGCCGCATCATAGTCGTCCTCTTCAATCAATCGCCGAAACTTGGCAGATCCTGTGACGTTAGTCCGCTCACCGATATTGAGAAAAAGACTGTCGGGCCCGACCTCAAGTGGTTCCAGTCCAGAGAGTCGTAAACGCCGGGGAATTTCAGGTGGATGTCGAGGGGACATCGAACGAACTGAGTCGGCGATAGCTTTGATATGTGCTGGGGTTGTGCCGCAACAGCCGCCGACAATATTAACGAGACCATCAGAGGCAAAACTGCCAAGCACTTCGGCCATGAACTCGGGAGTGTCGTCATAGCCCCCGAATTCGTTGGGTAAGCCGGCATTGGGATAACAAACAACAGGGGTATCAGCGACCCGTGACAGTGCGTCGATGTAGGGCCGCAAATCCTTGGCGCCCAGTGCGCAGTTCAAGCCAACTGCCAGGGGTTGAGCATGGCGGATGGAATACCAGAAAGCCTCGGGCGTTTGCCCTGACAGGGTGCGGCCGCTCAGATCCGTGATTGTTCCGGAAACAATAATTGGGAGTCGCATTTCAGCGTCTTCAAAAAAGCTTTCAATGGCAAACAAAGCGGCTTTGGCATTTAACGTATCAAACACCGTCTCCACCATGATCAGATCGACACCGCCTTCCACCAAGCCACGCAACGCTTCTTGATAGGCTGCCTGCAATTCAAGAAAGGTGATGTTCCGATAGTATGGATTACTGACGTCCGGAGAAATGGAAGCCGTTCTATTGGTGGGTCCCAAGACTCCGGCAACCCAGCGCGGTCGGCTCGTTTCGATAGCCACTTCGTCAGCAACTCGACGGGCAATTGCAGCACCCGATTGATTGAGCTCGTATACGGCAGACTCGAGCCCGTAATCGGACTGGGAAATCGAGGTTGAGTTAAAAGTGTTGGTTTGAATTATGTCGGCCCCGGCCAACAAGAACTCCCGGTGAATCTCTTCGATCAGATGAGGGCGGGTCAGATTGAGCAGGTCATTGTTGCCGCGAAGATCGACAGTGTGATTTTGGAATCGTTCGCCACGAAATTCATTTTCGCTCAGTTTGTAGCTTTGAATCATAGTGCCCATAGCGCCATCCAGGACGACAATTCGCCCACCAAGCGTTTGCGTCAATTGCTCGAGCCGTTGTTTGCGAGCACGCACAGTCATTCTCCCGGGGCGTTGAGTTCGCAAAGCGAGTGTTCCGGATACTCGCGTAGCCCAAGCGCGTGGCATATGGCTTGCGTGAGTTCCGCCCGGTTCAACGTATAAAAATGAAATTCGTTGATACCTTGCTCGAGCAATAACCGGCATTGCTCAATGGCGACTGTTGCGGCAATCAATTGCCGCATGTCCGGGGCATCATCCAGACCAGCAAAGAGATCGCGCATCCAAACGGGGATGGTGGCACCGCACTTTTCGGAGAACTTAACAACCCTTGCAAAGTTGGTTACTGGAAGGATTCCGGGAATAATCGGCGCGCTGATTCCCGCAGCGCGAACCCGATCGAGAAATCGCAAGAAATCATCGGCATTAAAGAAATACTGGGTAATGGCACGATTTGCGCCCGCATCCAGTTTTCTTTTAAGGTTGTCAAGATCTGCCTCTTGAGATTCGGCATCAGGGTGAATCTCAGGATACGCCGCGACGGTAACCTCGAAGTCAGCGATCTTGCGAATACCCGCAACCAACTGCGCTGCTGTTTGATAACCCTGCGGATGAGAGATAAACGCACAACCAGGGTCAGCAGAGTCGCCCCGCAGCGCCACCAGATGTCGCACCCCAATATCCCAATAGCGCCGCACCACTTCGTCCACTTCATCACGGGGCGCGCCGACACAAGTGAGATGTGCCGCCGGTATCAACAATGTTTCGGCGAGGATTTTCTCCACCGTGGCATGTGTGCGCTGTCGTGTGCTACCGCCTGCACCATACGTTACCGAAACAAAGCGAGGTCTTAGGGGTGCGAGTTGCGCGACACATGACCAGAGCTTGTTCTCCAACTCGATCGAAGTTGGG
>Ga0115002_10008226_pt1 | contig 11589 bp, 7 predicted proteins | sample ArcticOcean_MG_C_8_FD_89576 | JGI IMG/M metagenome (GOLD analysis project Ga0115002, IMG submission 89576) | Marine microbial communities from western Arctic Ocean - ArcticOcean_MG_CB11_86 | ecosystem: Environmental > Aquatic > Marine > Oceanic | place: Arctic Ocean: Canada Basin | collected... | reverse complement strand
GGATTGGTTATTTGCTGCGATGGAACTCCGGAAGCGGCTAAACGTATTGAAAGAGTTTTGTGGAATGATCCGGCAACAGGTGTAATGCGCCACGCCGATGCCGGTTATGAAATCGCAAAAGACTGCGCGCAGCAAAAAGGGTTGAATCTGCCAGGAATTTTAGAGAGATAAACATGATGAGAGCGGAATTTTAAATCCGCTTTTTCTACTCAATAATTTTTCGTTTGTTTGTTAACTGCTCAATAATTTTCAAGACTCAGCCGGGTTTCGTAAGCCTTCAATTCTGTCCAGCTCGGCCTTTTAAAATAAACTCCTTCGTTAGCGTAATTTACTGATTCTCCGGAATTAACTAAATCTCCGGAGCTTGTGGATTTTTGTCCAATACCGCGTAAAAACAGATAGAGCACACCACCGAATTTATCATTATATTTTTCCTCGCTGTCCAATTTAAACCAGTAAGAAGTGGCAAGAGTATAAATTTGCAGTTGCAGTTCATAGTTTTCCATTACTTCCCGTTCCACCGATTCCGGACCATAGTTTTTGAGCAAATTACTTTTCCAGTCGAGCAGATATATTTTAGCTTCATGTTCAAATAAAAAATCGATTGAACCGCGCAGAAATCCTTTTTCAATTGTCCAGCCTTCAACACTGATTCCTGAATGGCTGAGTGGAAAGTCCGCATTCTCGATTTCCTGAATTACTTCCGCGTTTCCTGCTTTATTCGGAATTGGAAAATAAAAGTTAGCTTCACGCAATTCTTTTTTTATATCGGCTAATTCGAGTTCAGGAGCATCCGAAGTTTTTCCGAGTCTAAGCGGAGTACGTAAAGAATTCCAGCTTATTTCCGCGATTCTGCTTTCCGTTTCAGACGAACGTCCGTAGCGCTCATTAATTGACCTAATCATGCGGCTAACCGCTGGAAGTGTCAACCATTCTTCCGCAGATTTACTTTCCCGAATTGTAGAAAAATCAATACGTTCCAACAATTCGTGCAGCAGGTTTCCGGTTTGAGTACCTCCCGGAAGTGGATCTTTCCGGAGGTTGCTTATTGTAAACTGCGATTCAACAGCAGAATCCAGCTTCGGGATTTCCAGAAACAACATTGTTTCCGTTTCATCATCTTCTCTACGCAGCCCCAATTCAGTTTCTGCCCTGATTTCAACGGGTGTAATTTCTTTGCTGATTGGCCATTTTTGATCTGCAGCCTGTTCTTTATTTTTCCTGCTCATCCTGCTGAATGAACTAAGGACAAAACCTCTTTTTTTAAAACGGAGTTGACTGAACAGTCTGTTTGGATTTGCTGTTTCAGACAAACTTTCCGGAATTTCAGGCAGTTCGGAAGGTTTCCACTCCCGCAATTTTTCCTGCTCAGTTGCATTAATTTTTAGCTCAAGATTTACCTCAGAAGTTCCAACTATACTGCTACTAAAGGTAGAATTATGTTTTTCAGCAGATAGTTGTTCACTGATCATTGATAACTGTTCATTGAGCATAGAATATCCGCTACCAACTTTGCAGATACGCCTTCCTGAATTTCCCTGCAAATATCCCACATAGGGCAAATATAGCCTTCCGCAAGCACGTGTCATAGCGACATAGAGCAAGCGCTGCTGTTCTGCTTCCACCTGCCACTTGTGTTCCTCAGGAATTTTTGAATTGAGCAGATCAATGATCGGTTTCTCTGCAGCATCATGATAAAACTGAATCGTGTTTTTCTGGCTGCCTGTCAGTCCTCCGAACAAAAACACTACAAGAAACTCCAATCCTTTTGCTGCATGCATTGTCATCAACTGCACGGCATCACGGTCACTTTCCAGACGCAGCAAATTTTCATTTTCTCCCGGATCTTCTTTGCCATCGATGAAACGCCTCAACAATTGAATCAGTTCAAACAAATCAAGATGCCGTTCAATGACTTTACGATTCAGCACCTCAAACAAATGCACATAATTGGTGACGCTTCTCTCATCTCCACCAAGCAGTAATTCACGCTCTATCAGTTTTGTACGCTGCAGAATTTGGTCAAATAGTCTGCGGAAACGTCGAGCCTCCGCCAGGGAATTCCATTCCTGAAGTTGATGTATAAAATCTGCATCCCAGGTAGACGCTTGTGCAAGTTCATTAATGTTCGCGCCAAAAAATCTAGTCAGCCATAGTTTTGCAGTTCGTGAGTGCTCGACTGGATGCGCAACTGCTTCCAACAGATCGAGTATTTCCTGAGCTTCGCGTCCCTCAAATAAACCTTTCTGTTTGTAAAATGAAAAATCTATCCCGTGACGCCGCAGAGCTTTCCCCAATATTTCACCTTCGTTACTTTTACGAAACAGCACGCAAATATCCTGTTCCTTTAAAGCTCGTTCTCCTTCATCATTCTGCCATTGTGGGCGTTTATTTTCCGTTGAACCTAACCTCAGGAGTGCTTTAATTTCTAGCGCGATTTCTTCAGCAAAACGAATTGTCGCGTTTTCCGCCTGTTCATCCAGGAATAATTTCAGCAGTGCACTTTGATTTTCTTCACTAATTTCATTTCCCAATTCTGAGTGTATCGCCTGCAAAAAGGGCTCATTTCCATAATATTTATTACCATTTAAAGAAACTAACTCAGTCAATAAAGTTAAAGATATTTTTGGGTTTTTTGACCTTTTCTGCTCAGCAATTTTTTTACCTGAAACAGTAAACTGAGGCCTCATTTCCAACAAATGAATGGCATTTCTGTTAGGGATATCATCTTTCAGTTTCAGTTCTGGCTTCCCGCAACCGACCTGTTGATAGAGAATTCCTCTTTTTTCCGGAAACCAGGAATCACCACTGAAAATCTTATTCAGCCCATGAAGCATTTCTTCGGACGAACGGAAATTCTTTTTCAACGCAAACGCTAAGCGGGAGGTTTTTTGCAGAAAAGTTTTTCGTGCCTGCAGATAGGTAAAAATGTCTGCCCCGCGGAAAGAATAAATAGCTTGTTTTGGATCACCAATCACGATTAAACGATGCTCGTCACTTTCCAGAAACAAATACCGAAAAATATTCCATTGCCGGTGATCCGTGTCCTGAAACTCATCGACGATTGCACAAACATATTTTTTGCGAACTGCTTTTGTGAGAGCTGTAGGGTGTGAACTTTCAGAGTTTTGCGGGATTACCTGTTCTTCTACAATCCGCAGCAAGTCGTCAAAATCAAACGCACCCTGTTCCAGTTTGGCCTGAGCGAGTTCTCTGCGCACATCTTCAAGAACCTGCTGTATGACCCAAGCTTTCAGGATTTTTTTTGAACCTCCTGTAAAATTACAGTCCTGCAACAATTTTTCACAATCCGCAACTGCGTCAATCCAAGCAAGCTCTGCTGGCGGAAAATCTTTTGTGCTGAGCCACTGTTCTCCGGACTTTAAAGTTTTTCTGCATCTTGGCGTGGTTATCGCCCCAACTTCCACTCCTAAAAAGTCGGGCAATATTTCAGGAATAGATGCGCCCGCATGAGCGGCCGCCAAACATTCCAACAGCAAATCCAGGTTGCTCATAGTCTTCCTGCTTGAAGTTTCATTGAGCGCAGTTATTTCAAAGGCTCTCCGGAGCGGATGCTGTTCCTGATTCTGTTTGCGTAAACTCAAGTCACGTGAAACTAAAACCTTCCAGCATGTAGAAAATCCTGCTTCAAAAACGTCAAACGCGGGTAAAGCCGGCCTGAATTCTCCTACTTTGGAAAGTAAAAACACAATGTCCTTTTCCACTGATGCTAAATTCCCCTCCGAGTGTTTGACATAAAGTGCAAAAAGTTGGGAGACAGGCGTTTTTTGAGAGAGGAGTTCACGCCGTATATAGCTTCGGAAAATTTCCGGAAAAAGAAGGTCTGTATCGCATAATTGCTGCTCAAATAATTGCCTGTTTTCAAAAGCAAATTCACGTAATATCCGTTTGCAGAAACCATGAATGGTGTAAACTGGTGCAGAATCAAAATCCAGCAAGGCCGCTTTTAATTGTTTTTTACGGACAGAATTAATTTCCCAAAATGCTACTTCCGGAACAGTTTTGGGACGATCTTCGTTTTGTTCACATTCTTCCAATAAATCCCGCAGCTTTGTACGCAGACGCAGACGCAATTCGGCAGTGGCTTTTTCAGTGAATGTTACAAGCAGAATGCTTTTTAGCGGAATTTCCTGCTCCAGCAACAATTCCAGAACCAACTCAACTAAAGCAAATGTCTTTCCGGTTCCCGCAGAAGCCTCGATCACAGCTAATCTATCTTTGTCCGCATTGAAAACTTCGTCCGGAGTGACTCCATCTTCAGAACCTTTATTTTCAGAGAAGAACAGTTCCGACTGCTTGGCAATATAAACTGAGGAGGTATTTTGTGTTTCAGACATTACAATTTTGCATTAGGAATGATTGATTCGTAAAAACATCTTTTTCGCTTTAGTTCTGCTTCTTTACTCCTCATCCAAGTTTATAAATAATCTAGTTTTTAGTTTTGAATGATTAGGCATCAAGCAATATTTTTTAAGTTTATTTTGGTGAAAACTAGTTATTTTTAAAATCAAAATCAAGAAAATTTGAAATGAACCCCGAAAGGAATACCTGCATAAGTCAGCACAACTGGAAGCTGAGCTGTCTGCACATGGTTGCGGGAAAGCACGCTCATTTCGTTTAATGAAATATTCTGATCACGGAAATTGAGAATATCCTCCAGCACTAATTCTGCTTCATCCTGTGCCACAAAGACATGGCGTACGAGAGGTTTTTCAGCGTCAGCTAAAGAACTAAACAAGTTCTTTTTAAACTGACGTGTGTTATAATTGTTGCTCTTGTTAGCAGCTTCCGTGATTTCTGGAGTACTGCACTAATTTTCTTCCATGTAGTAGGTCACAGCATTGTAGCGTTCAGTAAATTCAAGCATATTTCTAAAGTCTGCACCACGCCTGCTGTAGATTGAGCATCGTCACTGAGAACCGTTCAGTTCTTATGCGGCAATGACAGCCGATATAAAATGCTGGCTTCAACCTAATTGGTATCCTGATATTCATCTACCAGAATATATTGACTGCTCGCAAAAAGGAAGAGGCGGGAATGCCGGAATGAATCAACTCTGCTACACGGTGAGTTATTTACCGTGTTTTTACACTACCTGCAACCGCTATGACAAGCGCAGGTTCGGATTTGTGTTCAACTATTTTACACTGGACAGGATTTAAAAATTCTATCGAGCAGTTGGTCATTTTTAAGACCGTATTATAAGGAACTTACTTTAAGTTGATGTGAAAATACTATCATCAAATTTTAGTCTAAAACAAAAACAACAAGCAAAATAATTTCCATGTTTATTGAAGAATTAAAACAAATTTATGCAAATCTCACTCTAGAGTCAAATCTATTGTTAAGCGGACTTTTCAATGATGGTGAACTGATTTCTGCAGAGGAGATGTCATTGATAATGTCGGGATTTGCTTTATTAATTCCGCTGATTTGTCTTTCAGTTTGGTTTTGGCTACGTAAACGCTCGTTGAAAAATATAGCTCCAAATGAACTCAGTGGACGTGAAAAAGAGAAACGACTGGAACAACTGGAAAAAGAACGTGCCAAAGAGCTGGAATTACAGATCAAGCAAGAAGAAAAATTGCAGCAAGAAAAAGAGGTAGCGCAAATTGTAAAGGCGGAAGATCGTGAAAAAGGTCTTCAGGAACAGATTGCCTCCATGGAGGAGGAACGTCGGAATCAGCAAATCCTCCAGCGTGAAATTGAAAAAGAGCCGGAAATAGATGAGCAGTCAGAAAAGACAGATTTGTTAATTGAACGCCTCCGAAAAGGTGTTGCTAAAACAAGGACTCTCATCATTAACAATTTGTCAGAAGCGGTTTTAGGTAAAAAAGAAATTGATGAAGTCCTTCTGGATGATTTGGAAGAGATACTAATCGGCTCCGACATTGGCCCGGAAACGACTCAGCGTATTCTTGAGTCAATTACGCTAAAGGTGGAGCGTAAAGAACTGACAAATCCCGATGTTTTGCAGAAAGAAATACAACTGGAAATTGAAAAAATAATGAGTAAAACTTATCCTATTCTAGGTACTTCAGAGCGGAAACCACTGATTTTATTTTTTGTAGGCGTGAATGGTGTTGGTAAAACTACGACAATTGGTAAAATAGCTGCCCAATATCGCAAGCAGGGAAAAAAAGTGCTGATGGGTGCAGGTGATACTTTCCGTGCTGCAGCAATTGAACAATTAGAGGAATGGAGCAAACGCGCTGATTGTGATATCGTCAAAAAGGAGTCCGGAAGTGATCCATCTGCAGTGATGTATGAAACTGTGCAAAAAGGTCTTGATGAGGATTATGACGTGGTGATTTGTGATACTGCGGGTCGTCTTCACACCAAAAAGAATTTGATGGAAGAATTGAAGAAAATGATCCGTGTGATACGAAAACTAATTCCGGACGCACCTCACGAAGTATTGCTAGTGCTGGACGCTACCACCGGACAAAATGCTATTTTTCAAACAAGGGAATTCCTTCTAGCCGCCGATTTAACTGGGTTGGTTATTACAAAATTAGATGGAACATCAAAAGGAGGAGTGGTTATTGGGATCGTAAATGAGTTTGATATTCCTGTGCGTTATATCGGCATAGGTGAGCAAGTTGAAGATCTGAGACCTTTTGATGCAAAACAGTTTACTGAATCACTTTTTGCCTAGTCTTGCTGAATTGTAAAAAGGGAAATGTCTATCTGTGTTTGCATAAATTATATAAGCAAATTTAAGACAATTATTCATTAACTGTATTTTTTGCAAAATTGTGATCTTTTCAGCAAACACTAACTTAGTATAACAGATAATAGAAAGAGAAAAAATGTCAACAGAATCAAGATATGGAATCAAGCGTGTAGTAAATTACACCTACGAAGATGCGGTCGAAAAAATCACCTCAGCGCTCTCAGAGCAGGGTTTTGGCATACTCACAGAAATTGATGTTAAAGCAACACTAAAAAAGAAAATTGATCAGGATTTCACAAAATATGTAATCCTCGGTGCATGCAATCCAGGGCTTGCTTTTCAGGCATTATCAGAGGAAATTGACATCGGCCTGCTGTTGCCCTGCAATGTCGTTGTTTATGAACATCCGGAAAATGGAAAAACTGTGATCGGAGTTATTGATCCTGAAATGATGGTGGAGGCAGCCGGACGTCAAGATTTAGCAGAATTCGCAAAAAATGTACGTGAAAAACTTCAATCCGCTCTTGATGCAGTTTGAACTGAATCAGTCAATCCTGCCGAGAAAAGTTTGCTTTTCATTGATCCTGTGTTAAACTCCCCATTGAAACGTAAATGAATATTCTTAGTTGCAGATCATTATTTTATTTCAGATGAACGGCCCCAAAATGGCAAAAGTTATTACATTCGCCAGTCAAAAAGGCGGGGTCGGTAAAACAACCTCCGCGGTGCATTTGGCAACTGCATTTGCCCTCGGAGGTTATAAAACTCTTCTGGTGGACCTTGATCCTCAAGGCTCAGTTCATCACTCTCTTGGTGTAGAACAGCCTGCCGGGATGGGTATCCGCGACGTTTTTTGTACTCCCAATATTTCGCTGCAGGAAATAATAACAACTGGCAAACACCAGAATCTTGACCTGCTGCTTTCGAATATTCAAGACCTGCTGACCGAACAAACCGTCAACAAAATCGCCTCAGACTATTACCACGTTTCACAATGGATTGAACAGAATGCCGTCGCTCACTATGATTTTATTATCATGGACGCGCCTGCTTCCACAAGCTCTCTCAGCATTAACGCAATGCTCGCGGCAGACCTCATTATTGTCCCGCTGGAATGTGAAACACTGGCCATAAAATCTCTTAAACGTTTTTTGCAGGCCTTCAAGGAATTGCAGAGAACGATTGAACCGAGGCTGCGGTTGGCAGGAATTTTACTGACTATGTATGATGAGAATATTCTGTCCCACCGACAGGTTTGCAAACAAATTTGCCAGACACTTGGTGACTCTGTTTTTGAAACTATTATTCCAAATTGTCCGCATATACTTGAAGCCAGTAATTTAGGAATTGATGTTATTCAGCGACACCTGAATTCCGCTGGTGCAACAGGTTATATACGTCTTGCTAATGAATTGCTGGATCGTTTCCTTTTACCAAAATCCGGAGAGACTAGTTAACAAAAACTAAACACAGACTGGTTTTTAAAAAGATACGTTTTCTTTTCAAAGGAGGTTCAGGAGTGACAGGAGGAGCAGGAGTAACAGGTGCATTTTTTCACCATAATCTTTTCTCAAAATGAACTATGTCTCCGAAATTGTTTTATTTCAAAATACTGGTTTATTTATTTTTAAGCGGATTCACCTTTGGTGCAGCACCACTTGTTGCGGTTGATGTAAGTGAAAAGGAGCATCAAATAAAACCTTTACTGGCAAAAGTTTACCAACAGGAAGATGTTTCACAATGGTGGGTCAGTGAAAAACTTGATGGAGTACGCGCGATTTGGAATGGCGAAAAACTCCATTTTCGCAGTGGAAAGCTGATTCATGCTCCGAAATGGTTTACAGAAAATTTTCCTGCTCAACCACTGGACGGCGAGCTTTGGATGGGGCGCGGAACTTTTGACCGGCTTTCCGGAATTATACGCAAAAAGATTCCTGATGAACGTGACTGGCAGCAAGTGAATTACATGTTATTTGAACTCCCGGAAAGTAGTGGAACTTTCACACAGAGAGTTCATAAAATGGTGAATTTGACCGCCTACGCAAATATACCGTGGCTGCAAGCTATTCCGCAAATTCGCCTTCATTCTGAGGAAGCACTGCTGAATATGCTGGAAGACATTGTCAATATAGATGGTGAAGGATTGATGCTGCATCGAGCAGATTCACTGTATCACAGTGGTAGAAGTGATGATCTGCTTAAACTGAAATCATGGCAGGATGCTGAAGCGACTGTGATTGAAATACTTCCCGGCAAAGGGAAATTCAGCGGTATGATGGGTGCGCTACTGGTAAAAGACAAAAGCGCTCACATTTTCCGCATCGGTACCGGTTTCAGTAACAGCGAGCGACGAAATCCTCCACAGCCTGGTTCAGTCATTACCTACAAATTTACCGGAACAACAAAGAAAGGCTTGCCACGCTTTGCTAGTTTTTTGAGGATGTACCTGCAATATTGATGTATCAAATCCTGCCTCAGATGATGAGCTTGAACCGGAGCATAAGTGCAGTATTTTGAAATTGGCATTTGGGCTGTACTTGGTTTGATTGCAGGCAGTTTTGTCCATGTTTGCAGGGAACGTCTTCCGTTGCAGTTTGCCAACGATGAACAACGTTCAAGCTTGTTGACATCACCTGAATTGTCACCTTACCTGAAAAAGCACCTCCGCGAACGGACACTCAGTCTAGCTAATCCGGCCCGATCTTTTTGCTTTTCCTGCGGACATCAACTTAGCTGGTTTGAAAATATTCCCGTATTGTCATATGTTCTGAGCAGAGGCCATTGCAGAAAATGCAATGCTCCAATCGGGGCGGCAACTATCTTGACTGAAACAGTTCATGGTCTGGTTTACTTGGGCTTCGGTTGGTTTTTAAACGGCTGGATATGGCCTTTGACTTTCAGTATTAACTTTTCATTTTTGTGGATTCTGGGAAACTGTTGGAAAGAACAACGGACACGAAAAAGGTTGGTTTTTGCAGGAGCTATTTTGTTGATTTTAAATTTTGGCGTTTATCATTATTGATTTTACAATGAAAAAACTACTGATAATGTTACTCAAAATTATCGTTGTCGGCAGCATTCTGTTTTACCTTGTCCAAAGCGGTAGGCTCAATTTTGAAAAATTAATGCTCTTCAAGGATGCTCCTGAAGTACTTGCCATAATGATAGGAGTACTTGTTTTAATGGTGGTGCCAATGACAACTTTACGCTGGTGGTTACTGCTGCGTGCGATCGGTGTGCAGGTTAAACCGAAGCAAACTTTTATGCTGACCTGGATCGGTAATTTTTTCAACACGACACTTCCTGGGGCAGTTACCGGAGACGTTGTTAAGGGCTATTACGTTATTAAGGCGCAACAGGAAGAGGGGCGTACACGAGCTTTTATGACTTTGTTGATTGACAGATTTGTCGGATTATTCGGATTGATCGTGATGGCTTTTTTAGCGCTTGTCTTTAACCTTGAACTGATTTTATCTCAGGGACGGCTGCACTCACTCGCCTGGATGATCACCGTTCTTTTTGGAGGAACAGTTGTTTTTTACACGATTGCGCTGTTTCCATTCAAAGATGGTCGCGACCCTTTCATCAGCCTCTTTCAGCGTCTGCCTGCAAAAAAGCTGAGTCTCAAAGTTTATTCAGCGTTCAAAAGTTATCAGCACCAAAAGAGCACTTTATTGCTGACCCTGCTGTTGGCTATTGGAATCCACACTTTAATCGCACTGCTATTTTTCCAGGTAGCGCATTTGATGGGAATAAGAGAAATGGAATTGGCAACGCAGTTTTTCCTGATGCCGATCGGCCTGATCACCGTTGCCATTCCAATAGCGCCGGGTGGGATTGGAATCGGTCATGTGGCTTTTGAATCACTTTACCAACTGGCAGGTTTTTCCGGTGGCGCGGACATATTTAATCTTTTCATCATTGTCCAACTTGGAGTTTATCTCTTGGGCGGAATCCCTTACTTTCTTTACAGCAGCAAGTTTAAAGTCCCTGCAGAACAACAGGATCCGCTGGAAGAAAAAGTAGAACAATAGCATAAATTCAGCGACATTATTCGTCCGCTGCTAAAATCAATAAATGCTCCTTGACACACGAGGAAAGAGCGTTCAAATCATAACCACCTTCCAGCATACTGAGAATCCGCCCTCCTGCAGTCTGTTCGGCCAAGCGTTTTAATTCAAAGCTCAATTCCCTGAAGGTTGATTCTGTTAAATTTAATGAAGCTAATGGATCATCACGATGCGCGTCAAATCCTGCAGAGATCAAAACAAAGTCCGGATTGTACTCCTTCAACTTAGGTTCAACCTCCGTGTAAAAACTTTGCAAATATTCCGCATCCTCCATTCCGGGAGGAACAGGAACATTCAGCGTATAACCTGTGCCGACTCCTCTTCCGCGTTCCTCCGCAAAACCTGTTCCGGGATAACAGGTACGTGGATCCTGATGCATACTGACGTAAAAAATATCGGTACGTTCCTCAAAAAAATGCTGTGTCCCGTTTCCATGATGCACATCAAAATCAACAATCAGAACCCTTTGAAATCCCATCTCCTTGCTTAAGAACTCTGCTGCGAGTGCAATGTTGTTAAAAAAACAAAAACCCATTGCTGAGTCAAATTCCGCATGATGACCCGGTGGACGCACTGCGCAAAAAGCATTATCAAGTCTGCGCTCCGCAACCTCCAGTGCAGCGTCCAGTACTGAACCAACCGCATGCAAAGCCGCTTTATAAGTTTGTGAAGAAATTACACAATCCTGAGTGTGCAGCGTTTGAGCGCCACTTTCAGAGGCAGCTTCTACTTCTGAAACCAGTTTTTCTGAATGCAGCATTTTTATTTCTGCAGAACTTGCGGGACGTCCGGCCTCTACTTTAAATTTGCCCATCAAGTCCT
>Ga0115002_10008220_pt1 | contig 11593 bp, 10 predicted proteins | sample ArcticOcean_MG_C_8_FD_89576 | JGI IMG/M metagenome (GOLD analysis project Ga0115002, IMG submission 89576) | Marine microbial communities from western Arctic Ocean - ArcticOcean_MG_CB11_86 | ecosystem: Environmental > Aquatic > Marine > Oceanic | place: Arctic Ocean: Canada Basin | collected... | reverse complement strand
CTGGGCAACACCCTTGCCACCGGCGCCATCTTGTATGTGCTGATCACCATCTTTGGCGAAATTTCCGGCGCGCATTTCAATCCAGCGGTAACACTGGGGTTTGTCATCCGACGTGACCTCCGTCTTGCGCACGCGGCACCGTACATCATTGCGCAGGTTGCGGGCGGCGTGCTGGGAGCCATGTTGGCCCATGCGATGTTTGACCTAGCGCTGGTGCAGGCGTCTACGACCGTCAGGACCGGTGGGGCACAATGGCTTGCCGAGGGCGTCGCGACCTTCGGCTTGCTCGTGACGATCTATGGCTGCGTGCAGTTTCGGCCCCAGGCGGTCGCGGCGGCGGTCGGGCTATATATATCGGCAGGATACTGGTTTACGGCCTCGACCTCGTTCGCCAACCCGGCGGTAACGATCGGTCGGACACTGACCGATACGTTTTCGGGCATCCGGCCCGTCGATGCGCCGGGCTTTATTGCAGCGCAGCTAGTGGGCGCGGCATTAGCGACGTGGCTGGCAATCTGGTTGTTTCGCAGGACCCACGACGGCTGACGTGCCCGGCTAGTGGGCGAAATTGTGTTGAGCCCACATAAGGGACCGCGGCGCCATAGAATGCTGACCACCGCAAGGGAGGACCGTCATGCGCCCGCACATTCCTCACCTCGATACCGCTGCGATGGACTGGGCAAACCCCATTCCTGGAGTCTGCGCCAAAATCTTGAGCGTGGATCCCGACACCGGCGCGCGGACCGCGATGCAACGCTTGGTGCCCGAGGGGGGCTATACCGCACCGACCGTGCCGCACTACCACCATTTAGCCTAAGAGATCCTCGTACTGCGGGGTAAGTTGTCGTTTGACAGAAAAAACCTACCTCGGGGCGAACGGCTATTGCTTTCATCCGCCCGAAACAGCCCGTAGATTCAAAAATGATGTGCCGAAGAAAACCATCGTCCTGTCGCGACACTCCAAAAAGATGTGCACCCACGAAGTCCCTGAGCCCGCCAAACGCGAATACTACGCCCTGAACGGCACCATGCCAGATCGCTCGTGGACCGCCCTGCCCGATGCCACGGCGAACGATTGGCAAGGTGAGGTACGAACATTGGGTGAGGACTCGCGGGGCGAGGGATCGAGACTGATACGCTTCGATGGTAAAAGCGCGGATCTGGCGTTGCTAGACGGTTTGTACGAAGAGCTGTTTGTGCTCAACGGCAGCCTTTCCTCGGCAGATGCCGTGATATTCCGTAAGGACGCCTAAGCGTTTTGTCCGCCCGGTAACGCACGACCGGCATTTACCAGCAGCACGATAGCCTTGGTCTATGTGAGCTACGGCCCGGCTTAGTCGACGCAAGGTCAGGAGTTCAGCGCTGTGGTCGGCGTGGTTGTAGATTTTGTGATCAAGCCGCGTCATCTTGAATTCTGCGCCTGCTATAGTGGGTGGCACATTTCGGGAGAACAAGCTGATGATCCGTAGTCAGAAACAACACGCCGTGCTGCCGTCGGCGACTCATGACGAAGCGGCACGCCAAGACTTCATGACAGGCCTACGCGTTCATGTGATGCGTGAAGTCTCTGCCGGCAATCGCACGATCTACGACTCGAAAGTCCGACCACGATTTCAGCACGCGTATGGTAGGGCTCCTGCCGACCGCCACGAAGTGCGCCGCGAGATGAACCGCGAACCCTATCATCAGGCGTGGGGAGCGCTTCTCCGCACAACGCAGGAAATGATGTGGGAATCGGTGGGAAGTTCGATCGAACGCCAATTGGACGACTTGATCGCGCGCAACAATGCGCCGAAAGCGCGCGCCGGGGGCAGCCTTCAGCTGGACCCTGAATTAGAGGTGCCTCGCTATCAGACCGCCACCGACATTCACGTGATGCCGGGGAGCTATCACAGCGACCTGTGCGACGGCGATCTCACGGCCGGCGCGATTTATGACAAGGGTCTCTATATCTACGCGATGGGCGGGCTGGGCGACTCGAACCAAGATATAGGGCGCGGCTGCATCGCCTATTTGAAACAACAGTTTCCTGATCTGAAGCCGCAGCGGATTTTGGATTTGGGCTGCACAGTCGGGCACTCGACGGCGCCGTTCGCCGCCGGGTACCCCGGCGCCGAGGTTTATGGGATTGATGTCGGGGCGGCGAGCTTGCGCTATGCCCATGCGCGCGCCGAATCGCTTGGCGCAAGCGTTCATTTCTCGCAACAAAACGCCGAGGACACTAACTTTCCCGATGGGCATTTTGATCTGATCGTGAGCCATGTCTTGTTGCATGAAACATCCGGCGCCGCCCTGCCCCGCATCATTCGCGAGTGCCGACGATTGTTGGCGCCGGGCGGTGTGATGACCCATTGCGATGTACCGCAGCGCGAGGGCGATGCCTTCGATCTCGCGATCCCCGATTGGGATACATACAACAACAACGAGCCTTTCATGGGCAGGATGCGAGATGCCGACCTACGACAGATTTTTACCGATAGCGGCTTTGCGCGAAATAGGTATTTCGACGGCTACGTGCCGAACGACAAACTCAATGACGACAAGAAGGTCACGTTCCGCGGCGGTGACGGCAAAAAGGGCAAGCCCTGGGCCATCTACGGCGCCCGCGCATAACTCCGACTGATAACGCCGCCCGGCGCGCCTGGGTAGCCTTTATGCTTTGTCGAAGTCGCTGGCGCTGTGCCGCTCGCGCAGGGGCGTCGGGTCATCGCTCGGTTTATTGACCATACGGCCTCGCGTTACCGCGGGGCGTTCGAGAATCTGGTTGGTCCAACGTTCCATGTTTTTGTACTCATGGACACTGAGGAACTCTGCGGCGCCATAAGCTGCATTTAGAATGACGGCGCCGTACCACGGCCAAATGGCAATGTCGGCAATGGTGTAGTCGTCACCGCACATGTATTCGTGATCCGCTAGGTGGCGATCAAGCACGTCGAGCTCGCGCTTAACCTCCATCGCATAGCGATCGATGCAGTACTCGATCTTGATCGGCGCATAGGCATAGAAATGCCCGAAGCCACCGCCGAGATACGGTGCGCTGCCCATTTGCCAGAACAACCATGACAAGAGTTCGCCCCGCTTAGCCGGATCACTGGGTAGGAGCGCCCCAAACTTTTCGGCGAGGTAGAGCAGCATGGCGCCGGATTCGAAAATTCGGGTCGGCGGGCTGGTGCTGTGATCCATCAGCGCCGGGATCTTTGAGTTCGGATTGACCGCAACAAAGCCACTACCGAACTGTTCACCCTTATCGATGCTGACGTACCATGCATCGTATTCCGCGCCGCTACGGCCAAGCGCCAAGAGCTCTTCGAGCATGATGGTGACCTTGACGCCATTTGGTGTGCCCAACGAGTAGAGCTGGAGTGGGTGTTCACCGACGGGGAGTTCTTTGTCGTGCTGCGCGCCGGCCGTCGGGCGGTTGACGCTTGCGAAGCGGCCACCGTGATCCTTGTTCCATTTCCAGACCTTCGGCGGCACATATTCAGTTGTTTCGGTCATCGGGGCACTCCCTTGGATACGGCTGGCGGTGCGAAAACTAGCAACGCCGACATGTTTTCTCATAAAGTCTGCCGCGCACCCTGTCGCGACCGGGATCGGACTATAGCACGCGTCGAGGGGGTCGGTTGCGTCTAGCCCGCCCTCGAACAAACCTGAAGCGTGGAGTTATCGACCACGCCTATACGGGTGCGGCCGGTATCTTTTGCGCGGCCTCTCTGGCGGACCGGGCCTTGGTCGTTGGCAAACAACGCGCGACATTGGGGTGGCTGGGCAGATCGAAAAGTAAGCCCGCTGAAACTAGAGCCTAGCTGATAATGGTTGGCGGAGGAGCGGTGCCGGATATTTCAAACGCGCCGATTTGCTGTAACTTGGCGTCGATCGAATCATGCACGGTGAGGGTGCGGGCGTTACGCCAAAAGCGGTCGAGGCGGTATTTGTTTCCGGTGGCGCGCCCACCCGCCAAGCGATGCAGCTGCCCAGTGGATTCGAGGACCGCTTCGTTGATCGAGTATTTGGATCGCATCATATGGACCGACACAGGCCCGCGATCACCGCCGTCGCGCTCGAAAGCCCAAATCGCTTGGGTCGACTCGCGCAGCAAGGCACGGGCCGCGGCGAGTTGAGCCGACAACCGCCCTGCGTGCCATTGGTTGATGGGATCTTCGGCGGCACTGTCGATGGTGGGCAGGTTCGGCCGCGCGAACTTTCGGACAAACTCGCATGTCACATCTAACGCGCCGAGGCCCATCCCCAAAATGACCGAATTGATTCCGGTTTGAAACACCAGGCCAAAGGCGCTGGTCGGGCCGAACATGGACTCCACGCCGCCTTTGATAGCGAGATAATTCCGCGCCGGGACAGCCACTTGCTCAAAGGTAATGGTCCCGCTGCCCGTGGCACGCTGGCCCATGTTGTCCCAATCGTGGTGTTGGCGGACCCCCTCGATATCGAGTGGAATAAGGAAATAGGCCATCCCGCCTCCCGGCACGCCATCGGATATAGCGGGCACGATGGCATAATCCGATCCTTCGCTGCCGGTGGCAAAGATCTTGGTCCCATCGATGATGAAGTGGTCGCCTTTTCGGGTCGCCGTTGTCGCAAACCCGCCGCGCTTGGCGCCGCCTTCTGCCGAAGCATTCGAGAGCCGCACGCGACCTGCAAGAACGTCTGCCGCGAGTTTCTTTTGCAGATCAGCATCCACCTCCAGCTGGCTGCTGAAGATGAGCCGGGCGACGATGGTGTGGATGCTCCATATCTGCGCGGTCGAGCTTTCGCCCGCACTAAGCTCTACGAGGACCTCGGAAAAGATGTCGAGATCTGACGAAGTGCAGTCGTCCGACGCGTGGCCGCCCCACTTTGGTGGCACCGACAGCCGGGCTATCCCACTCTCCTGCAGTCGCTTCAAATTGTCGAACGGCGCTGCGCCGGTTTGATCAACCTGCGCCGCTGTCGCGGCGAACTCCTGGCGAAGCTCTTTGGCCCGACCCAACATTTGGGCTCGGTATTGTTCATTTTCGATCAAATGCCTAAGCCTTTCGCCGTAGCACGGAATGAAAAAACGTCATTTCTGCCCGGTGAGCATGTAACGGTAGTTGTTGCCCTGGTTTACGACGTGCGACAACTCCTGCCGGTCCCGGTCAGGATTGCTGGAACGTTCGAGGTAACCATCGACCGCGTGGCAGTTTTCCTCGTTCCCAGCTGTAGCGTATACCTCGCGATGGCCAAGGGCACGCGCCACCATGATGGCAGTGGTGCCGATGCCACTTGACCCGGCGTGGACCAAAAGAGATTCGCTGGGTTTATAGCGGCCATGCTGCATCAACGCGGTCCACACCGTGAAATGCACTTCGGGAAGCGCCGCAACGTGCATGTGGGCGTAATCTTTTGGAAGGTGCAAGACCTGAGTTTGAGGCACCGCGCAGTATTCGGCGTACCCACCACTGACGACCAAACCACAGACCGCATCATCGATTGCGAAGCCGGTGACCCCATCGCCGATGGCGGCCACCTCACCCGAGAGCTGGACCCCGGGCACATCAGTGATGCAGTAGAAGGGTTTGTACTGGCCGGGCCGTTGCATAATATCGACGCGGCTCACACCGATCGTATGGGTACGGATCAGCACTTCGCCCGGCGCCGGTTCGGGCAGGGACCGGCGGGCGAGCGGCATGACATCAGCCCCGCAGCGGACTTCCATCTCAATGACGTTTATTTCCGTCATGATCGCTCCTGGTACCCCTCGTCAGCGTCTAACCGACGTCGTCGAGTATTGCAGATGGCTACTCAACATGGACTGTTTGTGCAGGCGGCCCCGTCGATATGCCTAGCAGATGCGCAAGGGATGGTGCGAATAGCTACCAGCACCTTAGACTTCGCCTATCCATCGTACCGCCCTGGCAAGACGAGACCGCTGAACAGGGCGTCCTTCCTCGGAGCAACACGTTGATCCTCGAACCAGTTGATAAAGCCTTTGGAGCCGAAGTGGCCGAAGTTGACCTGCGTGATCTGACCAAGGAGTTGCTTGGGTCGGTTCGGGAGGCCTTTTCGCAGTACGCGGTCCTAGTCTTTCCTGATCAGAACTTGAGCCAAGAGGATCAAGCGAAGTTTGCGGCGCATTTTGGTCCGCTTGAGGCGGCACCGTCGGCGATCTACCAAGATGACGCCCGGCAACGGATGCAGAGAGACATTACGGATGTTTCGAACATCGATGACGACGGGCAGTTATGGCGGCCGGATAGTCGGGTGCGACAACTACAAGTCGCCAACAAATTGTGGCACACCGACAGTTCGTTCAAGCACGTCCCTGCCCTGGCGTCTTGTCTCTACGCCCGGGTCGTGCCGCCGGTCGGTGGACACACGGCGTTCGCCGACCTTCGCGGGGCGTATGACGCTTTGCCGGCAGACCGACAGGCATACCTCAAACCGCTGATCGCGCGGCACACACTGATGGCGTCGCGGCGGCGCATGGGCTTCGATGACTTCACTGCGGGCGAAGCCAAAGCAATGCAGGCGGTCCCGCAGCGCTTAGTACGTTTTCTTGAGGACGCTGGCCGGGAAACACTTTATCTCGCATCCCATATCGAAGGCATTGACGGGATGGACGCGGACGCCGCGATGCATCTGGTGGACGAACTGATTGCCCATGCGACGCAACCCGTTTTTATCTATCGGCACCGATGGCGCGTCGGAGACCTCGTCCTATGGGACAATCGATGCACCATGCACCGCGCCATGCCCTTTGACGACATGCGATGGGGACGCGACCTTCATCGCGCGACAGTCTCTGACGTGGCAAACACGGTCTAGTTCGCAAAACATTCTGCGCAGTTCTGGCAACGCTGTGGCCCGGCGCCTACTGCACTCGGATGACGACCTTTCCGAGTTTGTCGGCACCCGCCATATTGGCGATGGCATCGTACACCTGGTCGAAGGAATAGACGCTGTCGATCACCGGTTTGACGTCATGCGTAGCGTTGCGTTCGCGAAGTCCCATACATGAAGAAGCAGCAACACCCCTGTTTTCGCCGTAGAGGCCTTCAGCGTCGGATCCGTGATCCAGGGTGTCAAAGCGTCGCCGCGCCAATGTGAACTGGTCCAATTTGTCGGACGCGCGAGCGCGGCATACATTCACGTTCGTCTCCCACTAGATCGACCTCACCTTGAACCTTACCCCACCACCCACCGTCAAAGACCTGGTGCTGATTGGCGGCGGCCACAGCCATATTTCTGTGCTACGGCAGTTCGGCATGAAGCCGATACCGGGGGTTCAGGTGACGTTGATTTGCCCCGACGTCTACACGCCCTATTCCGGCATGCTGCCCGGCCTTGTTGCCGGTCATTACACGTTCGATGACATTCATGTCGACCTCACGGTGCTAGCCCATTTCGCCGGAGCGCGCCTATTCGTCGACGAGGTCGTTGGGATCGACCCGGACAATCGGCGTATTCACTGCGCCAACCGGCCCGACGTTCTCTACGACGTTGCGTCGATCAACGTAGGCTCGACACCGAATACTGCCGATGTACCGGGGGCAGCCGATACTGTGGTCCCGGTTAAGCCGATCAACCGGTTCGCTGCCCGCTGGGGTGCGCTTTCAACCAATCTTACGGCGCGTATGGATGACCTAAAGATTGGGATTGTTGGAGGTGGCGCGGGCGGGGTGGAACTCGCCCTAGCCGTCAGTCACCGCCTTCGGTCGATGCAATCAAACGACTGCGCGAAGGCAATCGAAATCCATTTGGTGACCCAAGAGAACGATATTCTCACCAGCCACAACCGCCGAGCCGGCAGCGCCCTCAACCGTGCGCTTGAGGCGAGCGGGATCACGGTTCACCGCAACTTCCGTGTTTGCAGGGTGCGCCCCGATACATTGGTAAACGACGGCAATGAGACAATTGTTGTCGACGAAATTCTGTGGGCGACCCAAGCGGCCGCACCTTCTTGGTTTCGCAATTCCGGTCTGGCCGTCGACGAAGACGGTTTCATGGCGGTGGACGCGACGCTGCAGTCGATATCGCATGCCAGGATCTTCGGCGCTGGGGACGCGGCAAGCGTGACCGATCACCCGCGCGCCAAATCAGGTGTGTTCGCAGTGCGCCAGGGGCGCCCCCTCGCGCGAAATTTACGGCGCGTGTTGGTCGGGCGCGATCCCCTGCCCTTCACGCCCCAGCGTGCCTTCCTGAGTTTGATCGCCACCGGTCCAAAACATGCGGTCGCGTCGCGCGGCCGCTGGGCAGTTGAAGGACCATGGGCGTGGCAATGGAAGAATTGGATCGATCGTCGTTTTATCCGTCGGTTCACAGACCTGCCGGAGATGACGCAGACCGAGGCCCCGGGATTGCCGGCGGGATTAGCAAGCGTGCAGACCTTGGCCTCGCTTGAAGATGCGGCGATGCGCTGTGGCGGCTGTGGTGCCAAGGTCTCGGCACCCGTGCTTGGCCGCGTTCTCGCGCGGCTCAAGGGTGTGCACCACGACGACGTGCTAATCGGCCTCGATCAGCCGGACGACGCGGCAGTGATCTTGGTGCCCGAAGGTAAGGTCCTGGTGCAGAGCGTTGATTCGTTCCGGGCGATGGTCGACGACCCCTTTTTGTTCGGCAAGATCACTGCGAACCACTGTCTCAACGATGTTTATGCGATGGGTGCCACGCCCCAAACCGCGCTTGCGATCGTCACCGTACCATTTGGCTTGGAGGAAAAGGTCGAGGACACGCTTTCGCAACTTCTTGCCGGTGCATTGGAGGTTTTGACCGAGGCCAATACGCAACTCGTCGGCGGCCACAGTGGCGAGGGAGCTGAGCTCGCGCTGGGATTTACGGTAAACGGTTTAGCCGATCGGGCGCGGTTGCTACCCAAAAGCGGCTTACAACCAGGGCAACGGTTGATCATCACCAAGGCAATCGGAACCGGGACCTTGTTTGCATCACAGATGCGCGGCAAGGCACGCGGGCGTTGGATCGCCCACGCCACCCGGTCAATGCTGGTTTCCAATCGCGCTGCCGCCGACTGCTTCGCTCGCCATGGCGCCACGAGCTGTACAGATGTGACGGGCTTTGGTGTTGTCGGTCACGTATTGGAAATGCTGCAGCCGAGTGGCACCGGCCTCGACCTTGATGTTGCTCGGATTCCTCTGCTCGACGGGGCGGCCGAAACGATTGGTAACGGCATTGTCTCGTCGCTTCACGCAACGAATCTGGAGCGCCGCGAGATGATCACGAATTACCAAAGCTCGGCGCATGATCCACGGGTTGCTCTGTTGTTTGATCCACAAACTGCCGGTGGTTTGATCGCCGGTGTGCCGGAAAACCAAACTGAAGCCTGTCTTCAAGAGCTCTGTGTACTGGGATATAGTGATTGCGCCGTTATCGGCACCGTGCGGCCGAGCATTGAACGCAAGAAGCCGATCACCCTTAGGCGCTAGCGCGCCGCAGCCTATTTCTTGGCGGCTTGTTTGTCGTGAAACCTGATGACACCGAGTACGGCCTCGGCATCGAAACGGCCGATAGGGCCGTCGCTATAGCTCGAGCACACGACACTGCCGCTTTCGCGAACAATGAACTCGGAAGGCTGGATCAGCCCACGCCGATCTTCCCACCACGACCCCAACGACTCCGCAACCGAGCGCGGCACTTCGTAGCCGACTGGGAATGAAACCTCGTCCGCCACCTCACGTGCCTTATCGATGGGATCGACGCTAGCCGCAATGATGATAACGCCGAGGTCGTCAAATTCTTGCTTAAGTGCTTGAAAGCCAGCTAACTGCCGGCGGCAGTAGGGTCACCAATGGCCGCGGTAAAACAGTATGACACGGTAGCGTCCGTCAAGATCCTCAGGGAGCGTGACGGTGCGTCCATCGACCAGAGTTAACGGAAATGATGGAAAGGTAGACCCGATGCCGAGTTTTTCAGCCATAGCATATTTAGTAGCGCGGGACCGATAGCCGGTCAAGGGAACGCCGCGGTTTGGGCGGCCTTTCAAGCGGCGCCCTTCAGGCGTCAGACACTTGGCGGAAAAGAGTGGGAGTCGAACCCACCAGAGGCGTCGAACACCTCTCACCGGATTTGAAGTCCGGGCGCCCCACCGGGGTGCGATTCCTTTCCCTACAATACACTGGTCGTTGCGTCGCCATCTTTGTCGAGTCCCAGCGCACTGGCAATAGATGACACCACGGTACGCCTGTCGCCAACGCGACGGGTAAATTTGATGCGATCAAAGTATTCCAAGACGTCGACTGCCACGTTGCGACTAACGCCCGATCGATCTCGAAATGCTCTGACGTCAAAGAAACCGTCAGGCAACTCTCCCGCCAACACCGCCGCGACCGTTGCCAAGTCACGAACGGTGGCCGGCACAAAGAACCTCTTTTCGCCGATACGAAAGACTGCACGATGACGCGCTTTGGAATGGAGGAGTTTCTCTACATTGCGCACATCGGCATCGACGATGCGCGCAACCTCATGAACCGTTGGCGGCACGCCTCCCGAGCCCACTAGCGCATCGCACACCTGATGCCACAGCGTTCTATCGCCAGCGCCTTGCCCAGCGCCGTGCTGCGGCAACCGAACCAATGATCCTTCTTTGACTAGCGTACCCTCGCTCTGGAGATCGGACGCCATGGCGACGCATACCTCGGCTGGCGCACGGACATCCTTACTTGTCAGCAGTTGTTTTTCGGGAAGGCCTGGGCTTTCAGGTGCGTTGGCGTGCCACCCGGCAACATTGGCGAGGGCGATGTCGTGAAGCACCTCCCAGCGATCGACCGAAAAGGCGCGAGCACCGTGCCGCATTTCAACGCGCTTCATTGGGACATGCAGAAGCGCATCCATTTCTACCGACGTTAAGTTGCGCGTGTGTTGAAACATGGTGAGATCGACACCTTCGGTCTCGACGGCAATCATCGCCGCGAGGGCCGCACCTGAATCTGCGTTGTCCATTGCTTCAAGTACGGCGATCCGTGACGGCTTGGCACGGCCGCGGGACGGCGGGTAGATGTCGATAACGTGTCCACCACCAATTGTGCGTTGCGCTGATTGATCACGCACGATGAAACGGTCCCCGTAGCACGCACCGATTGGGTGTTCGAGACAGAGTTGGGCAAACCCTTGGGAGCCTGGCGCCAGTGTCTTGGCATCGAGTAACGCAATTCGACCGGGTACCGCTGCGGCGCCGATGTGCACGTGAACGGGCGTCCAGTGTTTGAAGGTGCGCTTTTCCGAGGCGAGCACGCGGAACCAGGTGTCGAGTCGCCGCATTGGGTTGGGCCCAGAGGGCTCGACGATCCAATCACCACGTTTCACATTGTCTTTGGCAAGGTCAGACCCGACGATGTTGAGCGCGCAGCGTTGTCCTTGTTGCCCCTGTGCAGCCGGTTGATTGTTGGCATGGAGTCCCCGCAGGCGCACAGAGTGGCCAGCCAGTTGCAGCACTAGGGCGTCGCCCGTTTTTGCCACGCCAGCGAATGCGGTGCCGGTCGCAACAATACCCGCACCCTTAATATGAAAGCTGCGATCCACCGCGAGGCGGAACTGCCCGTGAGGCGATCCGGGGGTCCATGCGTTTCTCGCCGCAACAATATGGCGTTGCAACGCCTCCATG
>Ga0115002_10008218_pt1 | contig 11594 bp, 10 predicted proteins | sample ArcticOcean_MG_C_8_FD_89576 | JGI IMG/M metagenome (GOLD analysis project Ga0115002, IMG submission 89576) | Marine microbial communities from western Arctic Ocean - ArcticOcean_MG_CB11_86 | ecosystem: Environmental > Aquatic > Marine > Oceanic | place: Arctic Ocean: Canada Basin | collected... | reverse complement strand
GCCAACTACGAAGTAAAAGAGACCAGCCACGAAGTAGAGAGTCCCAATCTTTTTGTGGTCTGTACTGGTCAACCATTCGGCAAGCCATGGAGCAAAAGCAGACCAACTAAATCCTTCAGGATTCGTTCTGTAGAAAACATAGGCTATAGCGACAAACAGTAACAACATTACCAAAATAATCGCAGAGAAAAGAACTGTGAGTCCATTAGCATCTTCGAGAGGTTCAGCTCCTCCACCCATTGGACTCATAGTGAAGGTTGACTGAGCCCATGCATCACCAGATGTCCCTCCTCCGCCACCGTCTGCATTACCATTAACTGAATTGACAGTCAAGGTAAAACTTGAGGCCCCACTCGCAGGAGAAGTCCATTCAACCGTCCAAGAGGTTTGGTCATTACCATAATCAGTGTGGGTTAACTGTCCCGCCATTATTTGGGTTGAGTTATCGGCTGATGCGAGGGTTCCTTTTGATGCAACAAGATTGAACCCACCCATGTTCTCTTGAGTTTCGGCAGCCACATCTCCAGGGCCACCAGTAAAACCAACTAGGAATGAATAAGTCTCACCGGCGTTGTATGTGTCAGGCAGTGCACTACCATTTCCGAGTGCCATAAATACTGATACATCACTACTAGGGCTTCCGGAGTGACAAGAACACCCGGTTTCAACATTAGAGATACCAATTGGCCTTGCTTGCAAACTAGGGGCCAACAACATTGCAACCATTAGTACTGAGACGATAGCGATAATTTTCTTATTTACTTGCATCATCATCACCTCACTCATGGACTTCTAGAATTGCAGTCATGTATGCGTGGTCATCGCCACAAAATTCAGCGCAATCAATGAAGAATTTGCCAGTCAAATCTATTGGTAGCCAAACTGCAGTCTGAAGCCCTGGCACAGCATCTTCTTTAGCGCCCCACTGAACAAAGTATGGGGAATGGGTAACATCTGAAGAAGTAAGAGCCATTCGATACATGGTATCATTTTTCAGAATTAGCGTGGTTAAACCAGTAGCAGTATCAACTCCGACATCGCAAAGGTCGGTACTTAATTCTCGGCAATCAAATTCCCAGTACCATTGATGGCCTATAACTCCAACTTCAAAGTAGTCAACACCCTCAACTCCAATTGCAGCGGGATCTTCCCAAACATCCGATGTTGGTCCAATGATGATAATCGTGAGATAAATAATCAGAATAGATGGGGCTATAATCCACGCGGCTTCCAATTTTCCATTGTGATAATGTAGTGGGAATTCCCCGACTTTGAGATTATCAATATTTGGTACTTCTCCGTCCTTTGAACGATAGAAAAATGAATGATGTATTTGCCAACCAAATACTATGATTCCTACAAAGATAGACCAGTTCCAAAATATTTCAAACAACTCATTGTATGAAGCACCACCTACAGCCATGGAAAGCCCTCTTAGTTCGGCCGTAAAGTGGTCCGTAGTTAAGCATTGGCAACACCTCACATATACTGTTAACAAAGTTTGAGTATTTTTTCCTACCGAACAGACCCCCGTAATGTCCTTTTGATATATCCGCTAATGGTCAAGGAAGTCGTATTTCACGACTATTGTGGTATACTTTTACCAGAAGAGAAGGTATCGCAAAGGTTGAATTGGTAAGTCTGTATGCCTTGTGCTATGAGTGTACGGGCGCTGGTGGTTGAGGACAACCAAGTTAACGTGCGTTTACTGCTTGCTTTGCTCAAAGGAAAGGGCATTACAGATATTGAAATTGCGGAAGATGCTAACCAAGCATTCACCGCTCTTCAGACCGGTGAGTTTGATTTGATATTCATGGATATTCAGTTACCTTGGACTGATGGATTACAGTTGACAAAAGCAATTCGCGACCATCCACTGGTACGTAAAAGTAGGATAATTGCGGTGACAGCATTCTCTACTCCAGAAGACCGACGTAAAGCGACAGCAGTTGGCTGTGACGCGTTTGTTCCAAAACCAGTTCGTCGTGCAGAGTTGTATCGGGTGATTGATGAGCAGTTAGCAGAGCGTGGCAACTGATTATTTTCTTTCAGATTGCCCTTTTAATAGTTAATTAACCGCTTTATTTTCATGCTTAACACCAATTCGAGGTTCAAGAAGTGATAATCATGATGGACATAAATGATGTTGTTACGCTAGCATCATCAGGAGAAGTTTCAGTTGTCATTGAACTTCAACCTTCATCCTCATGTACAGAAATTTCAGGATTTAATGAGTGGCGCAAGCGATTACAAGTAAAAGTCACTTCACCAGCTTTGAAGGGGGCAGCAAACCAAGATCTCATCAATTTGATGTCAGACTTTTTTGGCTTGCCTAATTCATCAGTGAAACTAGATTCTGGAGCCAAAGATAGACGTAAACGAATATTACTTTCAGACATTTCGCTAGAATTAGTTAGAGAGAAACTTGACCAATATTTGGGGAATTAATATGGCGGCAGGAAAGGAATGGATGAGTAGTAAAAGCACCAACGGCGCTCCAACTCGAGATGTGCGTTTTGAGAGCGCTGGCCGTGCATTGGCCTTAGCCCGTGAAAGAAACCGAGACATTGAGCAAGGAGGTTCCTCTTGTCCGGTCTTAATTGAGGGCATTAAAGATGTCAAGGCATTAAGGAAATTAGGTTTCACTGGTATCATTGAACAACTCAATAGAGGTTGGGGCCGTAGTCGTTTAGTGGCATATTTATTTGAAAAATATGGCTGTAATAATCCAAATGATGGTGGTCCAGCGCTAATCTTATTGATGGATTGGGATCGTACTGGTGGCCGTATTCAAAATGATATGAGTATGCGCCTTAGAGCGATGGATGTATCTCTAGATGAAGAGACACGGATGGGGTTGGTAAGGGCTATGAAACCAGAAGGAAAAACCGTTGAATCATTAGCCCCTTTTGCTAGAGATTTACGTGAAAAAATGAGTTTTCATGACCCCGATGGTTCTGATGCCGAGGAGTAATCCTCTAGTTGAATAATAATTCGCGCACTGAGTTCTGCTTGTACTCCCTCGCGAATTTTCTCAAGATGAAGAATTCGTTCATCCAGTTCTTTGGTTAGCCTCGTAATTAATCCGTTTTTCATTCTTCTCCAACGGTCATCAACATCTCTGCCACCTTGTTGTTGGCGATAGACTGCAGAGCGAATTTGTTCTCGCTCTCGTTCAATTCTTTCCATCCATGAGCGCTGAACATTATGGCGTAATTCGTCTAATAGAGGCGCTAGCCTTGCTCTTTCATCTTCTAATAGCCAACCATGAATCCTATCTAGAGCACTTTCCATAATTTCTTCATCGCTGTCATTGAACATTACCCGCTCAACTTCATTAAAAGACTTCCACGGGTAGAGTGGTTGGTTAGGAAGTGGCATGCCATGTTTGTCAAGTACGAGCCATCTCCGGACAGCGTGATTCGAGAGTCCAGCAACAATCCAATCAAGGCAGATTAGCGTACTTGCTTCATCCTCCCAATGTTTTGGCCTCATCGCTTTGAGTTGAGTAACTGGTGCAATCCCAGCAACTCTCCATCCACTGATGGTGGCATCTGGATTTGATTCCCCCCCGATTGGTTCACGCAACCATTGGATAATTGGATGCCATGGAGCAAGCTGGACAAGGTCAGTTCTGTCCTTTGCCTCTTCTCTATCAATAGCAACTCCAATAATGTGGGGCCCTGCAGACCCTGCTAACATTTCAATACGTTTTTGCCATCCGCTAGTAGACCAATCGGGGAGTGATTTATCAGCACATCTTTGGGCTAATTCATCAACGCTATATTGACCTAGTTTCAAGTGCCAAAACCCATCGACTTTGTATACGCTTGAAGTTCGGTCTCGTTGCTTTAATCTTGCTTTTACCCAAGCAATTAATTGGGCCGGCTCAATACCCAACTCCATATTGATTGCATCTTCTCTCAACTGACGAATACCAGGGTCATTTCCGAGCCATTCCCGCTCTTCTGTTGCACGTTCAGTTAACCATCGCTCACGTTTTTCGAGTAGCGTGTCAAGGCCGCCATCAACATTCGCAACTTCATCAGCATTGACAAGACTGTATCCGCTATGACCCAAACGCTTGGCGCGAGGATTGTTTAGTTCTGTTTGGGCGACAAGCCGCATGGCTTTACCAAGTAGTGGGTCAAGCATCCCAATTGAGTCCTCAAACAATCTGATTCGATGGAATAAGCGGCCTAGAATCGCAGCATCTATTGTTCCTTCAACTGCTAAGTTGAGGATTGTAATTACATCTGCTTCTTGACCGAATCTATCAAGCCTGCCAATGCGTTGTTCAATTCTCATTGGATTCCATGGTAAATCATAGTTCACAAGTCGATGACAATGCTGTTGGTCTAATCCTTCACTTCCTACTTCGCTAGATAGTAGCACATCAATTTCTCCATTAGCAAATAAATTGCGTAGAACCTCTCTCTCAAGCATTGGTGTTTGCCCACTCAGAACCCGACAATTGACGCCCTCTTCGGTTAATCGACGGTGTAGGTAGGCAAGGGTCCCGCGGAAGTGACTGAAAAGAAGAATCCCTCCCACTTGGTCCTCTTCAAGGGAGTTTAGCATCCACAATTTCATCGCTTCAAACTTTGAGTCTTCATCTCCTAGTTCTTCAGCCGCATCAATTAATTCGTCAAGGTCACCAAAGCGACTCAGAAGACGATGTTCTGCTTCTCGGATAGTACCATCTTCTGCTTCATCTTGACCTTCGGTTCCAAAATCAAAGGCCGCTCTTGCAGTTTGCCGCAATTGAGTTCGTACATGGGTAGAGAATGCTTGTAGGCAACTACTGGCCATTCTTTCGGGCACGACTAGTGCCCAATCAAACCGATCAGAATCGGGATTTCTCAATTGCATTAATCGCCAAGTCCAGCGTCTAGCAGCCTCATACAGTCTCCACTCAGCAGCACTCAAATTTACATCTAATGTAATAGCTTCTCGTGTTGCGAGGTGAAGGTCTAAATCTCGACGTCTTGTTCTAACAATTAATTCATTGAGCGGCCTTAGTTGGCGAATCAAATCAGCAACTTCCAACCGATTTGTTTGTAGATATTCATCTCGCCAACCAAGAGGGTCTGAGCAGATTTCAATCGCTTGAACCAGACGTGGATCATTGGTGAATCCAGGTGTCATATTCAGAACCTGCAGGGCTCTCAATGCCCCCTCAAGGTCTGGTTTAGTTTTCGCTGTTGCATTAAGTGCTGTATTCAGCATTTGCATAGGTCTCATGGTTGCTTGGAATGAGATAAAATCAGGCCATCTGTCAGGCGCCAAAAGTGAAAGTTGTATCCACAATTCTTCATTTGAGAGGTTGACAGGGGTTGCTGTTAGGAACAGTGTTTGTCGACTATGTAAGGAAAGAATTTGAATTGCGTCGTGTAATCGACTACGAGGATTTCTACAATGATGCGATTCATCAACAATTGTCAGAAGAAGGTCAGGAATCCCCTCCTCCATCAACTCTCTCAACAATTTTGATTGTCTAAAAATCCCATGGCTAGTGACTACAACGAGTGATTCCCCTTCACGAATTCTGTCCAAAGATTGGCGTAGTTTTTTACCAGTATTTGCTTCAAATCCATCAAGGTCACAACGGTGAAACATTTCTTGTAACCATTTCAGTCTTAGCCCACCCGGACAGATGATGAGAACCCCGCCAGTTTCACCCATAGCGTGAAGGCGGCGTAAAACATGTAATGCTGAGATAGTCTTGCCTAATCCAACTTCATCAGCAATTAGTAATCCATCCCAATTACTTGAGGCAAGCCTTGCTGCTGGAAGATGCTGATGTGGCTGGTCCATCCAGCGACCGAATTTTAACAATGGACACAAATCAGATGGTGGGAATCTAATATCCAAATCGTGGCGAATTAGATCCCATTCAGCAGCGCTCAATTTTGCGCCGCTGGCGTCTTCATTCCTGTTATCTAAATCGCTCAACAGTGTCCTACCGCAGAGCGACCGTTCTTGAAGATACGCGAATCAATACCCCGAAACGGCCAAAAAACAACATTTCTTTCAAACCGGCACTTCAGTAATAAATGCTACAAAATTAATTGTTTGTTATCCCTTGGTGGCTTACTTTGGTAATTTCACACCTTGTTCTTTGACTGTGTTTAGTACCACCATCGTAGTAGAACGTTCAACTCCTTCAGTAGATAGAACCGTTTTGGTGAAGTCATCCAAGTCATCCCTGTCACTCACCCGTGCGAATACCAAACTATCCATCTCACCAGTCACATCATACACCGCAAAAACCCGATGGTCGTTTGCAATCAAGCGCTGCACCGGGAGTAGTTCCCCTTTGACAATTCGTAACCCGACAACGACACTCATCTCCCAGCCAACTTTGTCAGCATCAAGAGTGACAGTATAGCCAGTGATGACACCATTTTCTTCTAATTTCCCAAGTCGATTTGACACAGTTCCTAGGGCAACGCCCACCATGTCAGCGAGCGCTCTCATTGAGAGTCTGCCATCTTCTTGAAGTGCTTCAATCAATTTATTGTCTGTTTCATCCAACTCCATTTTTCCACATCCGGAGTTTTCTCGCCCCACCGGAGGTTTTTGAACGTTGTTGACAATTAACTAACTTTTTTTAGTCAGATGACCACCATAACTAGGGTAAAACCAAGATTACCACAACATTTGGTGAGTGTGAAGGGTATTCACTCAATTTTATGAACTGGCAATTTGAGGTCAAGAACCCAACCACCTAGTTCTTCAACTTCAACTTCCCAATGAGTTTCAGCCTCATTGATTTCTTCTGTGCTTCTCAGTTTAACAGAGAAATTGCGACTCGTCCCGGCTGGAACTAATTGCTGCTTAGGCACTCTAGACATCTTCCAGGGCAATGTTGCGGCTGCGCCTTTAATCGTCAAGTCATACTTACCTGCAGTTACTTTCACTTCAGCAATCCATTCCTTCTTGATGTAGCGCAGAGTTCCTGTTAGAAGTGGAAGCCCAACTTCTCTCTGGTAATCTTGACGCACAATAATAACAAGGCCAGCAACGATTGCAATTACCAAGATAATGACAGGAACCATTCTTGCAACAGTTGGCATTCTATCAAGGGTTTGAACCTGAGTATGGGCAATTCCAGAAACAGTTGCATTGAGGTCATCAACTAACATCACAGTCACTTCTAATCTCCACAGATCATTGATAGTGAATGGGATTCCATCTTCTGCTAAACGCTCGGAATCAATTACCTGAGTCCAGTTCGTGATATTTCCTTCTTGATGATAAAATGAGGATGACCAGCCATAGTGGAGAACCACATCATCAGCAATTCCATTCCCTACGGGAGTGTGGTCAACAGTAACATACCAGCGCAGATTTAGTGACTCCTCCAAATCTTCTAATGGTTCAATTTCAACCTCTAACAATAGTCCAGCCGTTTGAGTAACATCAGAGGTAGTCGCGTCATCACCTTGCTCAGTAGCGACAACATCAACTGTTAGGGTGAGTTTAGCCAGCGGAGATATCGCGGTAGCATTCTCTAGCGAATATCCATTCCGCCATTGTGAGCAGGCGCCTGCACCGAGTTTTTCTGCTCGCTGCTGCCCTGCTAAACTACCCACCTCACCGTGAATCCAGTTTAGTGATACATCACTATCTAGTCGCTCAACTGAATCAAAATCTCCCTCACAATTGTCACCATCAATAAAGGATTCAAAAACTGAAATTTCAGATTCAACTCCCTCTCCGCTAACATTATCTAAGTATTCGGGTAACACAATAAATGTGAGATTAAGCAATAAAAAAGCGGCAATAATAACTGCTGAAAACCGATTCATGCCCCCACCTCAAGGCCTAGGGCATAGGATACTAGGGTGCGCTCGCAATCGGGGAGCATCAGAGTCAGTTTCCCTCCTAGCCATGCCGGTAGCCACCACGTCACTCCTTGATGATTGAACCGTAGAACTACTCCACCAGAGGATTCGTCGCCAATACTAGAGATAGCCGCAGCGGCATCTTCCTTTTCAGGCCCACCTTTTTGCAAAATTTCTTTGAGGAGAGTAGACTCTATTTCGTGTACACGACGTGATAATATTGCTCCGGTAATGTGCATCCCTTTGGAAGTAGGTCTTTGTAAAATTCCTTTACGTAATTCCCATGTTGGTAGCCCAGCTTGCACCACTTGGAATGGGTGCCAATGGCAGCCAGGGAGCCTACCACCGCGCCTGAGCATTCTTTCACCAGCCCAAAACCAATCGTGAATCTCATTGCTAATTGTGTAGATTTTACTCCCCCGAGTAAACATTTTTTCATAATCAGCCCCCCACTCTTCAGAAATGGTTTCTAGAACATCAGTGGTGGTTGGAAGTTCGTGGTTTTTTGTTGGTGGAGGTGGTTGGCTAACTGGCCTTTCCGCCATCTCGCTAGTTGGCATCAATGCCGAGGCTACTTTTCCATCCCCAACATGCTTGAAAGCGGCGACAAAGAATCCTCCAGAATCATTTTCATCATTCCAAATACGCCTACAAAGAGGCAGAGCGGTAGCGATTTCAGTTTCTTCAGGTGACAATAATTCCACTTCATCCCCATCACTAAATGTCCCTTCTTCCCCGCTTTTGCGGGTGAGTTGTGACCAAGTTGACATGCCATCTCGGCTAACTAGTCCGGGACATTTTTCGTCAATTCCAGTATCAACTAATGTCAGGAATTCACATGTACGCAAGATCTCAGCAACTACTGCTTCGTTTTCGATTGGGTCCATTGAACAAGTAGAGTAGACCATCCTACCACCTGGTGCGAGTAGCATTGCACCTTTTCGGACTAACGCGACCTGCAACGGATTCAATTTCCGACCAGCCCGTTCAGTCCACTTTCCCCATAGTTCAGGATTTTTTCTTGTTGTCCCGTTTCCGGAACACGGGGCATCAACTAATATTCTATCAAAGCCAGGATTTGGACACCGAGGGAGATGTCGGCCATCATGGCGAATAATTACCATAGAAGTAAGGCCAACTCGCTTAGAATTTGAGACCAATAGATTTGCTCGTCCCGGATTAGATTCATTGGCAACAACGACCCCATCATCATCAATTGCTTCACACAACTGAGTTGACTTGCTTCCAGGCGCCGCACACATATCCAACACATGATGGCCAGCCTTACAATCAAGCAGTTTCACTGGAATCATGCTGACCGCTTCTTGACGAGTTATTCGACCGGAATCATGCAGAGCGCGAAGAAGTATTTTTGCATCATCTGAAGACCATTTCCCTCTTAGCCAAGGCATCACCCAACCTTGGCCTCCACCACCTTCAGGTAACCAATCAATAGGCTTGCCACCCAAAGACAGGAGAATCTCCCTTACCCATTCTTGGTCTTCTCGCAGGGGGTTCACACGCACGGTTTCACTAAGTCTTGATTCAGCATTCTCAATCCATGAATCAGCATCCTCACGCCATGTTTGCACCGCCTCCCATAGGTCGCTTTTTGAAGGGTCTGCGAAGCCGAGTTTACCCATTCACACCACTCCCCTAACCGGTTGCACATACCTTCGTGCCGGTCCCCCTCCCTCAAGGGTTGTGGATGCGCTAACCCAATGAGCCATGCCCAGTGTCGGCTGTTACATGGCGGTTGGTAGTGGCGATGCTTTCAGTTTACCCGCCACTCTATTAACAGTCATTTTATTGTGGTCGTTTTTACAATGGTCAGCACCTTTGTGGTTGCCTGGAATGGCTGAGAAAAATCCGGATAAAGCAAAATTTTACCGCCACTTTGACCGCAGTTTAACAATCCTACCGGTGTTATTGGTTCTGCTTGTAGTCCTAGCTTTATTTAGGGCGCATTTCACCCAAGATTTTACTCATGGTCATGTGGTAAATTTCGGAATTAGTAATTCATCAGCATGGCAAAGAATGTTACATGGCCCAACCAACACAGTAGGCTCACCTTGGTTTGGAATCATCATTGTTTTCGCTATTACTACCTTGGTAAAGGAGTGTTTTGGTAACTCTGGATATTCCTTATTTGATGAACATGGGGCAGACCTGCGTGCCCGCGTATTAAGGTGGCATGGATTTCTATGGCCATTGATGTTGATTGGGTTTATTCCTTCAGACGCATTTGCCGTTTACTCAGAACCGCAATCTTTTATCGGTTCAGAAATCGCTCCACTTCAGACTTCACTTACGTTGATGTTTGCTGGAATTGGTCTCGGTATCTGGCCATATGCTGTGGCAAATTATTCACAATCTGGAGATATGAAGGAAGGTGGCAATTTTCTTTTAGCAAGTATAACTGCTGTGTTGGCATTATTTTTCCTTGCAATGGAAAACCTCTCTTTACAACGAGTTGATGCGTTTGGTGAACTAATTGCTTTGGGCCAAATGACAGATCTCTCTCTTGTCTCCTCATTGGTGGTTTTTTTATTGGGATGGCCAATTTTCTTGATGTTATTGAGTAAAGTACAGGAAAAAAGAGGAGTTGCAAAAGGAAGACGTTGGCTTGGTTTGACCCGTTCTTTAACTCATACACTAGTTTTGATTTGGGTATCAGGCGCAGTGATACTTGAATCGCTTCCTCATGTTGCTGGTTGGCCTAGTTCATTTTGGGTATCATTGACTTTGATGCTCCCATTAGCAATCTTTGGATTTGTTGGGACGTTGCTACCGATTGTGGGCTTAGATTCTAGACCACGACCAGAAGTATGGGGGTTTTTCTTAGTGATGAGTCTAGCCATTCCCTTCTTGACAATAAGAGAACCACTAACTTTAGTATTGATTCCAGGTCTTTTCATGTCAATGACAACATTGCCTTTGCTAGCAACACATCTAGAGTTGCGTCCTAACTTGCCAATTCAGCGACGTGTGTTAGAATCAGTTGTATTAATTGGGTTAACGATTACAGCCTTATGGGGATTTCATCAAATGTTTGCAGGCGATACGATGGCTATTTCATTGGCTATTGGAATAACTTTGATATTACCTTTAATCTCAATTCTCTTACTCAATCAAAAAATAGCAACTTCTAGTACAAATGTAACCAATGAGGATAGTAAATCCGGTGTTGAGGATTGACCTATCAAAATCACCTTTTCAAAGAGTTATCCACCTGCAACGGTTATAGCACCGACAGCACGCCTGCATTTCAGTTGACTGCGTTTTGTAGTCTTCTAGATGGGATGCGAAATGACTGAAGAGAGTGAGCCACCTGTAAAGCGACAAAATAGGATTAGTCCGTTAGCCAGAGCCAATAAACAGGCTTTCAAAGCGGCCCGAGTAAGAGCTGAGAAGGCTTCACAAAAAATTGATGATGCGAAAGAAATCAGAAACCAATTCCAAGAAATTCAAGAGCGTGCGGTAGAGAGTCAAGTTGAGCAAGGGCCCTTAGTTCCAGTTGAAGCACAGATGGAGGTTGCAGATGATGATTGGGTTTACCAGTCAATTGATGAAGAGACACTTCGAGAATTGAGTCACAGAGTAGTTCTCCAGACTAGTGCCGGTAAGCGCAAAGTTCTGTTTGAAACACAAAATCTCAATGAGGCAATGGATTGTGCAGCACGAATCGTAGAGTTCAGTGATGGCTGTGTTTTAGTAGAAACCGTCGACCCTTGAGTGTAATTT
>Ga0115002_10008216_pt1 | contig 11597 bp, 13 predicted proteins | sample ArcticOcean_MG_C_8_FD_89576 | JGI IMG/M metagenome (GOLD analysis project Ga0115002, IMG submission 89576) | Marine microbial communities from western Arctic Ocean - ArcticOcean_MG_CB11_86 | ecosystem: Environmental > Aquatic > Marine > Oceanic | place: Arctic Ocean: Canada Basin | collected... | reverse complement strand
GAAATGCACCAAAGTGGTTTCGAGAAGCACAGTCACAGAGGACATAGAAAAAATAAACACACTTCTGGAATGAGTCAGCGCGGACATCGCGACGGAATGTCAGGATCAGAAATGATGGGTATGATGGGGCCAGGACGCTTATTCCGTGATGAAATGCAAAAAGCTCGAACGGAGGTGCTTGCCGAATTGAGCGGACAGACAGTCGACCAAATTGAGCAGGACACAAAGTCTTATTCTATGCGGGCGCTTTTACAAAAATATGACATAAATTTTGACAGGCTTGAATCATCGATGCACGCCAAAATGGTGCTGATTGTCAAAAATGCCGCTGATGAAGGCCGCATCACACAGAATGAGGCAAATGCAATTTACTCTCACATGGGTACTGGACCACACGGTCCAAAGGATAAAGCAGGTGTGAACGAGTAATTCACATTTAACCGCCGCGCTGCGTAACCGAAAACTCCTTCCCTCTGTTCGGTTTCAAGGCGCGGTTTTTTTGTTCCCCATTCCCCATTCTCACTTCCTTTTTTCTCCCCGACAGTGTCCCCACTGTACTTTTGGCTGTTAAAATAAAAGTATAGTAATAATTATATCATATTGAAATAATAAGATAATAATTTACATTTTGAAAAAATGATTTTTGGAACGCAGCTTGCCATCATTAATAACTAAAGAGTGAGTCGCAACAATAAAAATGTGCGTAAATAAAGGAGAATAATGAATATAATTATAAAACTGATTTGGTTTTTTGGCTTTGTTGGTTTGTTTGGATTAAGTGCCTGTAGTCGTGAAGATCTGGAAAGTTTCAAGGCAGACTATCAAAATTATAGTAGTTCGGACAACGGTAGTCAGTCTGAAAATAACAACGATGATAATGATAACGGACACGAAAACGATGATGACGGGCACGATGATGACTTGGACAGACACGATGATGACGGGCATATTCATTCACATCATGGAGAGGGGCATGACGATCACGATGGAGACGGTGAACACGATGGGCAGGATGAACATGAGCATGGAGCTTCGGATAATGTTCATCAGCAGTGTGATTATTCCAAGGGCCGTACTGATTATCAAGGGTGTGAATTCTGGAAAGTATCAGTGACATCAGCAGAATTTCAGCAGGTTGATTTGAACTTCTCGGAAATAGATTTCAGTAACTTTGATGGAGCAAACTTTGAGTTGGCATCCCTTAATTCTGCTGAACTGAAGCATAGTTCTTTTGTCGGTGCAAGTTTCAGAAACGCGCTCATGCAGGAAGTTGAGATGAAAAATTCTTTTTTTGTAAATGCGGATTTTAGAGGTGCGGATTTACGTTGGGCTAAATTATCACAGGGTGATTTTCAAGGAGCGGATTTCACCGGAGCTGATTTGTCTGGAATTCAGTTACGACGTGCGAACTTGGAAGGGGCGATTTGGAATGACGGGAAAATATGTCAAAGCGGTTCTGTCGGAACATGTTTAAAGTGAGAATTGTTAAAAGTTCACTTGAGTTCTAGAAAAAGGTAAATCTCCGACTTGCAGCGCGCGTCGAACTTAGTTATATTGCAACATTCAGGTTGGATATTTTTTACAGAAATATCGGACTTAAAACCGTAGAGCTTTCATTGTTAATTATTTTACATGACTCGTCCTTTTCCACTGCTCAGCATTTTTTCTCTTGCCAGCCTATTTGCGGTAGCGGCTTTAATGGCCGTGATGAGTTGGTTGCTGGGTCAGCAACTTGAGAATGAACTACTGAAACGTGACAAAGTAATCACTGTTGCAACAGTGCAGGCAGAGGTTCTGGAATATTTGCAAGGCTCGCCTTTTGAACAAACATATCTTGACCCGCTTGTGCTACGTGATATTTTACACGCGGTGATGGTAATGCCCGGGAGTTATGCGATCGAGATAATCCTGCCTTCCGGAAAAGTGGCTTGGTCCTCATTTCCGGGAGAAACAACCACTACGAAAGATAACCCGCAGTTTAAAAAAGCCATGCTCGGGGAAGCCACCATCCGCATGGAGGATGAAGATAGGCTGATTCATCCAAATGCAGATGAACGTTACATATCCGCACTCTATATTCCAATCCGTAGAGGTGAAAACGTTGAGGGTGTGCTTGAATTACACCGCAACAATGTTCAATTAAGACGGCAAGTCGATTCTCTTCAACGTTTTGTCTGGGTGTTCTGCGGTTTGTTTGGTCTATTACTTTATACGATGCTCTTACTCATCGTTTATCCCGCTTCCCGTATTCTCAGCCGTCAACATGAACAACTCCGGACGTCTGCATTTGAACTTGAACGAATTAATCAACAACTAAGGAACGCACAAACCCAATTGTTGAAACAGGAAAGACTCTCTGCAATTGGTGAGGTCAGTGCAACTGTCGCTCACGGACTGAAAAATCCCCTAGCGAGTTTACGTGCCGCCCTGCAGTTACTGACACTGCAAAAACTTGATCCAGAGGAACACGATGACTTGATTAATGATATGCTGCATGAAACGGATCGTCTGACGACACGCCTGAATCATTTACTGAATTTTGTCAGACCGTTTGATCAGCATTTTCAAAAAGTTGCACTGCTTGAAATTTTGCAAAAGGCTGTTCATTCGCTGCATTGGCAAATTGATGAGTTAAATTTAAAGCTTAAAATACCAACGGAGAAAGAACTTCCTACAATTGAAGCAGATCCGGTTTTGCTGGAAGAAGTATTGCTGATAGTTTTGTCTAACGCAATCCAAGCCTCCTCTTCAGGTGGAACAATAGAATGTTATTTGGAAAGCGTTTCCGGCAATGAAGACTCCCAAATTCAAACTATCGCTGTGAAGGATTACGGTGAGGGCATTGTGGAGGAAAATCTGGACCGCATATTTGAGCAGTTTTTTACTACCCGCAGTCGAGGTTCCGGATTGGGCTTATCCATCTGCAAAAAAATAGTAGATCTGCACCACGGAAGTATCGAAATAAAAAGCGAAATTGACAAGGGCACAACAGTTCGATTGTGTTTTCCAGTTCAACACACAGAGTAACACATGCAGTAATAAATACAGGCAATCACTTCTCCTCAACTTATGCCCCAATAAATTCCCCATTTTGGATTATTCCACGATATTGTTTTGTGGTAAATAAGGCTGTAATTAATATTAAATATCTGAAATTATTGAATTAAAATATATATTTAATTTTACTATACTCAGGTATGCTGAATGCAATAACTATGAATGAGAATGCAGTTTAAGTCCTTTTATCTTGTAATTTAGAGTGAAAGAGGAATTCTTGTAAAAGTGGGCGTTCTCAGTTTATTCACTCTGTTTTAAATAACCACGCAGTTGAATTGGCTCTATTTTTCACATTTCCGGAGTGTTGTTTTAGCTGCCTGTGGGTTTCAGAATTATTTAGCAAGCATCAAGAATGACAATGAAGTTTAACCTTATGACTGTTGACGTGATCACCAGGAATATTAATAAAAATCACATGTTGAGAATGCTTTTCCTGATAATTATTTTTTCCGTTTCGCTGGTGTTGCTCGCGGATGAGGATGATCATTGGGAAGACGATAAGCATGGTTCAGAAAACGAAATGTTGGAGGAACTGAGCGAAGGTTTGGGAACACTGACACTTTGGGGATTTGTGTTGCTGAACGGATTGCATTATTACAGCATGGGTTTTAAACGTCTGCCAAAAAATACCAGAACCGGACTTCCGGAAATGGCAAAGCTACCGCTAAAGTGGAAAGTCAGATTCCGCAAATATCACTACTGGGGAAATCCGCTGCTGATTGGTATTGCCTGGTTACACGGCATCACAGCGGAAGCCAGCAATCTGCTAGTTTGGAGTGGGTGGGGTGTCATGCTTTTGCTGGCATTGAGCGGATTTATCATGAAATTGCAGCGAGCAGACCATCCGGGTGCAAAAATAACCCGCTTGCTTCATATGCAACATCTAATGTCAATAATCATGGTCATTGCTCTGTTAGCGGGCCATGTCCCTTTGGATTAAAAAAAATTTGGAGAAAATATGCGAATTAACTGGAAATCTTACCTGCTGTTAATTTTTACAGCCTTTTTACTCGCCGGTTGTCCGAGTAGCCGACTTTTTCATGACGAAAGCCATGAAGGTGGCGAGAGGCATTCTGAAAGCCACGAAGGTGGCGAGAGGCATTCTGAAAATCACGGCATGTTTGGTGATGACGATGATTGAAAAAATAATGTTTGGCCATAGAATTTTACAGGTAAATACTGAAAAAAATATTTCTGTGAGCGGATCTGAAAATCTATGGTTAAAAATAATTAGTATTGGTTTTTTTGTTTTGGCCTTTGCCTTCACAGCACAGGCGCAAACTGCGGTCAGTCCGGCGGCAAAACAGGTTTTGCAGGCATATCTGGAAATTGTACAGCAAGAAAAACCGGACTTTCTCGGCTTTGAGGCAAAGCTTGGAGAAAAGTTTTATTTTACGGAAAGTGAGCATTCTAAAAAAGAAGAGACACGCTCATGCGCACTTTGTCACGGAGACGATCCAGCCAGTATCGGGCAGCATGTGACTTCCGGTAAAACCATTGAACCCTTAGCTCCTTCCGCAAATCCTGAACGATTAACTGCTGCTAAGAAAATTGAAAAATGGTTTAGACGTAATTGCAAGTGGACAATTGAACGCCCTTGCTCTGTTGAGGAAAAAGGTCACTTTCTCAAATTTCTATATTCTTTCTGAAGGAACAGACAATGAAAAATAATTTGTTATTAACGTTTTTATTTGTATTTATATTGGTCGGCAGTTCTTCAGAAATTGTTTTGGCTAACGACGATGACGATGATGATGGTAAAAAGAGCAAAGGTGGGAATTGGTTTTCTTCGTTGTTTGAAGATGATGACGATGAGCATGGTGAAAAGCGTCGCAGTTCCGGAAACCAAGGCAATAAAATGTCTCCTGTTTTAGCTTCCATTCCAGCAGCACCTCCTGAATTTGAAACAGAATGCGGAAGCTGTCACATGGCCTACCAACCGGAATTATTACCGGCAGTATCATGGGACAAAGTTATGTCCGATCTGGAAAATCATTTTGGTGAGGATGCCTCCATTGACACACAGACACAGCAACTGATAGCAAATCACTTAAAGCGCTTTTCTGCGGAAAAATCAGACAGCCGTTTGTCACGCAGAAAAATAATGCGCGATCTCGGAAATAGGGTTTATTTGCGTATTTCTGAAATTCCAAAACTAAAGCGTGAGCATTCGGAGCATATCTCGACAAGTGTCTTAAAACGTCCGGCAATCCGTTCGATTGCTAATTGTGTTGCTTGCCATATTCCTGCAGAACAGGGAGAGTATGATGAAGATTATGTGCAGATTCCGCGGTAAATTCACCCTATGAGCGAAGCTGAAAGAATTGACTATTCTTCCAAAAAGATAAAAGTCTGGGACTGGCCTACTCGCCTCTTTCACTGGTTACTGGTGATTGCAGTTTCCGGAGCGTGGATCAGCAGTTTCCGTGAGTATTGGCTGATGGAACATGTCTGGTTTGGCCATGCAGTTATTGGCCTGCTTATTTTCCGGATTGTTTGGGGTTGGATCGGCAATGGATTTGCGCGTTTTCGTGAGTTCCTCACCGGTCCTCAAATTGTGTGGGAATATGCAAAGCTTCGCTGGCGAAATGAAGCTCCGAGAAAATTGGGGCATAATCCATTAGCTGCGTGGATGATGGTGGCACTCCTGCTTGTTTTGCTGGGCATCACCCTGACCGGTGCAGTGACACTTGCCGGAGAAGAATGGATAGGACCGCTGACACAGTATTTTAGCCTTTCAGACGGGCGTTTTGCAAAGAGCATCCATATCTGGTTTTCATATGCATTGTTGTGTCTGATTACTTTACACATCTTGGCTGCAATCATAGACAGCGTTTCACATCGGGAAAACCTGATAAAGGCAATGTTTTCCGGATTCAAAAGAGATACTCCAGAAAATAATAATGAAGCGCAAAAACTTGTTCCGAATAACAAAGTACAAAGCTGGTTTTTGTCCGGATTCGTGCTGGCAAGTTTTGCACTGACTGTGGGTATTTCGCTTGATTACCAGTCACCGGTGACTCAAGCTGCTTTGTCGGAAGCCAGGCTTACAAGTGCCTCTCCGGAACAGAAACTGTACATGAGCGAATGCGCAGCCTGTCATTTCGGTTTTCATCCTAGTCTACTCCCGCTTCGTTCTTGGGCAAAAATGATGTCTGATTTGGAAAATCACTTTGGTGAAGACGCTTCACTTGATCCGGAAACGACTGCAGAAATTATGCTGTATTTGGGAAAAAACGCTGCAGAACATTTTCAATCAGAAGCGTCATTTAATTTATTGGCTAATATACCGGAAGATGTAATTCCCTTACGCATAACAGAAATGGCGTATTTTCAAAGCAAACATGAAGACATTCCGCAAAGTACATTAAAGCGTAAATCGGTACGGAGTGTCTTGAACTGTGATGCATGTCACGGTTATGCTGAATTTGGTTCGTTTGAGGATGCTCATATCCGGACTCCCGATTAGTGAAATAGAAAATGCGAGAAGAAAATATGTGAAAATCAATTGTCCCGTCTCGATTTTTCTGATCTTGAGTATGGGCTTGGGGATCTTCCTCAATAGTTGCATCGGTCGACTTTGCAACAAGTATCATTAACCTGTGGGAACTGGTGAAGATGGAGATGATCGTTATGAACATGAATATTACAGAGTGTTTCTGAACCCATAAATAGAGGCGCATCGTCTTAATGCAAAAAAATATTGTTGGCGTTAGCTTATAACTTGTTTCAAGAGGAATAATAAATGAATAAAAAATTATGGTGGCTGATACCTTTGATTGTCCTGGTGCTGGCGGCTTGTGCAGCGCCAGACGATGACGATGACAATGATAACGAGTCAGGCGAAAATGAAACCAAAATAAGCAATCACAATGGCACAGAAAGCCACCGTATAGGTGAAGATTGTGTTAGTTGTCATCTTTCGGGAGGTTCTGGAGAAGGTTGGTTCAGTGCTTCCGGAACAGTCTATAAAGACGATAAAGCAACGGCTTATCCCAACGGCACTGTCAAATTGTATTCGGAGACCAATCAAGGCGGAACGTTGCTCAAGAGCATTCAAGTCGATGGACGCGGAAATTTTTACACCACTGAATCCATCAGTTTCGCTTCCGGTCTTTATCCGGTGGTCGAGTACAACGGTCAAACCAAAGCCATGAGTTCCTCAACCACATCCGGACGCTGTTACACGTGTCACGTTAGCGGCGGCTTGGCCGGAGATGTGATTTTCGGGCCGTGATGATGGACAGGAATACTCAAGCAAAATTCAGGTTCATATTTTGTTTGTTATTCTTTTTGCCGTCTGCTTTATCAGCGGTCACGGCGATAGAGCAATCGAAACGCTTGCAATTGGTTTATACGCATTTGCTCGATTTGCGCTCCAATTCCGCACCGCACTCCGAAAATGCCGGAACTCTGCAAATCAGTGCAGAATTACAACCGCTGCCCGCCATCGACGCTCGCATCGGAGCCAAAACTGAACCGTTAGCTGTGTTACCTGTTTCCGGACGTTTGCGATTGCGAGGCTTTTTGTTAGACGGTTGGATGTTGGGCTTTTCCGGAGTTCCCGGTCTGACTGTCGGAAAACAAAAGGCCACCGCTTTACAAGTTGAAACGGCTTGGCGAAAAAATTGGGGCGGCCTGCAAACCGGTCTTAGATTTTCGCAATCTTTTTGGAAAGTGGAAGGGCCGATGACCACTGCAAAATACAAGGACCGCCTCGAAAATCGTCAGCAAAATGCAGATTTATCAATCGGGATGGATTGGGAGACGTGGCAACCTTATGTTGGAATCGGACGTGGAATATTAAATTCAAATTTGTGGATTGAAGAATCGCAAATCACTTTGAAAATTGAAAATCACGGATACGCCTATCAATTTGTAGGCGTTGGAATTCTGGGAGAAGCTTGGAGTTTCAACTTTGAGCAACATCAAACCGAAAATTTTTTACTCCATTTTCAGTTTTCCGCAACCCGTCGTTTTTAATGAATCATGTCTAAGCGCACTTTCATTGAATTACAGTCTTGGAATTTCACAGATACAGACGTGTGTTTTTATCCGTGTAAATCTATGATTAATAGTCTGGTAAAGGGTATATATTTGTTGATTGTTGCTGGTTTATTATTCGGTTGTTCACAGGCGGATACACTCGGCGGGAAGGCTCCTGATGAAATTGCGATTTCCGGAACGCCGACTTGGGAAAACGGCATAGGTGAGTTGGTACGCTTCAAGTGCGCGTCTTGTCACGTGATACCTTTCTCTTTCTACAGCCCACACAACACACCTACTACTCTTAACCTGTCAGTTTATGACAACTCCAGTAACATTAGAGGTGCAAATGCTTTGGGAATTTGGGTCAACGCCGGTATTTTAGAAAAGCCATTACCTGGAATTTCCCGCAAAATGCCTCTTGAGTACGCGACGCCTTTGACCGTCGGAGAAATAGATAATTTAAAAAGTTGGGCTGCTTCAGGGAACCCAAACAATTGAAATTGTTTTAAGGCAAAAAACTTCAAAAAATTTACTGACATAATTGAAATATAAAGGATAAAAATGAATTCCATTCGATTAGTTCTCATTGAAGATGAGAGGCTTTTGGGACGCAGCATTCATCGTTTTTTGAGTGAGCGTTACGAATGTGAATGGTTTGAAACGATTGAGCAGGCTGTCGTTTATTTGCGCAAAGAATCGGTGGATTTGGTTATCTCTGATGTGCAATTGCCTAAAAAAAGTGGAATTGATTTGCTGAATTGGGCACTTGAAAATCAACCGCATCTTCCGATCATTCTGATTACTGCATTCAGCAGTGTCAAGGAAGCAGTGGAAGTCATGCGCAAAGGTGCTTTCGATTATATGAGCAAACCAATCGATTTGGAAGCACTCGAACTGACGATTGAACGCACGCTGAAAAATCGACGTTTGCAGAACGAAGTGCTCTATCACAGAAAACAACAGAGCGCTGGCGAAGGAGATTTTCTCGAATTACCATCACCGCAATTTCAAAAAATTGAAATGATGCTGCAGCGTCTGGTGGAAATTGAGCAGCAGTCAGGAGAACTACCTTCTGTGCTGATCACTGGTGAAACTGGAACAGGGAAGGGCTCTCTTGCTCGTCGTTTACATCAACAATCGCCACGCAAGGACGATGCTTTTATTGAGGTCAACAGTACAGCCATTCCAGATACAATGGTTGAAACTGAATTATTCGGTCATGAAAAAGGAGCATTTACAGGAGCAGTTGGACAACGTGTAGGACTTTTTGAACTTGCTAACGGCGGGACTTTGTTTCTGGACGAAATCGGACATTTGTCGCTGGGGATCCAAGCCAAACTGCTCAAAGTAATCGAAGACAAAAAAGTGCGTAGAATTGGGGGTAATCGGGAAATTACGGTCAACGTACGTATTGTTGCGGCAACAAATATTGGTTTGGAAGAAGCAATGCATCAAGGTGCTTTCCGCAAGGATTTGTATCATAGACTGGGTTTAGTACATTTGCAGTTGCCTGCACTCAGGGAAACACCTGAAGCTATTTCGGTGCTTGCGGAACTTTTCCTGCAAAATGCTTTACGTAAATATCCGTCTTTTCCTTCTGGAAAGTTGTCACACTCCACAAATGCTGAAAAATCTCCCCGCATTTCTAGCCGTGGGCATTATGCTCTCTCTCACTATTCGTGGCCCGGAAATATTCGTGAATTGAAAAATGAAATAGAGCGTAGCATTTTGTTCCATAGTGGTGACAGTCTCGATTTTGAACATCTGCAGCATCTTGATCAAAATAAAAGGCCATCCTTTTCAGGTTTTTCAAAAACAAAAAGTGAACCGTCTGCGGATACTTTTACTGAAAGTACCGGCACTCTATTTCAACTGCCTGCGGAAGGTTTGAGTTTGCTGAGCGTAGAGCCGCGGCTGATTGGTCAGGCCTTGCTGCAAAGCACAGGTGAAGAATATTCTGCGGCGAAGCTATTGAAGATCACTCAGGAAGAGTTGCGTTACCGCTTGCAAAAATACGAACTAAATCAGGAAAATGCTCAAGGCTGGGAACATACCCTTCCGGAAAGCGGGATTTCGGTTTCAGAGATAGAAAAATCCTATCTGTGTCAAGCTCTGGAGCGGACAGGTAACAATGTTACCGGCGCGGCGCGGCTGTTGAATTTGAGCCGTGACCAGATGCGTTATCGTCTCGAAAAGTACGAAATCGAAACCTGAAAATGCAGGATGAGAATGCAGGAAGAGAAAGTAGTGTAAAAAGGATAAAAAATTAGACGCAAAGCTACTGAAGATAGAACAGCACGTCCGAAGACTGTGCTAGCTTATTCCGGCAACTGATAAGCCCTTATCCCGCCTTTATCGTCACCCATCACAATTGTGTTTCCGGACAACGTAAGACCCGTGCGTGAGCGAATGTCAGTGGCCGCGCTCCAGAGCAACTCACCTGTTTTCAGTTTGAGTGCCAAAACATGTCCGCGTTGTGTGAGGAAAACCAATTGATCTCCGGTGACAAACGGTTCTCCAAGAATATAATTGAATGAACCCCAAGGGATATTATACTCCCAAATTCTTTCGCCATCTGCCATCCGTTGTGCGTGAACGATGGTATTAGCAGAGCCGTAATAGAGCATTGACTTGTTTCCGCTAAGAGCCGGAACCCAGTTTCCGGTGTCTTTACGCCACAAACGTTTTCCACTTTGTGTGTCCAGGGCATTGACAAAATCCTGATATCCCACAAATGCTACTTCATTCCCTGCAGCATAAATTGTTTTGATAAAACCTTCTTCTCCAAAATATGTCCATTTTAGCAAACCGTCTTTCACAGTTCGCGCTTGAATTGCCATAGGTCCACCTTCATCAATATCCAGCTCGGGATCGTAATAACTACCGCCAATATATATTGTATTTCCGGAAATGCTAGGAGTTTGAATTGCGTAATATAGTGTTTCATGGGACCAGAGCAAAGTACCGTCTTCTGCATTAAAAGCAAACAATCGCGCTTTGCGTTCCGGACGCATAGGAAGTCCAGGTCCTACTTGAGTGGTGGCCGCATAAACAATACCTTCGTGAAGCAGAGGTCGTACCTGAAGTTGAAAACCGAGTTTAACGCTCCAACGCAATTTTCCAGTTTCCAAATCGATTGCGCTCAGTTCAGCGTTCCGTGTGCCCGCAAATACCAACTCTTGATCCGCCGCAAAGGCACGGTCCCAAATTCCTGACTGAGGATTATATTTCCAAAAAACCTGACCGTTTGCTAAATTTAAGGCCAGTAGAGCTTGTCCGGAAGGAGCCACTAGAACGATGTTCTTGCGGACAATGGGAGCCTGGTTGATTGCCCCTTTTGAGGAGTATTCCCACAACAGCTTTAAGTCCCTTGAGTGTTTGGGATTTAATTCTGCAAAAGCCGCTGAGTTAAAAAATAATAAGCCAAGCAGCCAAAACAAGAATCCTCGCTCGAAAACGATCCAAAGTGTTGACTGCATGGCCGGCTTAAAAATAATAATTATTTGAGACGTCTGCCTCTAAACACCAGAGGTCCATCACGGTTTTCTTCG
>Ga0115002_10008215_pt1 | contig 11597 bp, 8 predicted proteins | sample ArcticOcean_MG_C_8_FD_89576 | JGI IMG/M metagenome (GOLD analysis project Ga0115002, IMG submission 89576) | Marine microbial communities from western Arctic Ocean - ArcticOcean_MG_CB11_86 | ecosystem: Environmental > Aquatic > Marine > Oceanic | place: Arctic Ocean: Canada Basin | collected... | reverse complement strand
AACATTTGAAAAAAGCATATGTTATTGTGCTGTGAGGGTTTAAAAATAAACAAGAGCCCTGTGGATGACAACCTAAATCGGGAAAGCGGTCAGAATCGGTGAGACGTAAGAAGTGTAAGGTGTAGGCCGTTAAGATTTTTGACCTCTCGCCTCCTACGTTTTACATCTCACCATCTTTATCTTATCAATTTTCGTGCCATGTGTAGCAAAAGTGTTTCATGCTTGTTTAAACGTGGTTTTACTGATAAAGAAGCATTAAAATGCGCTCACAGTGAGACACAAGTGTCTCATGTGGGTAAGGGATCACAGACAATAATAGTTGGATGGTTGTCTATTCGGGTGAGGAATAAGGTGAGCCAACCACTGCCTTTGAGCTTGAGTTTGGCGCGTAATGTCTCAGGTGTGAGCGGAAACCGGCGCTTTTTGATGTCCAATCGGCCTATTTGGCGTGTGGATAGGTATTTTTGAAGGCGTTTGAGATTAAATGGCAATACGTCTTGTACGGTGTAACAGGTGGTAAAGGGTGATTTGAGGGGATGGTTGGCGCTTAAGTAGGCCACATCGGCTGATAGTTTCCAGGCTTGGAGGTCATGGGCGAGTTGGTCAATGAGGTGGGCGCGGATAACGGCGTTGTCGGGTTCGGCAATGTATGCGCCGGGGGGGTGGATATCGGCTTCGGATGTTGGGTGCTGAATGAGGGTGTGGCCTTCAGGTAGCAGGGTGGCGCGTCTTTTGGGGCCGGACTGCAAATTGCCAAACCAGAGGAGGGCTTCTTTACAGCTGCCTGACTCGGAGATGAATTCGACCTCACAGTTTGGAGGAATGTCTGATTCTGGCAGGCCTGGCGCGACTTTGATGCCGATGTTTGGCGTGATGGTTTGCAAGTGTTCAAGGTTAACGGGTGGATGATAGTCAGACAGTGCGTAGAGGCGGCGATTGTTTTGACGACGACCTGGATCCATAAAGATGGCGTCGCAAGGGGGGATCCATTGTGAGACGTCTATGCAGATGGGATGGATGTTTTGGGCGACGTTGTGGGCTGAGGCATTGTGCCGTGTGATAGCCAGGCGATTGGGGTTGATGTCTGCGGCGATGACGTTGGCATTTTGGGCTAAGGGGATGGCGTCTCCACCAATGCCGCAACAGAGGTCGGCAATTTGAGTGAAGGGTTGATAGCGTTTGGCACGATATTGGGCGAGTGTTTCGCCGGAGGATTGTTCCAAACCTTCACGATCAAAGACCATGTCGTGCGCGTGGGTAAATTTGGCTTGGGCATGTTTGCGCAAGTTGAGGAGATGAACGGCTATTCGACAGTGTTCTGCCGGATATGTTTTGCGTAGTTGGGTGAGCACCGTGAGTTCATCACCTTCAGATTCAGAAGCGTATTGAAGAAGTGCTTGGCCTGGGGGAGATTGAATATATGTAATTTCTTGTTGGGTCATGAGGGGTTTACCACACAGCCTGCTGAAAATGGGTCAAGATGGTTTGGTCTTTGGTGAGCAATATATCGTTGTTTAAGGCTGTGTGTGCAACAATGATGCGATCAAACGGATCACGTGTCCAAGTGATACTTTGGGCCTTTGTGATGATTTGATTGAAGTCTTTGCTGCAAATTTTGAGTCCAATGTTATCAGCAAGATCAGAGAGCACGGTTTGTGGTTTTTGAGTGATGCGTTCTATTTCAAATAGATATTGGAGTTCTAAGCGCACAATGGGTGAGATATAAATATCGTTTTCATTAATATGTGATTGTGCTGTTACACTGATATTTTCAATATGTCCTGCATATAACCACACAACCACATGGGTATCAAGGTAAATCAAGGTTGATCTCCTTCTCCCAAGTCAGGTTGATTAAATCATTTGGATCGCCTTTGATGACATTTTTTCTTTTTTTTAAGTTTTGAAGTTTGTTGGGGTGTTCTATTGGCTTGATCAATAATTTTTTCCCTCCTTTATCGACTTCTATGGGAATGCCCGTGTCTAAAATTTCATCTAATATTTGGTAAATATTGCTTCGCAATTCTGTTGGTGTAATGGTTTTCATTTTGATGCTCCCGATTTATTATTGGATTCGCATTTAATGCCCATGAAATAATATGTTTAAAAAGCGTACGTGTCAATATGAAATACGTACGCTTTTAGGAAGTGTGAAAAATCGTTCATCGTGCCCAACAAAAAAAACTTGCATGACTATTCATCTGTTGCATTTGATTAGGTGATATGGCAAAGTTTTTTCATTTATACAAAATAAACCCATTTGGCTCGATCTGTCGGGTAATTTATGAGGGTTGCGCAAAAGCGACCCATGGAAAGGGATCGTGATGTTAGAAAAAATACATTTGTTTGAAGCACGTACAGAAGGTGATTTTATTAATCCAAGCGAGACCTTGCCGCTTGAATTGGACGATGGACGTGTGCTGTTCAATATTCGAACAGAAGCGCCACAACATCGGCGTTTGATTTCAATCAGTGCAGATGGGGCAACGGGGTGGTCTGCGCCTGAATTTGATGATGCCTTGTTGGAGCCTGTTTGTATGGCGAGTATTTTGAAGTTGCAAAACGGGGCTGTGGTTTTTGTGAACCCAGATATTTTAGAACACGAATTTACAAATCCCGAACGTAGGGCTCATGATCGAAAACAATTGACAGTGAAGATGAGTTTGGATGATTGCAAGACGTGGCCTGTGTCAAAGGTGTTGGAACTGGGGCAGTCGAGTTATTCCGATTTGGCACAGACATTGGATGGCACAATTTTATGTATGTACGAAGATCAAATGGTAACGCGACAAAATGATACCAAATATGTGACGGTGGCACGGTTTGATTTGGATTGGTTGACGTCATAAAAGAAATAAGTGGATGAATGGCTGAGTACATCTATTTTCTGTGTGTCATGTACCTTTAGATGAATAATCCTTTTAGCAGTACATCACCTTTCGAGCTGCTGGCTTTGCCGGATGTGCATCACTCATGAAGTTGGGAATCAATTTGATCACTGATACGACTCCTGAAACGCCTCCGTCTCAGGAGACCGGCAAGGGAATCTACCGAGGCTGGTATATCGCTGGTGTTTCGGCACTTTCTATTGGCGCGGTACTGGGAACAGCGCAATTTGCGTTTAGCTTGTTCATTTTGCCACTTGAGGAAGAATTTGGATGGTCTCGTACGCAGGTTAACGGTGCCTTGACCTGCGGTATCGCTTCAGGACTTCTTGCGCCATTTATTGGAAATCTGCTGGATCGGGTGGGTGCCAAATGGACGATGGTAGGGTCGATCGTGCTTGTTGCGATCGCATTCCTTCTTCGTTCCGTGATGACGGAACTCTGGCAATTTTACCTGTTCAGTGCTGTGATGTTTATAGGGATGCCCGGTGCGACAATGATGCCTGCTGGTCGATTGGTGAACATCTGGTTCCCGCGCATTCGGGGTCGTATGATGGGCATTGTTACAGCGGGCAATAATTTTGGCAGTATGATTGCGATTCCTATCGTCGCTTTTTTAATCACGATGGTGGGCTGGCGTGGGACCTTTGTTGTGATGGCGGTTGGCCTTTTGGGGGTGGCGATCCTGGTTGTTTTCGTTATACGAGATGGGAACGATGACGTCAAAAAAGAAAAGAACAAACGGTGGTCACCCAGCGAATTGGATTCAGAGAAGACACTGAATACCGAGGAGGGCCTTAGTGCGTCAGAAGCGATGCGTACTTCGGCCTTTTGGTTTTTGGTGGTGGGCATGGCACTGCAGCAGTTTTTGAGAACGGGTGTGGTGAGTCAGATGGTGCCTCACCTCCAGCAGGTTGGGTTCAGCCTTGCTGCAGCTTCTGGGGCGATGATGGTTCTTGCTTTTTTTGCGATGTGGAGCAAGCTCATTTTTGGCCGCCTGAGTGAAACCATTACGGCGCGTTTGGCCTATGTGGCGATTTTGATTTTGCAAGGTGCCGGTCTGGTGATTTTGATCGTTTCGGGTGGTTCAATGGCCACTTGGGGCGCAATGGTCGTGCTTGGATTGGGCATGGGTGGGGTGGGCGCATTAATGCCATTGGTGATTGTTGATATGTTTGGCCTGAGGCAGTTTGGCAGCATCATGGGGCTGACCAGCGTGCCCATTACCATTCCGGTTGTTGTAGGTCCGATTCTGGCTGGGATGATATTCGATTCGATGGGTGATTATAACTTGATGTTCGTCATTACGGGCGGGATGTTGCTTATTTCCGTGGGGGCTTTCATGCTGGCGAAGCCGCCTCCAAGAGCGGTTATTCCGCTCCATAAATGAAAGAACGAAAACCGACATGCCGACCCTTTCTGGATTGGGGCTTGCCTGTAAGCACTTCCAAATGAGAGACGGGAAGCTGAACCGACACATAAGAAAGTCGGCCGATCCGGGGTGTCTTGATACATGGGAACCGGAGGGTGAGGGCTGGCAGACCATACGACTTGAATCATACCTTCCAGATAACCGCGTCCCGGTCGAGAGCATGATGACCATTGATATGCGTGATCGTCTCCATATTGTTATCACAGCTGTGGACCCCGTTGTGGTAGGCGATGCCAGCCATTGGGGACACCCATCCAGTGAAGTTTTTCATTTGTGCTCTGAGGATCATGGCGAGACGTTTGTGTGTACCCAGATCAGCCCGGCAGACCCGACGACCGCCAACTGGCTTCCTTCGATCTCGCGGCCCGGTCCTTACCACCCGGTTGATACACCAACGATCCTCTACACGCATGGGGACGTTGGCAGTGGTTTGACGCCAGATACAAAAACGGAGATTTGGTGTCTTCGAGTTGGATAGGCAACAAAGTGGTTTACAATTTTTAATTGCGGGGTTTGAAATGAATGAAGTGAACGATGCAGAGAAATTTCTTTTTGATATTCAGGGGTTTTTGATTTTGCGAGGGGCCATTGATCGCAATTTGATTGATGCACTCGACCAGGCCGTTGTCGAAAATGAAGCCATCGATCATGATGAAAGTTGGGCAGACGGGTTGCCTGTTGTAACGGCAAAGCACTTTATCAAAGATACGAATGTAGAACATCAGGTGCGATTGAATGGCTTGCCACGGCTCGACCCCATTTTTGATCAGCTGATTGCACACCCAGCAATATTGCCTTATCTGAAAGAATTTATGGGTGAGCCACAGCTTGTGAATACGTGGTCGATTTCAAAATATGAAGGACGTGGTGCTACCGGATGGCACAATGGTCTGCCGACGGACGAATACACTGTGCGTAATGGTGTCATTTATTCGCCCATGGTCAATGTTGTCACAATGCTCACGCCCAATCATCCGGGAGACGGGTGTTTTACGGTGATCCCGGGTTCGCATAAGAGAAATCTTAATCTTGATCCAAGTTGGAAAACCGCTGGGTTGGATACACCTGGAGCAATTGAAGTGACGGGTGAGCCGGGTGATGTGATGATATTTACGGAGGCACTTACACATGCGGGTGCTGCCAAGACGACAGCACGGAGGCGAACAACGCTGCAGTACAATCACGTTCACCGAAGTCGAGCATGTCCTATGTGGGATAGTCATAACGCTCGAAATTATTGGATGCCGCCTTCCCTTCGAGAACGTTTTACGCCAGAACAAAGCGCACTGACGCATTGGATGGATTATACGGTTCCTGATCGCACGGTCCCTGGAGCCGAGCGGATGAACGATTGAGAGGTCGGAACGATCCTTTTTTAGATCTAATAAACTTTCAATCCAGATTCTATACTGAGGCACATTTCCTCGTTAATGGTAAGGTTTTGAAGCATGCCGGGGAGGCAAATTTTATGAAATATTTCGTCGTGGTAGACTTCCTCCTTATTGCAATCATGTTGGTTTTCATACCGGTGGCGTGTCTTGCAGATGAGGGTCGACCCTCGATTATGATTGGTGGCACGCGTGAGGATTTGCAGGCCAAGATTGAATCGGAGCCGTGGGCTCGGGTTATTTATGATGATATTGTGCAATCGGTTCAACCCTATGTGGATCAGCATAAGTCGGATCCTGAATGGATCGTTTCTCGGTTGCAGATGCATTGGAAGACGCAATACGCACGCACGTTTGTGAATGGGCAGGTGTGGTCGCATGGAGAAGGTCGCGCACCGGTGCCGACGGTGCGGTTTGCTGGGGGACGTGATTGGGCGGTGCCTTATGCAACACCGAGTCTTGAAGATGTTCGGCCTTATGACGAAGATCCACGTGGGATCTGGTTGCAGAATAGAAAGAAGCCGGGCGAGCCGTGGGAGTGGGCACCCGTCAATGGAACGGGTCAGATCATCGAGCGCATTAACGAGCGTATTATGGGCTTGGCTGAAAAGGCTGCCTTTCTTTATTGGTATACGGGTGATGAAATGTATGCCAAACTTGCATCGGATATTTTGTGGACGTATGCACAAGGGATGTATCACCGCGCGAATCCTGAGACATTTGAAAACCATCGCAATGCGCGCATTATTGGGCTGGCGACGTTTGAAGTGATCCACGAGGGGGTCACAATGCCGCTGGCGGTGGCGTATGATTTTCTGCGCGGGTATTTGGTGAAGATGGGGAAAGACACAGACCTGATGGATAGTCTTTTAAAGCGGTGGGCGGATCGGATTATTGAAGGGGGTGGTGCGCGTGGGAATTGGAATCTCAATCAAGCTCGATTTATCGTGTATATGGGTTTGGCGTTGGAGCCTAATGCGACGTATTCAGATGACAAAGGGCGAGAACATTATATTGCGCAGTTTACGGATGTGAGCAGCAAGAATCAGACGGCACTGAAAGATGTGGTTCCGCAGGAGTATGATCAGGAGACAGGCATTTGGGCAGAAGCGCCAGGGTATGCTTTTTCGGTGACGGATAACATTTTGCGGTTGTCTCACGTGATTCGCAATGCAACAAATAAGGATGTGGTAGACGCCTATCCGGTTCTTGAAAAAGCGGCTTTGGTGATGTTTCAATATCTGTTTCCAAACAATCACACGGTGGGGTTTGGCGATACGTATCATCAGACACCCAACCCCATGTCGTTGGAAATGTTGATCGCTCGGGCGCGGTATAAGGGCGATGTGGCGAAGGAACGCCAATTGACGGCGGTGTTGAATCGCCAGATGGCACAGAGTGGTTATCGACGTGACAGGTCTAAGTCGTTGTTTGCTCTGACAGCTTATGTTGGCAATTTGATGGACGTGAAATCAGATACTTCGCCTTTAGCTACACGAACTTTTCACGGCCCACCTGTAAGCCTTCTGATTCAGCGAAATGGGGATGATCCGAAGCATGGTTTGATGGCGTCGCTGGCGGGGACGAAGGGTGGGCATATGCATGCCAATGGGATGGCTTTGGAACTGTATGGTCAGGGGATGGTGCTGGGGCCAGATATGGGACGCGGATCGAGTTACTGGCAAAAAGAACACGGGGAGTATTATCGGCAGTTCCCCGCGCACAATACGGTGATTGTGGATGGTGCATCGGACTATCGTTCGCGCGATGATCATCCCTTTAAGGTGTTGGATTTGGAACCTGCGTCGGAGGCTCGGGCATTGTCAGAATGGGTCTCGTTTTCAGACACAGCATTTGATGAACCCAAGACGGCGTCAGATCAGCGGCGTTTGGTCAGCGTAGTTCGCACGTCGCCTACGAGTGGGTTTTATGTGGATATTTTTCGGTCTGGACGTCGAGATGGCAAGGATCAGAAGAACGAGTATTTGTATCACAATCTGGGGCAGCGTGTGGATTTGATGGATGCCGATGGTTTGGCATTGGTTACCTCACCAACGGAGGAATTGGGGACTGCGCAGGGTGATCTGATTGGTTATGATTACTTTACCGAAAAGCAGGTCGTTTCTCATAACGGTGATTTTTCTGCCGTGTTTCAGGTGGCGTTGAAAGATGAAGCCGATGTTGCAATGCGGATGTGGATGGCTGGTGCAGAAGGGCGCACGGTGTTTACTGCGATGTCTCCGCAGGCGCGGTCGATTTTGCATGGATCGGCACCGCGGGACCTCCGTGGGAATTTCGTACCGATGGTGATTGTGCGTCATCCTGGTGAGGTGTGGACTCAGCCGTTTGCGGCGGTATTTGAGCCCTTCGGCGCAGACGCTGGGCCTACTGTATCCCGTATTCAAAGATTGGATGGAGCAGATGGTTTTGTCGGTCTCAAGGTGGCATCGGATCGACTGAATGGACATGTAGCCTACGTATTCAACGATCTATCGGACGAAACGACACACCAAGCCGAGGGCATGACATTTCAGGGGATTTACGGTGTTGCCTGTGTAGATGCCGATGGTCTTCAGTATCTCTACTTGGGAAAGGGCAAGCGGTTTTCGACTGCTGAGTTTGAGGTCGTTGGCGTTGAAGGTGCTGTTGCGGTTTGTTTGTACCGTGAGGGTGATGGGTTTCGGGTGTCATGTTCTGGTCCTGTGCGCGTGCGTTTGCCTGAAGGTGAGTTTACGGTTCCTGCGGGCTACGGACAGCGGGTCGGAACGCATTGAGCCAGGGAGTGGAAAGGTGGTTCCCAAAATGAACCTGTTTGTTAGCCTCAACTTATTTACTTGAAGCAACAGTCGATAGTGGCGATGCACACAGGTGGATACAAGCCGAAAAGGATAATCCAATGGAGAAACGGACTATCTTCGTGCGCGGCACCATAACCGTCTGAGGCGGAGCCGCTGCTCTCTATCAGGAAATTTGAACTGGGAGGTTCAACCGATGAAGCCAATGACCAGAATACTCGTTGTATTGATCATGATTTGTATACCCCTTTCGATTGGTGCCGAAGTAGATGATTTCGAACTAATAAAAGAAAGGGTCGTCGCAGATTTAATGAAATCTCCGGTTGATGATGGTCGGGTAAAAACCACAATCAACAGAATGAATGCGGATGGCAGTTTTGACGGTATAAACTATGTCGATTTGAGCAGGACGGCGGGATTCCCCCAGCAAAGACACACGTCCTATCTGGTTTACCTGGCAAAAGCGTACAAAAGCGAATCATCAGATTTTTACAAAAAAAGTGAATTGAAGGAAATCATTACACGGGGATACACGTATTGGGTTGACAACGATTTTTTTGGCGACAACTGGCACAACAACCAAATATCAACACCCACCCATTTGGTTCATTTAATGTTGCTTGTGGGTGACGAATTACCTGGGGATTTGGTCGAAAAAGGACAGCCCATTATCGGCAGAGCCCATATGAATGCCTCGGGCGCCCGGCCCAGTGGTGACAGAATTGTAATTGCTGGGATTCTGGCAAAAAATCTGCTCTTTAAGGGTGATAAGGAGCAGTTTGATAAAATCATAAGGCTGATAGAGGGTGAGATTAAATTCACAACGGGTAGTCGGGGAATGCAACACGATTACAGTTTTCATCACAGGCACGACAGGGTCAATAATACCACTTCCTACGGTTATGGAAAATACGCCAATACTTTTGGCATCTGGTCTTCATATGTGGCAAAAACGGACTACGCTTTTTCAGTTGAAAAGATAAATCACCTGATTGACTATTATTTGGAAGGCATATTCAAACAACAGGTGTATGGCATTTATACGGATATTAGCGTCAAAAACAGAAGCATTACACAAAGAGGGAGATTTAGACCGCATGGGACCACTGAAATTGAGCGTCTGCTGCAAAGCTCGGATTACCGAAAGGATGAGTTGGAGGCAATTATTAAGCTGCGAACGGGAGAAAAAAAACCATCACAATCATTCGCCAAATTTTTCTGGCAAACGGAACACTTTGTTTTCCAACGGCCAGATTTTTATACAACGGTAAGAATGTTTTCCACTCGAAATAGAAATATGGAAGTACCGTACAATGGCCCGGGAAAACCAACGCACCATAGAGCCGATGGAACCAATTATTTAATGATCAAAGGAGATGAATATCATAACATCTGGCCCGTTTACGACTGGCAAAAAATATCGGGTACGACCATTGTCCAAAAGCCAGAATTACATCCGCCAACCGAAATCCAAAAAGATGGACTCACTGATTTTGTAGGTGCTGTTACCGATGGTTTATTGGGTGCCGTTGTATTTGATTTTAGGAGTCCGCATGATTTTGTTGCAGCAAAAAAGAGCTGGTTCTTCTTTGATGAAGAATATATTTGTTTGGGGGCAGATATAAATTCCAATCGGAGATTGCCTGTTGCCACGACCGTTAACCAGGTTTTAATGCGAAGCGAAGTCACTGTTTCTCAGAATGGCCAAATTGAGAAATTGCCAGAAGGTAATCGTGTGTTGGAAAACGTGAAGTGGGTGCATCAAGATAAGATTGGATACATTTTCCCAGAACCTGCAACTGTTAATTTGTCAAATCAAATACAAGAAGGGCGATGGTCAGACATTACAGACCAGAAGAACATTTCTGATGAAATTGTGAGTGAAAAGGTGTTCATGATGTGGTTCAATCATGGTAATCGCCCGGAAAACGGGTCTTATCAATACATCGTCGTTCCGAATGTTACCGAAATGGAATTGAATGAAACCAGCACTTCCAATCGCAACATTGAAATCCTCTCGAATACTGCTGAACTCCAGGGTGTAAAACATTTGGAAATGGATATCGCCCAGATTTCATTTTACAAAGCTGGAGAAGTGGAAATTTCAGATGACATAAAAATAAAAATGGACAGCCAGGGCATGGCCATGGTTAAAATGAAAGGAAACAAGATTGAAAAGTTATCTGTTTCCGATCCATCGAGAAAATTGAGCAGAATTATGATCACTGTTTCTGGTATATACGATTCTAGCGGAGATGGGTTTTTAACGATACCAAACAAAAGCGAGAAAAATACTTTGGTTCTGATTGATTTGCCCCAGGGTGTTTATGCGGGAAAGAGTGTTACGATTGCGTTTTAGAACACACACCTATAGGAAAGACAGAGGGCTTGTTCTTGCAATATGGATTATTCAGTTGAGCCTGGACATATGAGTGACGACCAGGTACACATAACGCGCAATGTACTTGCGCTGAGTTTGATGACCTTGTGTTATGGGGCATTCCAGGGGATATGCCAGACAATTGTGCCCTTGGCGATGGACCACCAGGGATTCACCAAAACCACGATCGGGTTGATGCTGGCGGTACCCGGAATCCTTGTGATATGCCTGGGTGCACCCCTTGCCCGTTTGGCCAACGGGCGTTGGCGACGTGGCACACTGACATCCTGTTTTGTATTGGCGGGCATCGCGTCTGTGCTCTACAGCGGTGCATCGCGCCCACTGGAATTTGTTGCACCACAACTCCTGTTCGGACTGTCAAGCACAGCGTTTTGGAGTAACATGGTGGCATCGTTATTTCGTCTAACGAAAGACCCTCGTAAGAGTCACCAGATACAAGCCATTGTCACATCGATGCAAGGGGTAGGGGCTTTTGGTGGGCCATTGTTGGGTGGGTATCTCAGTATCAACAGCTTCTCAGATGGATTTTTCGCAAGTGTGCTCTGTGGTGTGGTCGGCCTTGGTGCCAGCCGATTCCTGTCCTGTTCAGTAGCAATAGAGCCCCGTGTAGGGATGCGGGCGTTCTTCACTGGGGCATACGTTCAACTGTTTCGCCTGGTCACGCGGCAACGCATCGTTATTCTGTGTATGAGCTTT
>Ga0115002_10008214_pt1 | contig 11598 bp, 11 predicted proteins | sample ArcticOcean_MG_C_8_FD_89576 | JGI IMG/M metagenome (GOLD analysis project Ga0115002, IMG submission 89576) | Marine microbial communities from western Arctic Ocean - ArcticOcean_MG_CB11_86 | ecosystem: Environmental > Aquatic > Marine > Oceanic | place: Arctic Ocean: Canada Basin | collected... | reverse complement strand
GGTGGATCGGTGAGTGGTGTGGGTGGATCGGTGAGTGGTGTGGGTGGATCGGTGAGTGGTGTGGGTGGATCGGTGAGTGGTGTGGGTGGATCGGTGAGTGGTTTGGGTGGATCGGCGAGAGAGGGTCTCAGGCGGACGGCAGTCCGGCCGGAGTGGACGGCTGCGACGGGGGATTGGGTCGGGTTGAGGTCGAGTGAGAACGCAACACCGTGAGCCAGCGAACTGGCCACGAGGGTGAGCAACAGCGGGTCGCGCAACAAGGACATGGTGGAGTGGTGGGTCGGTGCGAAGCGGAACGAGCCGATCTCGGCGGGTGGACAAGCTGGATCGGTGCGGTTCAGAATACTCGGAGTGTGCGGAGTGCCGATCCGGCAAGCGAGCTGCAGAATAGCATGTCGGCAAAGAGCGTGTCATCCCGTGGTTGGTCCGGGCGGGATGTGGTAAATTAGGGTCGGTTGAGTATTTCGACGGTGATTGGGAAATGTGGGGACAGAATCTATCGGAGTTGTTCGAACGTGGCGGTCCGGTCATGTGGCCGTTACTGGCTTGTTCGATCCTGGCGACCGCGCTGTTTGCCGAGCGGTTGCTGGTCTATATCAAGTTGCGGGTGGCGTACGGGCCGTTGCTGTCGGACTTGCGGTCAAAAGTGGACGGGCGGTTGCTCGACGACTGGGTGGTTGTGCACGAGTCGAGTGCGAAGCCGCTGCACTGTGTGGTGTTGTCTTACCTGAGGAATCGGCGATCCGGAAAGGCTTTTCGAGACCAGGTCGTCGCCCGAGAGGCGTCTCAGCAGATGGCCCGCTACGATTGCCGACTGAACTGGCTGGGCATCCTGACTCATGCCACACCGCTGCTGGGTCTGTTGGGGACGGTGGCCGGGTTGGTGGACGCATTTCACGAGATCGAGGTGCGGGGTGGTCAGGTTCAGCCGGGCGACCTGGCGGCGGGGATCTGGTCGGCGTTGTTGACCACGGTCTGCGGCCTGTCGATCGCTCTGCCCTGTTTGGCTGCGTACCATCTGTTGCAATCGGTTGCTGGCAAAGTGGCTTTGCAGATGCAGTGGGTCACATCGCAACTGGACGAGTGGCTTGTGGAGGCCAGTTTACGTTCCGATTTGCAGGCCGATCAGTTGGAATCGGAGTCTTAGTCGATGGATCAGATTGCCCGCCAGCGTCGGCCATCGCTTTCGATCGAGCTCAGTCCACTGATCGACTGTGTGTTCCTGTTGTTGATTTTTTTCATGTTGAGTTCAACGATGCTTGCTCCGGCGATCCAGTTGGACCTGCCCAGTGCGTCGCTGGCCGGTGACGTGCAGGCTCCGGAGATCGTGGTCACGGTCGATTCTTCGGGTCGGATGTTGTTGAATGCGGAGGAGATATTGATCGAGGAACTGTCAGTTCGATTGTCGGCGATGGTGTCCGGATCGCGTCGCAAGGTGGTGACCTACCGTGGTGATTCGGGGTCGAATCATGCCACGTTCGTGCGGGTTCTCGAGGCGGCTGAGGCCGCGGGCGCCGACCATGTCGACGTGGTGTATGACCCAGTGGATCAGTGATAGCAGTTGTAAGCGGTTCGAGTTGTTCGAGTGGTTCGAGAGCAAACGATGTCTGATAGCACCGAATACGATGCGATTCTGCTGGTGGCCTTCGGGGGTCCCGAGTCGCCGCAGGACGTGATGCCGTTCCTGGAAAACGTGACTCGTGGCCGGCGGGTGCCTCGGGAACGGCTGCTCGAAGTGGCTGGTCACTACGACAGGTTTGGGGGAGTCAGTCCTTTGAACGGTCAGGTACGGGCACTTCGGGACGCATTAACCGAGTTATTGTTGTCACGAGGCATCGACCTGCCGATTCATTGGGGGAACCGGAACTGGGATCCGCTGTTGCCGGACACGATGGCCGAGATGGCGTCGGCCGGCATTCGACGCGTGTTGGCTGTGGTGTTGTCGGGCTACAGTTCGTATTCCGGTTGTCGACAGTATCTGGAAAACATCGAAGCGGCTCGGCAAAGCGTGGGGGAGTCGGCTCCGGTTGTCGACAAGGTTCGGTCGTTTTTCAATCATCCCGAGTTCGTGGCGGCGAGTGCCGAGTGTCTGTCCGAGGCATTGGTGGGGTTCGAGTCGGCAGAGGTGGCGTTCACGGCTCACAGCATTCCGGCCAGTATGGCCGCCGGGTGTGACTACTCGGAGCAGTTGCAGGAAACGGCCAGGTTGGTGGCCGAGTCGTGTGGTGTTGCGGCATCTCGATGGTCGGTCGTGTACCAGAGTCGCAGTGGCCGTCCCGAGGATCGGTGGTTGGAGCCGGATATCGTCGATCATGTTCGGCGGCTTCATGAGCAGGGTGTCGAGGAACTGGTCGTCCATCCGATCGGTTTCCTATCGGATCATCTCGAAGTCCAGTTCGATCTCGACGTGGAGGTGTCGGAGGTGTGTGGCGAGTTGGGGATGCGGATGTGTCGGGCCAAGACGGTCGGTGTGCACTCTCGATTTGTGGGCATGCTGGGTGATCTGATTGCCGAGCGATGTCGTGGTGCTGGCGAGCCGGGTGTTCGGGCGACGGTGGGTGTGTTGCCAGCCTGTGGGGATGTATGTCCGGAGGGGTGTTGTCGATCGGGCCGTGGTGTCTTGGTCGAGAGTTGAGACGGCCAAGGTGGTGTACCGGGAGACCGATTCGGATCGGAAGGAGTTGGCCGACAGTTGGCAGCTGGAGTCGGCGATTTTGTCCTAGGTCTATTGCGTGGATCTGGTCGAGTCATCCGGTTCGATCGGTCTTTTTGTTGCCTGGAAAAGGAACAGGGGCCGGACGTTTCGGTCCGGCCCCTGCCCTGCTGCTGCTACCGACAGTCGGTCATTGGACCGGTGCCGGCGGCGGGGTGAGGGGTCTTTTGGCGGGAACGACCAGGATCTGGACCGGGTTCGAGACGGCTCCATCGCCGCGGACGATGACGATATCGGCCTGAGTCTCTGCGGCCAGGGGCAAGGCGGGCAGCTTGATGTGCACGCCCAGGTCGTACCAGCCGTAGATCTCGGCCTGCAGCTCCAGACCATTGATCTGGATAATGACTTCACCGGGTTCCGGCCCGAAGCCTTCTCCGGCAATGTCGATCATCGCACCGGGTTCGGCCGAGGTGACATTGGTCGAGAAGCTGGCGGGGTCGACGGGCAGCACATCGCCGCGGGCGAGGATTGCACCGTTGTTCTCTTCGAACACCTCACGCACATCCTGGTGCGAATCGACCAAGACGTGCAGGTAGCGGAACGGCACGGCCCGGTTTTCTGCATCCCGATCGAGTGTGTTGGCTTCGAAGGGGAGTCGAATGTCGGCCGTGAGAATGGCTCCAGCATCGATCTTGTCGATCTCGACACCGGCGTGCGGGATGTTGGTTGAGAGATCTCGGGTGTTGGAGGCGAGGAGGGTGATATTGAAGTCTTTGCTGAGCTTGCGGTCGCTGTTGTTGCGGAACCAGACACGGTATCGCGGTCCGAGTTTCTGCTCGGGGTGACCCGAGTCGACAAACCGCACGGCCAGCAGTTGCAGGTCGCGGTCGTTGACTCGGATGGGAGCGACGTCGATCCAGGTTCCGCACGAGACGACCGAGAGGTCGATCCAGACGGGGCAGTGCCAGGCGACCCAGGGGTCGCAGGGGCGGCAGACGACCGGGCGGCAGAAGCTCGGACGGGGGTCGAAGACCGGCTGGCAGTGATCCCACCAACTCCAAGAGACCCAGGGGCTCCAGTGAGGCATCCAGGTGTGGGTTGGGTAGCAGGAGGGGCCGGCGTAGTGGCTGCCGAAGTGGATGTCGATGAAGCTGCTGTGGACGTGACCGTGGTGGTGACGCGAGTGCCAGCCACCGTGGCTGTCCAAGGCGTGCGAGAGGTTGAGTCGGCGGGCGACGTCGCCGCGACGAGACATCTCGAATTGCCGCCGGAAGTCGAGTTTGCGGCCGACGCGAGTGTCGGCCAGACCACGCAGCTTACCCGATTTCAGGCGGTCGGCGAAGTTCGGCCGATCGGCGGCTGATGTGACTTTTCCCTTGGGCGAGCGGATCGCACCGTTGCGTTCGACGAAGGACGGCAGAGTCGTTCGTGGGGTGGTCGACGGTTTGGTTTTCAGAGGCAGGCGGCCGAGACCAGCTGGGGAACGAGTCGGCGATCCGGTTCTGCTGCGGATCCGCGAAAAGATATTGTCGCGGCTGGTGCGGCTTGGGAGCGTATTACCCGTCTTGGGGCGTTTCGCAGTGGAACCGGTCTTGGCAGGAGTCAGGGGACGCGTGTTGCGGAGGTCACGCTTGGAATTGGAAGCGGGAAGGCGGATCACGCCTTTTGAGGATCGGGACTTGGCACGGGGCGCGGCGGAGCTGCGACCAATTGAACTTTGACGGGGAATTCGGAGTGTGGGGCTTGACGAAGGACGAGATGTCGTTGAGGGGCGGCCGCTAAAACGTGGCGAAGTGGCCGAGGGGACGGCTTGAGATGGAGCTCGTGTCGCTCCACTGCGGCTCGAACGACTCGGCTGGCTCGAACGACTCGGTTGGCTCGAACGACTCGGCTGGCTCGTGGATCGGCTGGATGTTCGCGTCGATCGCCGGGATGGACTTGCCGACGACGACGAACGTGAGGATGAGGAACGGGCCGCTGAGGATGGACGCGAGGTTCGAGAGGGGCTGCTTGAACGGCTCGACGTCTTGGATGCCGTGGATCGTTTCGGAGGATCCTTGGACTCGGCCAGGTTCGAAGCCAGAACCAGGGCGAGGCAGGCCAGTCCGGCGATGAGACGGTTCCGTTTCAGGCCCCCGTTACCCGAGACTCTCATTCTCTGGATTCGATTGCGTGTCATGATCGCTTCCTTTTGCTCTTGGAGGCCCGGCAGAATTGTGGTTTCAATTTCTAGTGATGCGGATCTCGTGCCAATGGAAGGTTGATAGTGAGTTAGCTGAAAACTGTTGTCGTAACAAGCTGTCATGACGCGACTTAGGATAAATGTTCATTATTGAACATTGGAAGGGCCGTCAGTTTGCCAGACCCAGTTGTGTGTTCAAAGGGATTCGGGAACTCATTACGCGCCATCATTTTGTGGAAAGGTCATGTCAGTTGTCGGTATGAGGATTGAGTTGAGTGAGAAGTCATCTAGTCATGAAATGAGGCGACTGTTACCCTTTGCCGGTTTCGCGGAACTGGAATCGTTTCTGCATCGAGGTGGACTCAATGGTCATTCGTGGGAATTGTCGAACTCTGTGGACCGTTCTATTGTGTTCGTCGGTGATTTTGGCGGGGTGTTTCGGCGAAGGTACCGATGAGGTGACGTTTGACGAAGAGGACGTGTTGTTGTCGGACGGGTTGACGTCGGTGGATGTCGAGGGCGGATCGGCTGTCGATCGTGGTCCTGCATCGGAGCAGATCTTATCTGGCCTGACCGAGCCGAAGCGTCACTCTCTGGTCAAGCGAGTCACTCAGACGTTGTCTCAGTCCTCTCCGGACGGTTTGGAGACGAGCGAGGCCGAGTTGCAGTCGTGGTTTGACGTGGTGGCTACGAAGACGGGTGATGGCGAGACGAGTTACCGTGTGACGTACCAGCGAATCCAGTATTCGCACAAGTTGCCTGGCGAGTCATTGACGTACGATTCGGCCGAACCGGAGGTGAATGTTCCTGGGACGTTGATCCATCTGTCGGATTTGTCGCGTCGCGGTTTTTCCTTCCGCACGACTGGCGGCGGGACGTCTATGGAGTTGGTTGACGTTCCTTCGACAGTGTATTCTGGCGAGCTGACCGGTACGGGGGCATCGGATTTCATCTCGGACCAGATTGGCATGGTGTTGTTGGGAGTTGCGAGTGGTCGGCAGTCAACGGCTCCGTCTCCGCGTATCCGTCACGTCGCGACTCCGGTGCCTTTGGACATGAGCACTCGGTATTCGGTCAAGGGGACGGCTGAGGGATCGATCACATTGGACATGCTTGGCAGTGTAATGTCGGCCTCGAGTCCGACGCGGATCCAGTTGGCTGGGGTGTCGGTGTCGGTGCAACTTGGTGGCGGTCATGCCTTTGGCGAGATGACAATCGACACTTCGAGCAGCGTACCGGTTCGAGCCGACTGGAACTGTTACATCGAGATCAGCATGCGGACTGAGTCGGGCGACCGAATCGACCAGCGGAAGCACGAGATGATGATGATCCGTGCCGCGAAGTCGGCTCCCAAGGCGACGTCAGTTGGGAGGACGTCGTTGCATCGTTCCGAGCCGCCGCTCTTGCAGCCGGTTGACGCCACGCCCTAGCAGGCCGTTTGTTTTGGGCGTCGGGGGGCTAGCGGTTATTGTCGGCCAGATGCCCGCAGACTTCGGGGTTGACGACGTATTCGGGCAGTCTGCCGTCGAGCACATCGGCGATTTGCTGTGCGGTGCGTGTTCGGAGTTCTTTGACGGATTCGCGTGACAGGAAGGCGGCGTGCGGTGTGGCGATGACTTTCTGGTGTGCGAACAGGGGTTGATCGAGTTCTGGGGGTTCGGGGTCAAAGACATCGATTGCCAGGCCACCGAGCCGATTGTTTTCGAGAGCCTGCCAAACGGCGTGGTGATCGATCAGGCCGCCTCGTGAGGTATTGATCAGGATGGCATGAACGGGCATCCAGTCGATGGTCATTGGGTTGATGAGGTGTTGAGTGGTGTTTGAGAGTGGGCAGTGAAGCGAGACGACGTCTGAGGATCTCAGCAGGTCTTCGATCGAGAGCATGGGGCAATCGGTCCGGTGATCGTTGCCTGAGGGTGTGCTGGCGACGACGTGCAGACCCATGGCCCGGGCCCGTGGCACAACGGCCTGGGCGATGCGACCGAGTCCGACGAGTCCCAGTTGCAGTGTGTCGAGTCGTCTGGGCGGCGGCGTGGCTGCGAGGTCGTATTGCCCAAGCTTGGTGTGGTGGTGGTGGACGGCGATATTGCGTAGTGCGGCGAGCATGAGTGCTATGGTGTGGTCGGCGACTTCGGAGATGCAGTAATCGGGCACATGGGTGACCGGAATGCCTCGTTGGCTGCAGGCGTCGATTGGGATATTGTCGAGTCCGATGCCAAACCGTGCGACGATGCGGCAGCGATCGGCCGCGGCGATGACCGCCGGAGTGATTTGAGCCCAGCAAGCGGCGATGGCATCGGCATCGGCGGCCAATTTGACCAGAGTCGATTCGTCGGTCGAGTCCGCTTCGACGACTGTCGCACCGACTTCAGCGAGGATCTGCTGTTCGATCTGGCAGTCGGGCCAGGCTCGGTCGGTGATCAGCACACGAAAGGCGTTGCCCATCGGTTGGACCTACGAGTTGGCGATGGCGAGTTCGGCCATACGAATAGCCGGCTCAACCACGCGTTCCCAGTTTTCTCGGAGGTAGTCGTCGGGTCCGCCTTTTTCGGCGACGGCGTGAGCGACGTCGGCGGTCTTGATCATCTCTATCGCATCCCACGGGCAGACCAGCAATTCGTATGGGTCGGACTTCTTGGTCGGGATGTGGACGCAGACTTCGCAGCCCACACAGCGTTCGACATCGATTTCGCACCAGGTCTGCAGGACCGAGATCGTCGATCCGGGGACCTTGTAGATGCAGTCGACCGGGCAGACTTCCAGACACGCCTCACAACCAGTGCAGTTGTCGGCGTTGATGATTGCCACTTCCTTGGGCAGTTTCTTACGCGCACCCTGTTTGGCCATGTCTGCAATCCGTTGAGTGTGATCTGCTTGCTACGGGGAGTATCAACCGTGGGGCGGTTGTTGATCCCCGTCATTGTGTCGGCTGATCAGAGACTCGGCAACCCAGCTTTGCAGGTCGGTCCTTCGATCTCCGGCTCGTCTTTACCTCGTATCGGACCCCGACTAGAATCCCGCCGCGCTAGCCGTCGCGTTCCACTTCCTGCGACTTTCGTTTCACGAACCGCATGCCAAGTCGCAGTTACATTCCGAGCACCTGTGCGTTGACGGTTTGCCTGTGGGTGGTTCCGGTGTGCGGAGCCGCCGATGCGACCACGAGCGACGCCGATGTGGAGGCTGGTGTTGAGGCAGTCTCGGAGACCAATTCGTCCTGGCGCCCGGTTCTTGACGAAGCGATCGGCGAGTTGGCTGGATCGGTGCCGGTCGAGTCGCGATCGCATCCTGTCACCGGCGGATCCGGGGCCATCGTACCGGTGACTGGTTGGCATTCGCTGGTCGCCCGAGCCAGCCGGGTGGCTCGTGCGTGGACCAAGCGAGTCGAAATTGGAGCTCGGGTCTTGCGTGGAAACACGGACGAGGATTTTGTGAGGTTGGCGGGTGCGATCTTGCGTGAGGATGAGCGTAAGAATTCTCTGCACCGAATCGATTGGGGTGGCCGTTTCGGCCAGGTCAACGGGCTCAGGAATACCAATCGCTGGTTTTTGGAGAGCACGATCGACCGTAGCCAGCCGGCCGGTTGGTTGTACTACATCAACAGTAAGCACGAGTACAACGAGTTCCAGGGGATCGACTACCGCGGTTCGGGATCGGTTGGGGTTGGATACAAGTTTGTCGACGAGAAGGACCGTCACCTGTTGATGCGGCTGGGTCCGGGTTTGACATTGGAAGTCTACAGCGATTCGGGTGGTCACGGTATGACGGAGGATTTTTCGGCCGAGTTCGAAATCGACTGGCCGTTGTTCGAGCGGACTCGATTGGAGTCGAAGACAACGATACGTCCGAGCATCATCGCATTGGACGTCTTCCGTTTTCGCACGAACACGTCGGTACTGGTGCCGTTGGACGATGAGGCTCGTTGGAGTCTGAAGCTGGGCTACCTGCTCGACTACAACTCGACCCTCGAATCGGCGAACAATCGATTGCCGATGGACCTGACGACCAGCGTGTCGATCGTCTACATGCGTCCCTGATCGTGCCGCCGCGTGGTCGTCTCGCGTTGTGGATCAGCGTGGCTTGGCGAGTGTGACCTTGAGCGTCTTGGGTTTGCCGTCACGGACGACGGTCACAGTCACCACGTCTCCGCCCTGGAACTTTCTGAGAGCCAGGTCGAAGTCGTCGAGTCCTCCAATCTTGGTCGCCCCAATTTTGACGATCAGGTCGCCACCCTTGAGGCCTCCCTTCTGAGCCGGGCTTCCGGGTGCGACTCCGGAAATTGGATACCCTTTCGGCCCATCGGTGCCGAAGTCGGGAATGCTGCCGAAGTAGGGTCGGCTTCCCGTGCGGTTGACCTGAGCTCGGCTGGCCAGGGCGACGTACTTGGGCCGTTTCGGATTCATCGCAGTCTCGACGATGATCTCTTCGAGCATCTCGACGATCGATTCCATGCCGGCGAAGTTCAGTTTGGGCCAATCGTCACCAGGTCGGTGGTAGTCGCTATGCGTTCCGGTGAAGAAGTGCAGTACGGGGATCTGCTTGCCATAGAACGACGAGTGGTCACTGGGTCCAAAGCCACTGGGTTTGAGCGTCAAGGCGAACTCGTGTTGTTTCCCCTTGGCCTGGATCATGGGTTTCCATCGGGGTGCGGTTCCGGTCCCAAAGACGGTGAGTTTCTGGTTGCGAAGTCGACCGACCATGTCCATGTTGAACATGGCGACGGTGTGGTCGAGTGGGAAGACGGGTTCCTTGACGTAGCGGGCCGAGCCGATGAGTCCGAGTTCTTCGGCGGTGAAGGCGATGAAGACGATCCGACGGGGGAGCGTTTTTTTACGTCCGGCGAGTCGTCTGGCGAGTTCGATGAGGCTGACGGTCCCGGATCCGTTGTCGTCTGCTCCGTTGTGAACTTCCTTGGACCCGGGAGCCAGCGAGCCGGTCCCACCGAGTCCGACGTGGTCATAGTGGGCACCGATCACGATCGTTTCGTCTTTGTGCGGGCCCTTGCCTTCGAGCACACCGATGACGTTCTTGACCTCGGTGCGGATCGTGTTGATCGAAGTCTTCAGTTGGACGCTCCAACCGGGAAGCAATTGGCTTTTGGGTTGAAAGTCTTTGTCGATGTCGGATTCGAGTCCGGCGAGGTCGGTCTTGAGCGCCGCCTTGAGGATAGGGTCGAGGACCTTGTGGGTGATGTGAACGATCGGCACGGTTCCGGAATTACCCGAGCGTGCGTAGCCGAATTTCATCAGCGGATCGGCGGGCCCTGGTTTCTGCCGAGTCTTTTCTGCGTCGAGTCGTTCGACGGCGACCTTGAGTTGACGGCGGGCTTCCTTGAGAGTGTTGGCGTCATCGGGAGCGGTTGCATCGAAGGCGACTGCGGCTGTGACGACGGCATTCCGGGCCCGTTTGAGTGCCTGCAGTGCGTTTTCGCGGTTGGAGTGCGGATCGTTGACGAACAGGATTGCCTTGGCACCGGCTCCGAACGCGTTGCTGACTTTTGATCTCAGAGAGGCGTGTCGCGAGATGCCACCATGGGGTGCGGCAAACGGGCTTTGCTCATCGTCCTGCCGCGGCGTGCGCCTCATGATGATCGCGATCTTATCCTTGAGATCGATATCCTTGAGATCGCTGTAGTGGTCTTTGGCGGCATCGATGGCATAGCCGAGGAACACCAGTTCTCCCTGGATCATTCCGGATCCTCCAAAGGCACAGACTTCGAAATCGTCACCGATCGCCAACTCGATCGACTCTCCTTTGGGTCCGGAGAATGTCACGGCATTGGGGCTGCCGAGTTTGACATCGGTGACCATTGTGAATTTCTGATAGGCGTCTCCATCGACCTGTTTCACATCCAGCCCGGCCTGTTGGAACTGTTTGCGGATGTAGTCGGCGGCAAGGTTCAGGCCCTGGGTTCCGACTCCACGTCCTTCGAGTTTGTCGGAGGCAAGGTATTGAATGTCGGACTTGAGCCGGTCCTGTGTGCCGGGAACGGCCTTGGCCGGCCAGGCGTCGGCTGTGGTGGTCAGCAGGGTCAGGGCGAGGGCCGAGAGGGCTGTCCCGAGCAGCAGTCGGCCGGTTTGAGCCGAGTGATTCGGATGTGAGCGATACGCCTGCGAGTGTTGGTGTCTGCGGTTCACGGTGCGGGCTCCTGGCGCGTTCTCGGAGGCATGTCGACTTGAGATGGTAAACAACCACGGTACCGGGTGGCCAGTCTCGGGGATGAGCGGTGCCGGGCGGTCAATCGAGTTCGTCGAGTGCGTGTTCGAGGAAGTCGCGAAGGTGTTCGGCGGAAAACAGGCAGAACGCGAATTCTCGATTGGTCAGCACATGATTGGCGTCGAGTTGTCGATCAAGATGTTGGAGTTCCCCTTCGAGGGCCTGGCGTGCTCCGATGGTGTGTCGAGCGAGTTCCCGATTCAGGCGACGAAACTTCTGATAGCGTCCCCGGCGTCGTTGTCGTGCGGAGGGTGATTGGTCGAGCGAGTCGGCGAGCTGTTGTTGAATCAGTGAGGTTTTCTGGTATCGCAGTTCGGTGGCTTGTCCATCTTCGAGGAAGTCCTGGGCGTTGTGGATCATGCGTCGGCGTCTTGAGATCAGTCGGCTGCGGTCGTGGGTTGTGACGTCTGAAGCACCAGCGAGCGGGAGTTGGAGTGTGGCGGAGAGAGTGAGAAATGGTGGTGGTGCGATGTGGAAGAAGTCGGCCATAAGCGAGTCGGTCACCGCGTCGTACTTCGAGCCACCGACCCCGTGCACAAACATGTCGGCG
>Ga0115002_10008209_pt1 | contig 11603 bp, 11 predicted proteins | sample ArcticOcean_MG_C_8_FD_89576 | JGI IMG/M metagenome (GOLD analysis project Ga0115002, IMG submission 89576) | Marine microbial communities from western Arctic Ocean - ArcticOcean_MG_CB11_86 | ecosystem: Environmental > Aquatic > Marine > Oceanic | place: Arctic Ocean: Canada Basin | collected... | reverse complement strand
TGAAATTGCGCAGGTGATAATTCTTGAGTCTGTCCTGCGAGCCCATCACATCGACGGGATGGATGAAGATGGGAACATCAAGCGCGACCGCCTTGGCCCAAAAGACATCAAGCGCGGGGTCGTCCAGATTTCCCCCGGCCACGTTTGAGCCGATTTCAACGCCTAGATGCCCCGCCTTTACGGCGCGCTCCAACTCCTCCGCCGCCTTTTGGGGGGCCTGGAGGGGCACTGTTGCCATGCAAGAGAACTGGCCGGGATGTTTTTGGGCCAGCGACGAGAGGGAATCGTTGAGCGAGGCCGCTAATTCAAGGTTCAAACCCGCATCCAGCCCGTAGAAGGTCATGGGCGGCACTATCGAGAGGATTTGCCGGTCCACCCCCATTTGCTTCATATGGCCCAGGCGCATATCCACATCGTAGGTTTCCTGGGGAAGGTTATTCCGGTGAATATTCTCTTTGCCCAGGACAAGGGTATTCAAGACCAGATATTCCCAGGGCTCACCGGATTCGATATAAACCTCCGAGCCGAATCGGCCGGCGCGCACATCATCGATAAAAGCCTCGGGTGCGATATGGGCATGGGGATCGATAATCATGATTTCTCCTTTTTTGAATGTTCATTAAATCAAAATAACGTCGCCGCTGACGACAAGAATCATACGCGCGATGTTGCTCACAATACATGGGCCCATCTTATCTGCGCAAATTTACACCAATGGGAGGCATTCCTATTAGTCCTCCTGGGCGTCCTGCTTATCTAGCCGATTAAACGCGCGCATGGCCGCCCGCAGCATGTCGTTTGTCTTGGGGAATCCGATGTAGGGAGAACATTGCACAAACACCTCATTGATTTCTTCGCGCGTGAGCCCGTGGTTCAAGGAGCTACGCACATGCCACTCCGCCTCATCAACAAGTTGCTGGGCAGCAAATGCAGCGAGGCAAATGATCTCACGGGTTTTCATGTCCAAAATCGGATTGCTCCAGATCATGCCCCAGCCGTACTCAAGAAGGGCCTGGGTGTAGTGTGGCGCGATTTTGTAGAGCCCGTCGTCCGCCTGCCCGCCTTTTCCGTAGATTTTCATCTTCTGGCGGGTTTTTAAGGCATTTTGGATCCGCTCCTTCGCGTCGGGATGGGGATCGACGTGGGCCATGAGGCGATCGCCCGCTGCATCTGCTGCCTCTTTCCTCGCCCCGGTGTAGGGCGCAGGGGGCTCGACCCCATTTTCTTTGTCGATTATGTCGAATGCCCGTTTTGCCGCCCGCAACCCGTGGTTCGCCTTGGGAAAGCCGCAATAGACGGTAAGATGAGTGATGACGGCGACAATCTCCTCGCGTGTGAGCCCAAGGTTGAGCCCGCTGCGCACGTGCCACTCCACCTCTCCATCGAGTTGCTGGCAGACAAGCGCGGTGATGACGATGATCTCGCGCGTCTTGAGGTCAAGCAGGGGCCCCCCCCAGGCGAGGCCGAAGCAGTATTCCAAAATTCCCTGGGCCTGGATGGGGTCGTAGAATCCGTGATCCATCTGGCCACCCTCGCCGTAGATACCCATCTGCTTCCGGATCTCCAGGGCCCGCTCGATACGCGCATCCAGGTCGGGGTTGGTGTCGATGCTCGATACAATTCGGTCCTGAAGCTCGTTGATGTTTTCAGTCGACATCGCGTTTCCTTCAATTTGGATAAATGTCTAATCCCTTGATAGCAGAATTGCTGTGCTTCGTTTGATGGTGAAGTCGATTTTCCTCGGATGGACTAACTTTAGCCTCAACAGGTGCTCTCGTCGTCATCTTCCGTTAGGACATCCATCAGGCATTTGATCCCTACCATAATGGTGGACCCTCCGGTGGGGAATGTGATGCTTTGGTACGCCTGGATGATTTCCTCCTTCGTCAATCCCAAACGAAGTGCTTTGCGAAGATGGTTCTTGATATATCGCGCTGATTCGCTTCCCGGCATACGCACTGCCGTCGCTACGGCGATCAATAACTGTTTCATTTCCTGGCGGAGGGCGCCTTCGCCGTCAAACCGGTAGGTGTACAGCCTGTAGCGCCGCCGGAACCATTCCCAGTCGTTCTCGATGAGGAACTCTTGTTCGGGAAGCAACGGGCCGTAGATTTTTTTTCATCTGCTTGATCAAGGCCTGCTTTTCCGCAGGGGTCTCGCTTCCGTCCGATTCAAACTCATCGAGATGTGGAATTTCCGCAGTTGCCTGAGGGGAGGGTCCGTTGGGCGATGGACTAGATTCCGTGTCTTGTTTGGAGAGAACCTCCCGCAAACACTTAACCCCCACCAGCATGCTGGGACCCCCACAAGGGAAATAAAGGCACTCCAACGCCTCGATAATCTCCTTTCGGGAGGCGCCCGCCTCCAAAGCTTTCCCCATATGATTTTGGATGTAACGCTCGCCCTCGATCCCCGGTATGCGGGCGCAAAGAGCCACGACGACGCAAAGGCACCGCATTTTAGGGGAAAGTCCCCCTTCTCGGGTAAAGGAATGATCGTAGAAGTGATGCATTGTGAGTGCTCAATTCCAATCGTTATCCATGACAAATTTGTGCTCCGGAAGCACGTATCCGTGGATCCGGAGTTGATCTTCCTCCATTTTTTTTCTATCCATTGCGGGTTTCACTCCCTATCATAAAAATCGGTCAAGCATTAAATTCAATTTTTTGCTGGCAACCGGTCTCTCACATAGTCCCCATTAAATTTAAATGGGGATGCTATGAATTTTTTTAAAGCCAGTTGCACAGGAACCGGGTCATCATATCCCCTCCCGATATGAAAATCCAAGTGACCCGTAAGTTTAATTTTAAAAAGTGTTTTTTATGTGCTGAGAAATGGATTCCCATTTAAAATGGAAGAATTGTTAAACTCGCATGAGTGAACTGCGCCGATGCTTGATGAAAACCATGGACATAATCAGAAAGATTTATCGAATTGAAGCTGATGTGTTTTTTTGTTCATTTTTTGTCTCCATCGCTTGCTTTGCCCTGCTTGACGAGAGTCTCTTCTTACTAGAAGAGACTTGCCCTGAGTCAAGATCGAGGCAAGAAACTATGTCGAATCGAATCGGAAGTGAGGCCTACATTGATTGGCTTCTCCAAGCTAATTAAGTGGTAAAATTCACTGGAGGCCGTAAAGTCTGAGTCTCTGCTTTCGATGGCGTCGCCCTGGGAAGGCGGAACTGGACGAAATTTGAGAAATGACGTGTGTTGTTGCATAATCCAGGCTCAATCTGATTGGAACCCTCATTAACTTGAAGGAAAATATAACCATGGAAAAAAGTCGGGTGGCGTTTGTGGGTTTGGGGAATTATTCGAATGCGTTGGCGGGCTCTGTAGAGCGGGCGAAAAATCTGGAGATCGTCAACTGTTTCACGCGTACCGCCGCCACCCGAGAGGCATTCGCCGAAAAACATGGTTGCCGTGAATCGAATAGCCTGGATGGGGTTCTGAATGATTCTGAAGTCGAGGGCGTGATCGTGGTGACACCGCATTCCACCCACGCCGATATCATTTGTCAGGCGGCCTCGGCAGGGAAGCACGTATTTATCGAAAAGCCTCTTGCGCTAACCGTCGCTGATGTAGACAGGGCGAGCGATGCGGCATCAAAGGCGGGGGTAACGCTTCAGGTCGGACATCATCGCCGTTTTCAGGGTGCCACCCGTCACATCCGCCAAATGATTGATTCAGGGGAACTGGGGGTGCTCTATCAATTGGAGGCAAACCTGTCCATGCCGGGTGGGCCGAGAACGGGATGGCGGGACGATCCCAACGAGTGCCCGGTGGGCTCGATGACCGGGCTCGGTGTTCACATGGTGGACAATCTCCACTATCTGGCCAGCCCAGTGAAACAGGTATCCGCCTTTAGCGCGAAACTTACATCGGTTGGCAATCTGGACAATGTTACAAGCATCGTTGCCGAATTCGAATCCGGGGCGCTCGGATATATTGGAACCTGCTCCGGTGTTCCAAAGTTGTTCAGTACCGCCGCATTCGGAACCGAGTGCAATGCTTGGTGTGAGGACGAGGGCAAGAAGCTTTTCCTTCAAAAGAAGGGCGAGATGGTACGAGCAGAAGTTCCTGTCGAGGGCGGTGATGCAATCGCCGAAGAGTTGGCCGCATTCGGAAACAGCATCCGAACCGGAGAGAGAGCCGAGGTTGGCGGACCCGAGGGACGCGAGGTTATCGTCTTCCTCGAGGCAGTAATAGAGAGCGTCAAATCGGGAAAAGCGGTGGACTTATCCAATTACCGCGGGTAGAGGGATTGTCTCTTATTGCTTTCTCAGACTGCCCCGGATTTAGAACCTGAAAAGGAGATTTCGCTCAGCACCTTTTCCAACAGATTCTTCTCTGTCAATTAGGGCAATTTTATGACAGTCCCGGTTTTGGCGGACTCTTCAATCGCAAGCGTTAATTCGAGGGTTTGTCTGGCCTCCTGAACCGTTGCCATGGGACAAGGCCGCCCCTTCGATAAATGGTCCAGCCAAACCCGGGTTTCATCGGCAACGGGGCCCCAGTAATCGCCAAGATACCAATTTCCTGGTGTTGAACTGCTTAAAAAAGCGGTTTTGAAATTGAGGCCGGGGATATAGGCATGCGGTATCCCCTTGTTCGAAACTAAAAGCTCATCTTTGTGATCGTCATCCATCATCAAAGCGCCCTCGGTGCCATAAATTTCAAATTGAACACCCTGTCCAAGAGCAGGGTAATGAGAGGGCAACGCATAAAATACACCCAGATTCACTACCGCCCCGTTTTCAAAAGTGATGATGGCCCAGGTCGTATCGTCCGCCTCGTAGCCAGCATCTTTGAAAATGACCCCATTACCCCGGGCCACAACCTCGACGGGTCGAATGCCCTCCATGAACCAGCAGGCCATATCCACCCAGTAGGTCAACACATCGAGGACAGGGGTGGCATGAGGCGATCGCTTGAGTATTTCAATCCCCTGTGCCCGCGAATTACACATGCGGCCGGACATCGCCAGGATGTCACCAACCATACCCTTCAATATCTGTTCTTTCGCCGAAAGATAACGCCGCTTAAAACGCTGGGCGTACCCAACTCGAATCAGGGTGCCTGTCTCCTCGGCCTTGGCGACAATTTGGTCCGCCTCCTCCAAGGTCAAGGCGATCGGCTTTTCCACCAGGACGGATTTTCCCAACTCCAGCGCTTGTGTGATAGGCAGGAAGTGTTCATGTTCGCTCGTGGAAACGATAACCACATTAACATCGGGATGTGAAATGACATCCATATTATTGCCCGATGAAAAATCGGCCTTCACATTTTCCGCGAGGTCGCTTGCCCGAGTGGGGTCGAGATCAGAGACCGCCAGAAATTGAACCGCCGGATGGGACGCCGCTATGCTGGCCCGAAGCGTTCCGATGCGTCCCGAACCCACAACCGCTACGCCGAGGCCTTTGGTCTCCATATTTCACCCTCCATGGATAGATAAATAAAAAATTAATTTACGAAAGCAGAAATGGTTATTTGTTGAAATGCTGATTTTACTTGATTTTCAAATAAATGGCCCGTAGACTGGGAGGATATATTAACAGTTGAATTATACCTTGCGGATGGGGGCGCATGCATGCGCGTCGGGACAATATCCATTAGCGTTTTTTTCGTTCTTTTTAGCTTGGTCGGATATTTTTATATCATACCGGCTCACATTGTCACATCGATCCCTATTGACGCTTCCACACCGGCGGTCTTGCACCCGGATTTTTTCCCTCGCTATACCGTTGTCGTGTTGGGACTGGTAAGCTTGGTGCTCCTCTTTTCGGCGATTAAGGATACATCCCCAGAAATACCAGAACCCGATCGCGCGTCGGCTCGGTTTCGCGTAGGTGTCGTTTTTGTTTTAACTTATCTGTTCATAGTCGGGCTCAAGTATTTTGGTTTCACCTTGGTTGCTCCCTTATACATGTCCGTCATCATTTTTTTTCTTGGCGTGCGCGATTGGCGATACATTATATCCATGGCATTAATTTTTCCCGTGGCTTTAAGTTATTCTTTTTGGTACAGCTTTAGCGTGATTTTCCCGGAAGGTGAGATATTCCTGAAATGATAGACCAAATCCTTGAAGGCATTAGTATTGCGCTGACGTGGCAAGCAATCTCTATGGTTGCGGTGGGTATTTTTGCCGGAATTACTGTCGGGGCGATCCCCGGATTATCAGGGGTCATGGCAACGGCTGTTTTAGTTCCCTTTTCTTTTTTTATGGCCCCAACTATGGGCATTCCATTTCTTCTTGGCATTCATAAGGGTTCTTTGTTCGGTGGCTCCATTCCGGCGATTCTTATCAATACCCCGGGCACGCCGCCGGCGGCGGCGACTTGCCTGGATGGTTATCCTCTGGCGCAGAAGGGCGAGGCCAAAAGCGCCATACAGATGTCATTATATTCATCTACTCTCGGGGACACTTTCAGCGACCTCGCTTTGATTCTCGCAGCCATACCCATCGCGGCCCTCGCTCTTAAATTTGGACCCACCGAGTTTTTTGGATTGCTTGTGATGGGCCTGACCGTTATCTCCAGCGTAACCGGGACATCTGTACCTAAAGGGGTTATTTCTGCCTTGCTCGGTTTGTTGATTGGTGCCGTAGGACTGGATGCCATTACAGGTGCAGAGCGCTTCACGTTCGGTTTTGACACCCTGCAAGGAGGTATTGGCCTGGTCCCTCTTTTGATCGGCTTGTTCGCCATTAGTGAGGTGATGATCCAGGTTGAAAAGAAAATATCCATACTTTCCCAAAAACCGGCAACCGCTAATTTGAAAGGGGGGCGCTCCCTCACAATGGGGGAGTTCAAGAAATCACGAAGAACAATTCTTCGCTCAGCAATAATTGGAACGATTGTCGGCGCCATCCCAGGCACCGGCGCTTCTATCGCTACGTTTATCGGCTATGGCGCCGCGAAAAGAGCTTCGAAAAATCCTGAAGAATTTGGCCACGGCAGTTATGAAGGAGTCGCTGCGGCAGAGTCGGCGAATAGTGCCGTGGCTGGAGCTGACCTGATTCCTACTTTGACACTGGGAATTCCCGGTGGGGGTACGGCGGCTATCTTGATGGGCGCGTTTATTGCCCAAGGATTAAGGCCAGGGCCATCCCTGTTCGAGGAAAACGGCCCCACCATGTACGCCATCTTCACCTTGCTTTTGATAGGCAACCCGATCATGTTGCTTCAGGGGTGGCTCCTGACCCCATTTTTCGCCTCTATTGTGACAATTCGGCAAGCTCTGTTGATACCGTGTATTATCTTGTTTTGCGTTGTGGGGAGTTATATTTTTCATAACAATTTGGGTGATGTTGAGCTTGCTCTGGTTTCCGGCGCTTTCGGGTATGTTTTGAGGAAACTGAACTTTCCACTGGCGCCTCTTGTGATAGCGTACATCATTACCCCAATGGCTGAGCGCTCATTCAAACAGGCTATGCTGCTCTCTGATGGGGATTATAGTGTTTTCTTTACAAAACCGATTTCTTTATTTTTTATAATATTGGCTGCAATTATTTTGGTTCTGAGCGTATGGAAACAACCAAAGGTTTCTGCTGAATAGAGCGTATTCGTTTACTTCACAGGAGGATAGACCATGAGTGAAATCAGATGGCGTTACGCATGTGCGATTGTACTTTCTGTGTCGCTACTTTTAATGGGGACGATTACCGCCGATGCGGCAAAGAAATTTCCATGGAAGCCGATTCGGATACTTGTTGCTCTGGGTGCCGGCGGAGGCCATGATTTGAATGCGCGTGCCGCGGCAAGTGTTGCCTACGACTATTTGGGCCAGCCCATGATTGTTCAACTGGTACCAGGCGCAGGTGGGAAGATCGGGATGGGTATTTTGAAAAAAGCTAAAGCCGATGGCCATACTCTGATGATGGCATCGTCATCTCATACTTCTGTTGCCCCTCATGTCCGAAATATGGGCTACGAGCCATTTAATGACTTTGAGTATATCTTTCAATTCACAAAAGCCGACTACATGATGGCGGCAATGGCATCTCAGCCATGGAAAAATTTTAAGCAATTTAAGGCTTTTGCGAAAAAGAACCCCGGAAAGTTAAGTTTTGGTTCATCGGGTATTTATGGTGTTGGTCATTTGATGCTCTTAAAGGTGATGGCCGATGCGGGGATTAAATTAAAACATATCCCATTTAAGGGTGGGGGCCCCGCTTACCGATCCGGCTTGGGTGGCCATATCGATACTTTTGGTGCGCTTCCGGCCACGGGCGGAACTTTGGGTAGGTATCGTAGGGGCCAAATCCAGATTCTGGGTATTGCCTCAAAAAAACGAAACAAAATGTTCCCTAAAGTGCCTACATGGCGTGAAAATGGTGTAGATTTTCTCCTTGCCTCGAAGCGTTTTGTCATTGGTCCCAAAGGCATTCCCCAAGAAAATATTGACTTCTTGGTGAAAGGCTTCAATAAAATCACAAAAGACAAAACCTACAAAAAACTATTGAAGAAAATGGGGGATAAACCAAGCCCACTTTTTGGGCCCGCTCTCAAGGCGGACATCAGAGCAGAGAGTGCCGCATATGGGAAAATATTGAAGAGCGTTGGCATAACGAAGAAAAAATAAGTCCGTATTGATTTGATGCGCGTTATAATCGGAGCTCTACCCCATATTCATTTTCACTAGTGGATTCTCGCTGTCGGCGCCCCCCCCCCCTCTGGGGGGCGCTTGCCAGGGCAGGTTCGCCCACACTTCAGCGATGCCGAGCTGGTCGAGCTGACCGCCATTAGTGAACTGTTCAGCGTCTCAAACCGGATTCGCGACACGCTCCAACTCCCTATTGTAAAGGGCAGTCTAAAAGTGTACCGGCGGGGCGGCGCAATCGTGAACTACCGAGTATCAGAATAAAGGGGCCCGAGGGCTCCCTTATTGGTCCTTTTTACTTCATTTCAGCGGTTTTCTGAGCCTCATTCTTCTTTTTCCGGTGCCGTTTTTCGCTTTGCTTGAGCCGTTAGTTCTCCCTATTCATCTCAAGGATGTGGGCGTGGTGGGTGAGGCGGTCGAGGAGCGCGTCGGTCAAGCGCTCTGATCCGAATACCTCGGCCCACTCATCGAAGGGAATATTGGTGGTCACCAGGGTGGAGGCTCGCTCATAGCGCTGGCTGAAGACCTCGAAGAGAAGCTCGGCCCCTGTTTTGGGAAAGCGGCACGAAGCTCAGCTCATCTAAGCGGTTTTTTGACCGTGGAATACCTCTGCCTCACCTGTCACGGCGAGAAGGATCACACTTGGGTGATACAGGCCGGCAAGGGAGTTCACTCCTACAGAAAGAAGTAAACTTGGCTTACTCGGCGAGAAAAATATGGTCGGGGTCCCCAGAGGGCTTCGCCCATATTTTCGCCTCCAAACACTTTTCTTCTGACTTTTTTGTCTGTTGCTCCCAGTGCCGCTACATTCTTTGTTCATGCGAAGCTTAAAGGAAAGGCATTGCCGCATAAACCAGGTTAGCGGTGTTGTTGCCAATGCTTTGGCCCGAGGATGTCAAGGAGGATATGGGTGAAATCAGCCAGAATGATTCGCATCGACAGTCACTCTCGTGAGGAGGAAATACGGGCGGTGCAGTGGGTTTTGCGCTTTCAGATAATACCGACGGAAACCCTTCGGACGCCACTAGGTAATCTGAAAGCGATATCAACTCTTCGAATCCCGGTACCACGTGTTCGGCGTTATGAAACTGGAATCTCTTCTTCCCGGGCCCAAAGAGGGCTGAAGAAAATTTACTCTCTCTCTGACCTTTTGTAGCTGCCATGATGAAAGGCCTTCGGCGAGCTCTTGCTTTTGACTGTGAGCGATTTTATGATCTGCTCGGATATCTCCGCTGGATTTGGTGGATGCCACCGAAGCGGGGGATGTGTTTGATTCTGGATTTATCTATGGTGTTCTTTAAGAATTTAAATTGTCCCGAACTCTGTGGTTTTCCAATGCCCTGGTTGCCCTGAACTGCATGGAACTGGGCGGATGGGCTGCCTTTTGTGGTTTTGGAAAACTTTATCGCGAATTTCCCTGATTTGGAGGCAAAATGAGTCGGCTTTTTAATGAAGTGATGATGTCTGGAATTAATAAGACTTTTTTCGTGTTCCTGATCTCGGTGCTCGGCACAGGAGCCGCCGGCTGTAATTCGAGCCCCCCTGATAACTCTGTATCAGGCACCATTCGCCTATCCTCATCGCTCCCCGCCGAAGCCAACAAGATGCGCACGCTTTTCGTTATGTTGTATCCGGAAGCGGGAGGCCCGCCGGTGGCTTTCCAGAGGTTGGTGCGTGTGAAGTTTCCTTATCGTTATATTCTGACGAAAAATGACATGATGTTTCACGGCGGGTCCTTTGAGGGAAAATTCCAATTGAAGGCCCGCCTCGACGCGGACGGCCGCATCGGAGCATTTGTCCGAGGGGATTACGAGGGAGTGAACAAGAGTTTTTTGCCGATGGGTACCCAGGGCGCAGATGTTCTGATTGATACACCGGGAACGGCAGAACCTCCGAAAATAACTAGAAATTTCTCGCAAAAAGGGGGCCAGGCTGCTCATCCACCAGTCGGGAAGTTCGCCGCGCCCTCTCCGCCGGTCGCCCAGATGCCTCTGCCCGCTGCGGCGCCTCCCGTTGAGGGTGGCTCATCCGTGAGCGGAACGATTAAAATCGCTCCAGCGCTCAAGGGCAAAGAATTAAAAATCCCCGTGGTGTTCATTATCGCGCGGGGCGAGAACCCGGGCCCGCCGGTCGCGGTCGCCAAGATCTCCAACCCGCGCTTCCCACTTCCGTTCACCTTATCTCATCGCCACGTCATGATGCAGGGCCAGCGGCTTCAGGGGAAAATTCGCATCACGGTCCGGCTGGATTCGGACGGCAGCGCTGGCCCGCGCCAGCCCGGTGACCTCGAGGGAAAGACCCCCGGGGCTGTCTCTGTGGGCGAGAGCGGGATCCTCATTACGGTGGACAAGGCCTACTAGGCGAATATCTCGATCCTTAACTGCAACATGCCGGTCATTCCCGCACGAGGGCGCATGCCGCCCCGGGGGGAGCATACGCCTCTCCTACCGCCATCCCGGCCCGATGGCGAGGCCCCGCAGGTAGCAGACTTGGCCTGAGTGTTGGACGAAGTCGGTGGCAATGGCGGCGAGCATGTCGCCAATCTTGCTGTTCGGCCTTTCAGGGTGGAAGGGGTGCGCTATCTCCCGGTCGAAGTCTGCCGGGGTAAGGCCTGAGGCCACGGCCTTTGCCTTCCCGAGTGCCGCGTCGAGGTAGCCGGTGAGAGCCTCCTTTGTGAAGCTCATCCCCATCACCTGCTCCATGGTGTCTCCCAGGCCGGTTTTCTTGGGGGCCGAGGGGACGCCGGGGAACTTCTCGCTCCAGTTGCCCTCGACCCAGGCCTGGGTTGTCCCGCCGATGGTGGAGAGCACCATGTCTGCGAAGCGGGCCTGGTGCCAGACAAGCCAGCCGGCAGGGTTGGCATTCCCTTTGTCGGGGGTTATCCGGAGGTCGGCATCCGTCATCCCCTCCAGGGCCTTCTGTACCTGCTTGACATTGCGGGTCAGCACGTTAACGAAAAATTCTGAAGATTCCATCACTTGATCTCCTAAGACAAGTACATCC
>Ga0115002_10008208_pt1 | contig 11604 bp, 10 predicted proteins | sample ArcticOcean_MG_C_8_FD_89576 | JGI IMG/M metagenome (GOLD analysis project Ga0115002, IMG submission 89576) | Marine microbial communities from western Arctic Ocean - ArcticOcean_MG_CB11_86 | ecosystem: Environmental > Aquatic > Marine > Oceanic | place: Arctic Ocean: Canada Basin | collected... | reverse complement strand
TCAAACACTGGATGCGGCAGAAGCCGGACCCCAAGGTAGAGGTCGCCTGCGTCTGCGCCGCCGGGTCCCGGTTCGCCTTCGCCGGCCACCCGCACCCGAGAACCATCGTTGACACCCCGGGGGATTTTGACATCGATGGTACGAACATGACGATGGTGCGTAAGCGCCACGCTTCGTGTAACGCCGTTGTAGGCGTCCTCGAGGGTCAGGTCGATCTCCGCCTGCACGTCACGACCCGGGCGTTTCCGACGCCGGGCCCGGCCGCCGGCGGATGCGCGGGCGTCCGGAACGCTGCCACCGAAGAACGTGGTGAAGAAATCGGAGAACGGACTCTCGCCGCCGAAGAGTGCCTCCATCTCCTCTGGAGTCATGCTCCGCGCGCCGCCCTGTCCTCCCATGTTCGGGCTCCACTCGGCGCCTCCGAACGGTCCCCGGGCGCCGCTCTTCCGCCTCTCCTCATACATGCGCCAGTTCGACCCTAGCTCGTCGTATTTTCGTCGCTTGACGGGATCGCCGAGCACCTCGTTTGCCTCATTGATTTCCTTGAATCTCGACTCTGAGGTCTTGTCTCCTGGGTTGACGTCGGGGTGGAACCTTCGAGCCAGCTTTCGAAAAGCCTGCTTGATCTCCTTGTCCGACGCAGACTTGGCGATTTCCAGCGTGGCGTAGTAGTCCTTGAATTCCATACCCGTCACAGCCCTATTGCAGCGTTCAGCCGCTCGATCTCCAACACCAGTTGTCGACGAGCGGCGCCGGTCATCAGTCCGTCCTCGTCCGCAAGGAGGGGGCGGATGCGCTGCATGACCTCGGCAATCGAGAGCAATCGCTGCACGCCCGCGAGATTGATACCCATTTCGTCCACCAGGCGCTTGATGACACGAAGTCTCTCGATCTCCTCACGCGCATAGAGTCGCATGCTGCCGACTGTACGCGACGGTCGCACGAGACCCATCCGCTCGTACTTACGAAGCGTTTGCGGATGCATGCCAAGCATCTGCGCTGCCACACTGATGAGATAGACGTCCTGATCGAGGGGCATTGTCTGAAGAGTGATCTACTTCGAGTCTAGGCATTGATACGTGACGTGTCAAGGTTCAGTGCTACGATCATCGAGAAGTTCTTGGACATTCAATCTACCGATCTCCTCACAATCGCGCTTCTCGTGGCACTCGAAGGTCTGCTGAGTGCCGACAATGCGATGGTGCTCGCGGTACTCGTACTTGACCTGCCGAAGGAGCAGCGACGAAGTGCTCTCCGTTACGGAATCATCGGGGCCTTTGCGTTTCGGACCCTCGCCATTCTGCTCGCTGTCTATTTGATCAGTGTCGCGTGGGTCATGCTCCTGGGCGCCGCCTACCTCGCATGGCTCACATATAGCCACTTCCGTCGCCGTTCCGACGCTGGAACTGGAGGGCGACGGTCCGCGGCCGTGGGCTTATGGGGCCTCTCCGCCTTCTGGGTGACGGTTGTGAAGGTGGAGTTGACGGACATCGTATTCGCACTCGACTCAATCTTGGTGGCCGTCGCGATGTCTCCCAAGCTGTGGGTCATCATCACCGGTGGGATTCTTGGTGTCGTCGCGATGCGACTCGTCATCGGCCAATTGCTGACCTTAGTCTCTCGGTATCCCGCGCTCGTGGATGGTGCGTTCGTGATTATCGGCTGGGTCGCAATCAAACTCGTGCTCGAGTATCTCCACATGGTCGAACTGGTAGCCTTCGCGGTGCCCAAGTGGTTTTCGCTCGGCCTGGTCGCGGTGATCTTTGTCAGCGCCTTCTTCTATGCCAGGATGCAAGGTCCAGTCGAAGATGATTCGCTGACCGATAAGGCGGGCGAGCTCTTTGTCGACAAGTCGGATCGGTAACGCACGACCGACCCCGACAAGACTGTGGGACTAGAGCCTTCCTCACACCAGACGACCTCCTCACACTGAATCGGTCCGCAACCATCGCGCGGCTGCTCCTTGGTCGAGATTTGCTACCGGACAAATGGTGGCGCACTGGGGGTGGGAATGGCGCAGAATGGCCTAAGTGCCCACCGGCGCATTTCGGCTTACAGGATCCAGGAGGTGTCATGTCACGCGCTCCATCGTTCACACTCGACCACCAGGGACTCGACCGGCGTGAGTTCCTCGACCGTACCCGGCGATATGCGCTTGGCGGTGTCGCTGCCGGCACTGCCTTCGAGATATTGGGCGGATCCGGCGCCCGCGATCTTCTCGCCGCCGCGCGCCAGGTGCCTTCGGAGCAGCCGCCGGACATCACGCCCCCGACCATCACCAAGCTCAGGGACAACCTGTTCTCCATCGGCGGTGCCGACGCCGAGAACAGTTCGAGCTGGACGGGCGGCAGTAACTTCGTGTTTGTGACCGAGAATCACGGCGTCGTACTGGTGGATACGAAGAACCCAGGATGGGGCCGGCACATGCAGCGTCTTGTCACTTCGGTGACCGATAAGCCGGTGACAACCATCATCCTCACACACACCCACTTCGACCATACCGCGAGCAATATCGAGTTTTCAGATACGGTTGATATTGTCGCGCACGTTAACTGCGCGCGCAGCTTGGCGCAGTCGACCTGCAATCACGTAACCGGCTGCGAGTACTTCCAGGGTCAGAACAGTAAGTACCTGCCCGGAACGACCTTCACGGATCGACTCAGCCTGTTCGAGGGTAACGACCGGATCGAACTCTACTACTTCGGCGAGGCGCACACGGACGGCGACACGATCGTCCACATTCCGTCGGTGAACGCGGTGCACCCCGGCGACCTTTATCCGGGCCGGTATTCGCCATTCATCGACACAATCAATGGCGGCAGCGGCCTAGGGTACGACAACGTGCTCAGCCAGATGGTCAAGACGTTCGACAATGTCGAGGTCATGCTGCCGGCCCATCGCGACAATCCGGAGCCGTGGCAACGGCTGATGGAATACTCCGCGTGGTGGACCGACTTCGTGGGCACGGTGCGAGTGGGGCGGTCGGCGGGGAAGACCGCCAAGGAGATCGCCGATGCCTACACACTGCCGGCCAAGCATCCTGGCTTCGGGCTGAACACGAAGGGTGCGCCAACGCGCCTTCACATCAATGCAGGAGTAATCCACGACGAACTGGGGAAGCAGGCCTGACTGGCGAGTCGTCGAACACACGAGCAGGTCCGCAGTATCTGCCGCGTGAAGGTTCTGTCGTGCGCGAGGGTCAATAGAGATTTCGTAGGAAATCCTGGTGAGCAAGGTGGAGGGGGGCGAACCCCCAACTTGCAGATTAAGCGAACGACTGGTCCGAGTCCGCCCGCGATCAGTCGTTCGCATTGCTTTGGAGAAGCGCGGCTCCATCGTCCGAGTTGTCCGACTGTTTCCACCGCAGTGGCTGACCCTAGATGTAGGTTGTCGAGGAGCCGGCCCTACCACGCAGTTCCGCGCGAGAACAGTCGGTCGCCGGATGGTGACCAACTGCCTGCCGAGGTCCTGAAACGGCGCGTCGGGTGATCGCGGGCGTCTACTCGATCATGTAGCCACCGTCGACCTGGAGAGAGGCACCGGTGATGAAGCTGGCATGGTCGGATAGCAGGAACATGACAGCGCCCGCGACGTCCTTGCCGACACCAAACCGCCCGAGAGGGTGCTTGGCGAGCAGGTAGTCCTTGAAGACCTGCGGCGCCTTGCCAGCACCCAGGCGGCCATCCTCGATGACCGCGGGTGCGACTGCGTTGATCCGGATGCCGTCCTTCGCGTAGTCCAGCGCACCCACCTTGGTGTAGCCCTCGATCGCATGCTTGGTCGCGGTGTAGTGTCCGGAGCCGGCAATGGCCTGATGCCCAAGGATTGAACTGCAGTTGACGATGGCGCCGCCCCGTCCCCGTCCTGCCTCGGTCTGTTTCAGGAACTGGCGAACCTCATGCTTCATGCAGAGCCAGGTGCCCTTCACGTTCACATCGAACATGGATTCGAATGTATCGGCGTCTAGTTTATGGAGCGGTCCGGCAATCTCACCGATGCCGGCGTTGTTGAAGGCCGCGTCCAACCGGCCGAACCTAGTCACGGTTTCGGCAACCGATCGTTCGATGTCAGCCTCGCTTGCGACATCGCTGCGTACAAAGTGCACCTCGCCGCCGATGTCGGCAACTGCTTCATCGCCCGCGTCCTGATGTCGGCCGGTGATCACCACCTTCGCGCCTGCTGCAACCAGCGCACGTGCTGTCGCCTTGCCGATGCCGCGGGACCCACCGGTGACCAGCACGACCTTACCTGTCATCATTGCGTGTGTCTCCTTCTTGTCCACTCGCTATGCACTACCAACCTTGCCCGTCACCCGGCCGCTTGTGGCCGGACGTTCAAAAACGGCAGTGGCACTAAAAGGCGAAGCTTTCCGCAAGCGTGGCGGCTTTGCAAGAGCGCTGAAATCGTGGCCGAGGCGGCCCGCCCTACTCGAGGTGTTCCTTGTACAGCCGGCTGACGATCCGCGCGGCGGGCGCCCCGTCGCGCGGCCGGAATTTTTGCACGCGTCCCCCGTATATCTCAGGGACGTACAGGTTGCCCTCGGTGTCGACGCTCAAATCGTGCGGACCGACTAGGTTGCCGGGACGGGCGCCGTAGGTGCCCCAGCTCGACAGCAGCCGTCCCGTAGCCAGGTCGTACTGCAGCAGTTTGTTGTAGGTGTCATCGGTTCCGTACAGGAAGCGCTGGTCAGTCGAGATGCGCACCGACCCGACTCGAAGCATGTGCGGCCACTCGTCCAGGTAGTTGAGGTCGGCGTCGAAGATCTGCAGACGACCCCGGTCGAGTCCTGCCTGCATCCCTTGTTGCTGGGTTTCCCCGGCTGCCCGCCCCCAGTCGGCGACGTAGACGCGCTGCCGGGCGTCCACGTCCACGCTGTGGAGGTTGCCGAATCGCCCCGGTTCCAGCCCGATCATCTTCTTTTCGAGGAGCAGCGTGCCGGCGGCCGACCATTTCGTCAGGCGGTGATGGCTTTCCACGACGAAGAAGTCACCGTTCGGAAGAAACGCGATGTCGTTCGGCCCGTGGAAATGAGTCTCATCGTCGCCTTCCTGCAATTCCCCGATTCGCATCAATAGCTCTGAGCCGTCGTTCGAAAACTTGAACACCGAGTTAGCGCTGTTGTCCACGACCCAGATCGGCCGTTCGGGATCGTAGGGATTGGTTCGAATACGGTGCGGCAGCCGGAACAGGTCGTCCCACTGCGTCCAGGCTTCCTTGAGTTTCCCGTTCCGGTCGTACGTCGTCACGATGTGGGTCGACACCTGCCCTTCGGCCGTCACGGCCGATCGCCAGGGCAGGTAGTAGATCAGCGGCGGTGGATTGCTCGGGGTGCGGACAGGCAGCATCGCCGATTGCAGGACGAAAACGCGGTCCGGCGATTCGGCGTACACCGAGGCGGTGCGACCGAAGGTCAGCCCAGGGAGTCCGATCGGCTGCGGCCAGTTGGGCACGACTTCGTATGGGCCGGACATGTCTTCGCCTCCCCGCTCGTACCCCTCTGGGCTGTACTGCGGGCCGGGCGGCGCCGTGCCTTCCCGATCAGGAGGTATCGCACCGCAGGCCGTGAGCGTGCCGACGAGGAGAAAGGCGAACGATCGGCTAACGACTCGCGTGAAGGTCTGCATGGTGTCTCCTCAAATGGCGCACCAACCGTGAAGGCAGTGCGGAACCGGGATAGTCTACGGCGCCAACTCGTCGGCGAGCGCCTGGATGGCGGCCCGCGCCGGTGCCAGGTCGTAAGTGCCGTACACCCCGAGCAACGAAAGGTCCGCAACGGCTTCGTCCACCGTTTTCCCCGCCGCCAGGGCCGACCTGCCGGCGATCACGAACGCCCGCGTAAAGGCAACGTACTCCTCAAACTCCGCGAGCGACAGCACGTTGATCTGTGAACCCACCTGCACGCTCGGCTCGGCACGTCCGGGCACGATGAACTGCACGTTGTCCGCCCGCAATCTTTCCAGGGCCCGGGTCAATGTGTCCGGAAACGCCACGAGACTCCCGCCGTTGGAGTGGTCGATGCGGGGGACCTCCTTCCCCGGAAACAGTTCACCCAGATACGCGAGATTGGATGCCGGAATTATCACCGCGACGTCTCCGCTGGTGTGCGCGACCCCGAAGTAATGCAAGTCCACGCGATTGTTGCCCTCACCCAGGGTCATCGTGTCGGTGAATGTGCGGTTCGGGAGGCGCGGAGCGTTTGCACCGGAGAACTCCGGCATTCGCGCCATCGCTGTCCTGGTGTTCGCGTGGGACACGACCGCGATCGACGAGGAGAAGGCAGCATTGCTACCCGTGTATTCCAGGCCCGGGTGCGTGTTGACGATCGTGGTGACAGGTTCTTCAGTGATGAGCGGCAACGTGTCGAGGATGGCCTGTCCCCAGCCCGGACCCTTGGTGTTGACGAGCACGACCCCCTGTTCAGATGCGAACACCAGGGAGTGCGCGCCTCCGCCCATGAGGAGGTACAGCGTGCTGTATTCGGCATCCGGTTCGATCTTCTTGCGATCGCTCGAGAGACTGGGGATGTACCGAAGGTCGATCAGCGTCGGGGCCGCCGCAGACCGCGCCGACTCCCCGCGAACCACGGGCGCTGGCCGGGCCGGTGTCGTCGGGATCGTTGCGGCGAGAGATGCGGAGATGATCTCCTTGTCGTTGCGCACGTAGATGTGTCGGTTGGCAAAAGCCGGATGCACGACGTTTACGCCTGATAGCTTTCGGCGGACACCAGGGGGGGTGGTCGGCGTGAGGACGCTCGTCCGATCGATCTCCTCGTACCCTGCGGGCGTCAGGCGGGCGATGATCAACTCCCCACGGTCGTTGTAGATGAACTGGCGGTCTCCGTTTCGCACAATGTGGGCGGACGCCCATCGCGCACGTTCCGTCGTCAGCGCCTGCGTTTCCCACACGCGTTCGCCGGTCGAGCTCCGCAGGCACCGGAGTTGCCCGTAGCTGCATACGCCGTAGATATGACCGTCGAGGATGATCGGTGTGCCGATCACCGAGTGCAGTGTGTCGGTGGCGATCTCGCTCTCGCTCGCGCCGCGCCAGAGTTCCGTGGCCGCTGGCGTCGCTTCCTCCAGTGCCATCAGCATCGACCCCGTGTAGAAGTTCGAGATCAGCAGCTTCTGGTTCACGAACACCGGTACCGGGATGTTCATCGACGCCGACGTCGTGAACGGCTGGCTCCAGTAAGTGCGTCCCGTCGCCGGTTCCAGCGAGTGAAGGCCGTCCGGCGCCCAGACAATCAACTGTCGGGCGCCGCCTGCGCTGATGACGATCGGCTGCGACACGCCAGGCTCACCGTTGAAGGACAGCGCACGCCACCGCTCCGCTCCGGACCGCTTGTCCCAGGCCACGACGTAGGCATCGCCTTCGCCGCCGACGATGCCAATCACTAGGTCGCCCTCAACGACTGGGGCGTTCCCGGCGCCGGTGCTCGAGACGCTGGCCCCGTAGTCATCGACGTAATCCCGCTGCCACAGGAGGGATCCGTCTTGGACGTCGAGACAGAGCAGCACGCCACGGGCGCCGAGGACGTACACGCGGTTGCCATCTACTGTGGGCGTGGCGCGCGGACCGTTCGGCCACATGAAGCCGCCGTAGTCCGACTGCCACTCGTACGCCCAGAGCACCTCGCCCGTCCGCTCGTCGAGTGCCAGCGCGCGCTCGGGACCGCGGTACCCGCTGGTGCGGGTGAAGTCGGTGAGGAAGACTCGCCCGTCGGAGACCACTGGGCTGCTGTAGCCGGCGCGGACCGGCGTCCGCCAACGGACAGTCAGGCCTCCCGCTGGAAACTGTTCGAGGATGCCGGTTTCGTGCCAGACACCGGTTCGGCCCCGGCCGCGAAACTCCGGCCAGTCTTCTGCATGTGCCGGGACGAAAGCGAGTGCGATGACGATTGCCGCGACGCCGAAAGCCAGTCGCCTCATGTGAACCCCCCTAGTCCGGCACAGTCTAGCCCAAAAAGGCCGTGTGGTTCCCTGCACGCTGTGGAACGGGACGTGAACGTCCTGCTCGAGGAGCTCCACGCACGGATCGGCACCGATCGAGGCAAAGCGTAGGAGGCGATCAGCACGCTCGTAGGTCGTGGATACACGCCGCCGGTCGCCTACGAAGTCTCCGACGGCAATCCGCAGTTCCTCGCCGGTCACCATTTCGACGTCGCCGTTCTGCAGCGTTTCCGTCCGGATCTTCGGGCCGCTCAGGTCCCGCAAAATCGAGACGGCGCGCGCTGCGATCGCGCGAATCCTGGCGACGGACGCGCTGTGGGTGTCCCGGGTGCCGTGCGAAAAGTTCAAACAGAAGACGTCCACCCCCGCGTCGATCAGCGCTCCCAGTTTCTGTTCGTCATCGCTCGCAGGCCCTACAGTCGCGAGGATCTTCGTCTGACGCATGCGTCAGCTTGCAATCAGCGCCAGGACAGAGAGCCATCAACCAACGGCGGGCCGACGGCACGACGGAGGTGGTGCTCGAACCGGCGGCTGACCCACATCGTCACGCGCCACCGATCGGAGGCATGCCCGTGCAACGCTTCGCCGACCTGGCTGGCGCCGTTCCCGCCGTCATCATCACCACCAGCCCTTACAATCCGCGCTGTGACTGTCAGCCTTCGAGCATCATGTGCGATGTCGGAGAGGGGAACACGTCCCGGAGAAGATGCCAGATCGCAGAACCGGCCGTCCGTGCATCTTCGGGAGGGCCCCAATGTTTCCTATCGTCTCCGCATCAGCGCACTGTATAATTCGCCCCTCGGCCAATGGCGCAGATCGCCAGGCGGTTTCTGGTTCATGGACGCGTGCAGGGCGTCGGGTTCCGCTGGCATACATGCCGCGACGCGACACGTACCGGTGTCAGCGGCGACGTCAGAAACTTGCCCGACGGTGGCGTGGAGGCACATGCGGAGGACGACGTCGAGTCGCTCGCGCAACTGGAGCAGGCGATCAGTGCCGGGGCCGGCGGCGCCAGGGTCGTGCATGTGGACGTCGAGCCGGCCGCCGTCACGGGTATCTATGACTCTTTTCAGGTAACTCCCTACATGGATCTCAAGCAGCACATTCGTTCAGTGCCGGATTTTCCGAAACCGGGCATTCTGTTCTACGACATCACCACCCTCCTAAGAATTCCGGGTGGCTTCGAGGCCGCCATCGACCGTCTCTCGGCCCCGTACGTCGATAAGGGCATCGACCTCGTTGTGGGCATCGAGAGCCGCGGGTTCATCCTGGGCGGACCGGTGGCTGAGCGTATCAACGCCGGCTTCGTTCCGATTCGGAAGCCGGGCAAGTTGCCAGCTCGGTCGGTCAGGGAGTCCTACAATCTCGAGTACGGAACGGACGCGCTCGAAATTCATGCGGACGCGGTGGAGCGTGGCCAACGGGTGCTCATCGTGGACGACGTCCTGGCCACTGGCGGTACAGCGCAAGCGGCCGCGCTACTGATAAAGAACCTCGGAGGAGAACTCCACGGACTGGCGTTTCTCATTGAGCTCCTTGCGCTCGATGGAAAAGCGAAACTCCCAGGGGAGAAGCTCTTCTCGGTGCTGCAGTACTAAGCGACCAAGGCAGCCGGCACCGCGCATCCGACAGCATGGCAGTCGCACTCGTACTCGTAATCGGGCTCGCCGCGGCCGGCCTCGCATTCGCGATCGTCCGGGAATTCCGAGCCTTGCGGCGGGAGGCGACCCTTCAAGCCATACTTCGGACATTTGGCGATGCGCTCGGTGCCGTGCACCAGGATCCGCGGCTCCTCCTTGCCTGGCATCCGACGGCTGAATCGGCGCGAAAGTTGTTTCCAGACGCGTTCGCCTCGCTCGATGCAGCACGAGGGGAGCGCTTTCCGTTTTCGAGGGACCTCGTCGAGCGGGCGCACGCCAGGTGGAGCACCGAGTGGCTCGCCTGGGAGCGATCGCATGACGAGGAATATCGGATAAAAGGCGCAAGTGTCGAGCAGGAGATCGGCGCCACCTCTGGCGAGGCTGCCAAGCTGGCGAAGGCGCGCCTCGACCGAGTGCAGCACGAAAAGATCGAGCGCTACCAGCAGCGCTACGAGGAATACATCCGCACGGCGCAGGCGCTGCAGGCGCTGCTGGGCTAATCCTCTCAAATTCGTGCAAGCGAGTGCTGCCGCTCATGGGAAGTCGGAGATTGCTGCTCCGTAGCGTCGTCGCCGGGCTTCTACTCATGGCGGGACTGGCCGTGGCGGCTGTGCAGAAGGCGTATCAGGTCCGCTACGCGGAGGCGCTCGCTACCGTGACCGTGACCGTGTCGTCGGTCGAGCGCTGGTTCGACTGGGAGAGCGGTGCGTTCGAACCCGAGCCGCGCGTGATGGAGCAGGGCGTCGTCAATCTCGATACCGGCCAGCGTCGATGAAATCAGCGGAGGGTGACTCCCTCTACGGAGGCACTCGATCAACCTCAGGTAAACTATCCGATGAGTACGCCAAGAGTCCCTGTAGCTCAGCTGGATAGAGCGCGCGCCTCCTAAGCGCGAGGCCGGCAGTTCGAATCTGCCCGGGGACACCACCCCGGTTCAGGACTCCTCCTGGGTTCTGGGTCCGGCGGAGTCTCGGTGGTCCGCGGCGCGACAGCGATGAATAGTGCGAGTTGAGAGCCGATCATGAAGCAGAAAGAACGTCGTCATCTGAAGGAAAACAAACTGGCGCAGGGCGTAGTCTCAGCCCGCGACTTCGTCGAACTGCGGCGACGCCAGCTCACGATGGCGCTGGGAGGCGTGGTCATCGTGGCAGTCGTGGCCGCCGGCGTGGTGCTCGTCCGCCAGCAGTCCACCTCGACTCGCCTTGCGGCGTTGGCCGAGGCGATGGTCGTGATGGATACGCCCGTAGAGCCGCCCACGCCGGCCCTCCCGGCGACTGGAGGTCGGCCAGCCACGCCGGAAACGCAGGCCATCGGCACCTATCCCACGGAAGAAGCCAAGCTCCACGCGGCACTGCCGAAGCTGCAAGAAGCCGCCGACGCCGACCCTGATTCCAACGAAAGTCTGATGGCGCGATACTACCTCGCATCCACGCTAGCAAGCCTGGGTCGTCATGAGGGCGCCATCTCGGAATACGAGAAGCTCATTTCAAGAGGCGGGGAGTCGGTCTACGCGCAGATGGCTCGGTTAGGTAAGGCAAACGAACAAGCCCGTCTCGGTGAGTATCCTGAGGCGATAGCTGCCTATCAGGAACTCGCCGACCAGCCAGACTCGACGCTACCGACGGACGCGATCCTGATGCAACTTGCCGCAGCCTACGATGCGTCCGGAAACGCCGAGGAAGCCAAGAAGGCATTCAGTCGCGTCGTGCACGAGCACCCGGCCTCGCCATACTCGACAGACGCGGGCAAGCACCTAGAGTAACCGGCGCCCGGGTTAACCACGGTTGACCGTGTCTGCAATCTCGCGCAGCTCCTGTAGTAGCGCGAGCGCTTGCATCGGCGTCGTGTCGTCGAGGTTGACCTCCAGTAGTCGGCGAGCGACTTCCACGTCAGCCTGAGGCTCAGAGGATACGAACAGGCCAAGCTGCGCGATCGGTGTATCGGTGGGCGTCGCCGACAGTGTGGGTCTGCCGCCGCGCGTGAGTTCGTCGCGCTCGAGGCCGATGAGAATCTCC
>Ga0115002_10008200_pt1 | contig 11609 bp, 14 predicted proteins | sample ArcticOcean_MG_C_8_FD_89576 | JGI IMG/M metagenome (GOLD analysis project Ga0115002, IMG submission 89576) | Marine microbial communities from western Arctic Ocean - ArcticOcean_MG_CB11_86 | ecosystem: Environmental > Aquatic > Marine > Oceanic | place: Arctic Ocean: Canada Basin | collected... | reverse complement strand
GCTGACGGCTGGCGCAACACGCCGAACGGCGAGGGCGAGCAACGGTCGCTGAGTGAATTCTCGCCGCGTCTCGGCGTCGCGTGGCATCCGCATGCCGATTGGACGGTGCGCGCCGCCGCCTACCGCGCATTTCGGGCGCCCACGCCCAACGAGTTGTATCGACAGTTCCGCGTCGGCAATGTCATCACGCGCGCCAACCCTGACCTGATCCAGGAGCGCCTACGCGGTGCCGAGGCCGGCGTCGAGCATCGCGGTCGGCTGGGTGGAACCCTCGTACGGGCCCGGCTACATGGCTACGTGAACAAGCTCACAGACGGCGTGATCAATGCGACCGTCGGCCTTGCGGGCAATCTGATCCTGCGCCAGCGCGCCAACCTGGGTGAGGCCACGGTGCGCGGCCTCGAACTCGACCTCGAGGCGGCCTGGTCGGAAGTTACCCTGAGCCTCGCCACGATCTGGATCGACAGCCGGATCGATCGGGACGTCCCCGGAGCCAGCATCAGCGTCGTCGGCAACCGCCTGCCACAGGTTCCCGACTATCGGGTGCGGCTGTCGGCGCTTTGGCAACACCACCGGTGGACGGCGAACCTGGCTGTGCAGGCAATTGGCGCCCAGTTCGAAGACGAGCGCAACCAGCTGCGACTGGCCCCAGGTTCGACCCTGGATGCCGGCGCCAACTTCCAGATTAGCGATCAGTTGAACCTTGGCCTGATCGCTCAGAATCTGACGGATCAGCGCGTTCAGGTCGCCCGCACCGACGTACTCAATGTGGGGCCGCCCCGGACCGTGCTACTCCGCGCCGGGTGGGCAATTCGGTAGCACGGCGCGTTGACCGTTGGCAGGGCCCTGCCGACCGCCCATCGGCACCGCTCGCCACCCATTAGGTAGCCGCTTGTCCGATCGATATCGGGCGGTTACCTCCCCCCACATGAACAACACTCCGGTACTCCGTACGAACAAGCTGACGAAAGAGTTCGACGACATCCGGGCCGTCGATGAGCTCGATCTCGAGATCGCCGCCGGCAGCATCTTCGGACTCCTGGGTCCGAACGGATCAGGCAAGACGACTACCATCCGTACGTGCCTCGGCGTGTACATCCCGGACAGTGGTTCCGTAAGCCTGCTCGGCAGCGATGACCCGCTCGCAGTCCGCGACCGCATCGGCTACTTGCCTGAGGAGCGCGGGCTTTATCCCAAGATGCAGGTGCACGAGCAGCTGGCATTCCTGGCTACATTGCGCGGCCTTACGCAGCGCGACGCCAACCAGCGCGCTCACAAGTGGCTGAAGCGTCTTGACCTCGGCGATCGCGCCAAGTCAGCGACTGAAGACTTCTCCAAGGGTATGCAGCAGAAAGTGCAGTTTGCCGCGGCGGTCATTCACGAGCCCGATGCGGTCGTCCTCGACGAGCCTTTCACCGGTCTCGACCCGGGCAACACGCGGCTTCTGAAAGAGCTGATCCTCGAACAGCAGGAACGCGGCTGCACCGTGATCCTGGCGACCCACCGCATGGAGCAGGTTGAGGCCATGTGCGAGGAAATTGCTCTGATCCACCGCGGCAAGCTGGTGCTTCGTGGGGGCGTGAAGGAGATACGTGAAGGCAGTGGTAGCAACACTCTCGCTGTTGCCTACGAGGGCCCCCCAGGGGCGCTCGACGGGCTCCCAGGCGTTGTCAACGTGCACGACTCGGGACGCTACGGCTGCAGTTGAACGCCGGCGCCGATACGCAGGCGATCACCCGACTCCTCCTTGAACAGGTGACCTTGCACTCCTTCTCGACCGAGGAACCCTCGATCGAAGAGATCTTCCTCGAGCACGTGGGCCACGGCGCCGCGGCCATCAGCGAGACCGGCAAACTGGTCAAAGAGGTGCAGGAATGAACTTCGAGAAAGTGTTCCATGTTGCTCGCCGCGAACATCTCGCCCGCGTCCGCAACAAGTGGTTCGTCATCATGACGCTGTTCTTCCCCGTCATCATGGCCGCGCCGGTTTTCATCGGCAGCTTGATTCAGCGCGCCGACGTAGACCAAGTGCGTGTCGCGATTGTTGATGTCGGGACAGGTCAGGGCCAGGCCATCGAAACCAAACTGCAGGACATCGAGGCCTTCGTCCTCAACGTGACCAGCAACCAGACGATGACCGCATCGGAATACGCCGCCACCAGCGACGACTTCCGCCAGTCCGTCCTCGACGAGGAAATCGCCGGCTATCTGCTGCTCGAGCCCGACGAGGAACTCGGCATCCGTGGGTGCTATCTGGCGCGTGAGACGGGGAATCTGGTCATCCTGGGCACCCTGGAGAATCGCGTCCGCCAGGTTGCCCTCGAAACCTATCTGGCCGGCTCGGGGCTCGACAGCGACCGCGTCAACTCGCTCGTCAGCTGGGACCTCGAAACGACCCAGATCTCGGCAGAAGGTGACGAGAAGGGCGGCTTTGAGCGCGCCTACTTCACCACCTTCATGCTCGCCATGGTGCTCTACATCACCGTATTGATGGCCAGCCAGCAGATGGGCAACTCGATTATCGAGGAGAAGTCCTCACGACTAATCGAGATGATTCTGGGCGCCATCACGGCAACGGAATTCATGACGGGCAAGATCGTGGGCGTCCTCGGCACCGCGCTTACCCAGCTTGTGGCATGGGTGGGACTCGGACTGCTGATCGGCCTCTACATCCTACCGGCGCTCGCGATCGGTGGAGGCGCTGGCGATTTCGACCTCATGGCGTTCTTCGATCCAGGACTGATCTTCTACTTCGGCATCCTGTTCATCCTCGGCTACGTCTTCTACTCGGTGCTCTACGCGGTCGCCGCGTCGACATGCTCAACGAGCGAAGATTTCCAGCAGATCGCCTTCCCGTTGATGATGCCGGTGATGTTGAGCTTCTTCTTCGTGTTCTACGTGATCACCAACCCCGCGAGCACCATGTCGCGGATTGTCAGCTTCCTCCCGCCGGCAACACCGCTCGTGATGCTTGCGCGCATCAACGCGCTGCGGCCGCCGCTCTGGGAGATCTGACTAAGTATCTTGTTCCTCGTCCTGGCGATCGCGCTGGCGGTCTGGGTTTCGGCCAAGGTCTTCCGGTTCACGCTTCTGATGTCCGGCAAGCGTCCGTCCATACGTACCATGGCCCGCCTGTTCCGCGCCGCCTGAGACAACCCGACACGGACTCGACGACTACCCGGGTCGAGTCCGTGTCTGCTTGGTCGCCGGAGGAAGCCACCCGCTGGCATCCAGGGCGACGCGGCGGTGATAAGGTAGCGGCCAATTGACCGTCATCGTCGCTGGCGACTGGTACGAAACACCGACATCGAGGGTTCGAGGTGATGCCGAAAGCGCCGCGCTTGCCATGGATATTCGTCGATGGCTCGACGCAAGAGACGTTCCGGATCCGTCTGGACATCCCCTCATGGGATCCGCCAGGAGACGGGGACGACCAGGACGGAGCGCGGTGCGCCTACGAGGTCACCGCTGACGACGGAGACGTCTTCGCTCTCCAACTCCAGATCTCAGGCGAAGTCCTCGGCGACAACGAGATCCGTGACCTGGCAGCGTTACTAGGGCTGATCCAGAGCAAGGGTGTCGAAATCATTGAAGGTGCCATTCACAACGGCATCCGTGGCGATCACCAGCTGGTCTGGGATCCCGACGGTGTGGCGGTGGTGCGCTAGGGCAACTCAGCCGATCGATCCGGACACAGCAACTCTGCTAGCTCCGCGAGACCCGTAACGCCCCACTTCGGGGCAACGTCGGACGGTGGCGTGGCCCCGCCCGGACGGCCTTGGCGTCGATCGACCCAAACGCAGCTCAATCCGAGCTCGGTTGCCGGCGCGATGTCGTGGAACACGCTCTGGGCTACGTGGAGCACGCGCACGGGCGGCACCCCTACCTGGTCGAGCAGCGCGTGGAAGTTCTGCAGGGCCGGCTTGTAGCTGCTGACCTGCTGAGCAGTGACCACTGGGTCGAAGGGCACCCCGAGGTGAGCAGCGGTACCAGCGAACAAGTCGTCGTCGATATTCGACAGAACGCCAAGGCGGTAGCGCGTTGCCAGCCTCGCCAACGCAGCCACCGTGTCCGGAAAAGCCGGCCACTCCGGCACAGATTTCGCCAGCTGCTCGGCATCCCGATCGCTGAGCGCTGCTCCGTACTCCGCACCCATCCGCTGGGCAACCGCGCCGAGCACTTCGCGATACGGCACGTAGCCGCCGTGCTCCGCCTCAGATTCGAACTCGGCGAATCGCTCCAGCAACTCAGCACGCGGCACGGACACCCGGTATCGCCCAAGCATCCGCTCAAGTACTTCGGCTAGCCCCTGTTCCCAGTCCACGAGCGTCCCGTAGCAATCGAAGGTCAGGACATCCCAGGCGGCCGGATTGATTGTCATCGGTTTGTAATCATGGCCACCCAGGGCAGCGACGGGACGGGCCTTGGCATCGGGTCGGATGATATATTCGCGACGCCGACATGCTCTCTTGAGCCCCCCGACCAACCGAGCCAACGTGCGTAAATTTGCCAAGATCATTCGAGCTGGACTCGTTCTCGCTGCGGCAGCGTTCACGCTGGCTGCCGTCGGCCCTGCTGAGGCTCAGCAGGCCGGACAGCAGCAGGATCTCGTTGTCTACCTGATCGATCATCAATTCGTCTCCGATGCGGAGATGGCTACGATCCAGGGCGAGATCGGCGAGATCTTTCAGGCCGAGGCCAACGTCACAATTCGTTGGATCATGGACGACTCGCCCCGGCGCCGCCTGGCAAGCAATGAGCTGCGTTTTCTGATCCTGGCTTCCGACGGGACGCGGTGGTTCCACGGCCCTTCGAACGTTATCGGGCTTGCCCCGCATGACGATACCGGCGTCGGTCGAAACTCCTTCGTGTTCTACCGCCAGGCGCTTTGGTTTCGGCAGCAGGCGGTACTGCGTTGTCGCGAAGCCACCCGGGCCCGGAGCCAGGCTGCCGCCACGGGGGTCACACCTGACCCGAGCATCGACGCACTCGCGCCGCCAGAGTGCGGCGACCACCTGACCTCACTCACGCCGCTTGTCGTGGCCCGCGCCGCTGCTCACGAAATGGTCCACATTCTGCTCAACAAGTTGGACCACTCCGAGGGCGGCCTGATGCGGAAGTCCTTCGACATCACCGAATGGCTCGCCGGCGAACAAGTCTCTTTCCGCCTGCTCCCCGAGGAGATCACGGCGCTGCAACAGTTGCTACAGCCGGCCACCACGGCTCCCGGACGCTGATTCCCGCCCCTTCGCCTGGCTGCTATCCTTCGGGCATGAAACTCGGCGTCCGAACCGCATCATTCGTTGCTGCCGTCCTGGTGGTACTGGCCCCTGGTGCACATGCCGGGCAGGGCCCGAGTGTCGAGATTCTCGAGCCACCGGTGGACGCAGCCGTAGCCGGGCCCGACGTTAGGGTCCGAGTTGAGGCGAGCGGCGTCGGACTCGGCCGCCGCGGTAGGAACGGCGCCCATGTCTTGCTGCAACTGGACGACATGCCAGCGATGAAGAGCTACGCCGAACGCTTTACGTTCCGCAGCGTTGGCGACGGAGAACATCGGCTCTAAGTCGAACTTCGGCGACCGGATGGCGCGGCCTTCGAGCCCGCCGTTACCGCGAGCACGACTTTCACTGTGGCCTCCACAGGTGCCCTGCGATGAGCGTTGAGGGGCCCGACGCGCCACCGCGGGACCTCCGACGCCAAGACTACGCAACACCGCTAGACAACGTTCCCAGCGGCAGCCGTCCGGGCGACGACCTTCTGCCCAACCGCGCGTATCCGTCGAACCTGGTGTGGCGCATGACCAAGGCGCTCGATCCGGAAAAAGTTCCGGGCCGGATCCTCGATCTTGGGCCTACCAACAACACGAATATCCAATTCTGGACCGAGAACGGCTTCGGCGTGACGTGCCACGACCTATTCACGCACGAATCCCGGCGCGTCGGCGCAAGCGATATTTCGCCCCTGACATTGGCCAATGACACCATCCGTAAGCTGCGGCTCCCATTCGAAAGCGAGTCTTTTTCGGCGATCTGCGCGTGGAATGTTCTGGCTCGACTCCCCTTCGTGCTGGCCCAGCAGTACGCCCGCGAGTGTCACCGAATCCTGGCGCCCTCCGGCCTACTTCACGCGATCTTCGTCGACGCCGACGGACGTCCCGATACTCGCCGCCAATATCGGGTCGTCGATCGTCAGACGCTGCAGGTGAGTTCCGTGGCCGTGCCCCGCCCGCTTCCCACGAGTTGGATCGATGCAGAGATCCGGCTGCTGCTATCGCGGTTTGGGGCCTGCGAGATTCAGGGGACCCCGGCCCATACCCGCGAGGCCTTGGCGCAGCGGGAACCCGTAGCTATCGGGGCCTGACGTACCAGCAGAGCATCGAGAGCGCCGCCTGGCGTGAGCGCCCTGCTAGCCGTCTAGAAGCGCGCGGATCACGAAGAGCGGGCCGGGCGCTCGGCGATCCGGCGCATGAAGTACGGGCACCACTCGGCGCCGAACGGCACGTAGATCTTCACGTTGTAGCCGGGGCAGCGATCTGGCGCTGGTAGTGGCGCCGCACCCCGTAGAGCATCTGAAACTCGAACTCGTCGCGCGGAATGTCGTTACGTTCAACGTAGTCGGTAATGTGATCGACAATGCTGTCGTCGTGCGTAGCGAACGCCGGATAAGTGCCCTCCTGCAACAGCAGCTCGGCAATGTCCGTGTAGTTGCGATCAACCTCGGCCTTGGCCTGATAAGCGACGTCCGCGGGCTCCTTGTACGCGCCCTTGCAGAGTCGCAACTGCGCCCCGAGCGCGTTCAACTCGCGCACATCGGCGGCCGTGCGATGCAGATAGGTCTGCACAACAACCCCGACATTGTCGAACTCCGCGCGCAGAACCTTGAATACATCGAGCGTGGCCGACGTGGTCGGGCTGTCCTCCATGTCGATCCGAACGAAATTCCCGGTAGCTGCGGCGCTGGCGACGATCTTGCCGATATTCTCGCGAGCCAGGTCCGTACCGATCGCGAGACCCAGTTGCGTGGGTTTCAGCGAGACCGAAGCGATGTTGTCGCGGCGGCCAAGTTCATCGACGATGGCGCAGTAGGCGTCGGTGGCGATTCGCGTCGCGTCGACGTCGGCCACGCTCTCGCCCAGATAGTCGAGAGTGACAGCCATGTTGTCGTCGCGCAGTTCTTGGATCGTCGGCCAAACATCGTTGATGGCCTCGCCCGCGATGAACCGTTGCGCAAAGCCCCAGCGCATTCCATGACGACTAACCCAGGCGGTGAAACCAGGGCTGTCGGCAAGCGCGCAAACGGCGCGCTTGAGCATGCAAAGTCTCCCTCAAGAAGGCGATCAAACTCCAGCGGAGGCGGACTTTACCACGCGACCCGGCTGGCCGATTGCCGTTCCGGCGACGATCCCACCGGTGCAACGGTGGGGTCAGGGACGCCGAATCTCTATCTCGTCACGATAGACGGTGCGGTACCCGAGCAACTGGTCCAGGAGGAGCAGTTCAAGGTCGTATGCGCCGGGCATCGCAGTGAAGGTCACTTCGCGAATGATCATCTCTTCCCGCCGCGAGGCCATGTCGGCCTGCGGCACTTCGATCAGTACGCGTTCGGAGGTGGCGCCACCCACGTCATCGCCATCGACTAGCTGAATATCCACCACCATGTCGGTGACGAAATCACCGTCGACCAGGTGGAAGATCAGCGCCCCGAGCCGCCACGAAAGCTTGACCGTCACCTCGACTTGGCCTCCGGGGGCCGCCGCAGTATCAACGGTCCAGCTGAAGGGAATCTGGGCGTCGGGTAGCTGCACCGAACTCTCGACGCGGTCGGCGACCGCTGCGTAGTCCACAGGGTTCACGAGCGACGCCTCGATCGCCTGGTCAACAGCGATCTGGTAGTCCGACGGGATCATCGGGCCGATCAAGGTACGTCGTTCGGCCTGACGCATCTGCTCGGGCACTCCCGTCGGCCCCGACGGATACGGCGGCATCAATTTCCAGCGCCCGCCACGGAAGACGAAGAGCATGTCCTCGTTCGGCTCCATCCCGGGCAGCCGTTCGTCATACGACCAGAGAATCGGTGCGCGATCGGAGAACCCGGAAGGGAAACCCATCTCGCGCCGCGTCCGCGCCGGCTCACCAAACAGCAAAACGACGTGCCCGAACACCGTCTCCCAGCCTGATTGCCGCGACGTAGCGAACTTGTCCTCGGCGTACTCCAGGCGGATCTCGAACTCATCCAGGAACTCGTTCCGCAGGCCCCGATACTGGGTATCGCGCCGCTCCCAGAAGAGGCGGATGAACTGCAGGCGTTCGCTGGCGCTACCGAAGCCGCCGTACATCTCCTCCTCTTCGGAGGTCGCGATCAGCGATACCGGGCCGTCCATCCAGCGGGCAGTCCAATCGTTGATCGACTCCCCTTCCGCGGGCCCTGCGAGCCCCTGCGCGTGAGCCGTTCCGGCCGGGACAACCAGGAAAGCTGTCAGTACCCCAGCCGCCAGCACGCTACTCCGGCTTTGCAACGTCGACATCAATCGCCTCCTGGGCGTCTTCGTCCGCCAACACCCTCACGATAACCACCGTGGCATCGTCATCGAGGGGCCTGCCCTCAGTGAACACTTTCACCGCTTCGAAAATCGCTTCAATCACAGTCTTTGCCGGCCGGCCCAACTGCGCAAGGACAACCTCACCCAGCCGTTCCGTGCCGAACATCCCATCATCGGAGTCGGTCGCCTCGACCACCCCATCAGAGTAAAGAACTAGCACGTCCCCGGGGTCCAGGTCACGTTCGTTGAACGGGCCAGCTGACACTTCGAGTAACCCTAGCGGCATTCCGGTCGACTCCAGGTCCTCAAACGTCCCCGTCCGAGCCCGGTAATGGAGCGGATAGTGGTGCCCCGCGTTCGAGTAGATCAATTTGCCCGCCTGCAAGTCCAGTTCGGCAAAGACCAGCGTCATGAACTGGTTGTTGGCCGACATGTGAAACAGCGTGCGCGTGAGTCGTTCCATGAGTACCGTCGGCGGGTTCTCCGACTGCGACTACGTGTGAATCGCGCTCTTGGCCACGGCCATCAGCATGCCAGCGGGCATCCCGTGGCCGGCGACGTCACCTACCACCACCGCGGGGTTCCCGTTCTGGAGGGTCAGGTAGTCGAAGTAGTCACCACCGACCTCGGACGCGGGATTGGAGTAACCGTCGATATCGAGGCCGGCGAACCCCGGCGGCCCCTTGGGCAACAGATTCAGTTGTAGCTCCCGGGCGATCTCCAACTCTTTCTTGCGGCGCTCCGACTCCACCGTTTCACGCAGCAGCCTGGCGTGATCGAGCGCTAGAGCCACCTGGCTCGCGAAGCCGCGCAAGCTGCGTACCTCCGCCGCGTCGAAGGCGTGGGTCTCAAAGCGGCCCGCGATGATCACGGCGCAAAGCACGTCGTCCTGGGTGATAACGGGCACCACCACTGAGCTGCCGGCTGCCGGTTCCCAGACCTTATCGAGTGCTGCGGGTGGCGCCTTGCGGTGGTCGACCACCACGACCGGGCGGCGATCGGCGAAGCGCTCGCGCAGGCCGGACCACGGCGTACGAGCACCGTAGCGATAGACGTGCTCGACGTCCCCCTGCGCACGCAGCGCATGCCGCTGCCTCGGACTTCCGGCTGGATCATCAGCGCGATGTCGGGCGCTGCCACGCGCAGCAGCGCTTCCAGAACAGTCGGCTGCAGCTGTTTCTCGTCGAACGCGGTGCCAGCTGCGAGGCCAAAGTCATAAACAGCGTCGAGCTCACGCAACTTACGCTCATAAGCGCTCGCGCCCGGAAGTGACATCATCGCGCGCACGAGCAAACACGACGCTGAACGCGACGATCAACACGCTGCCGATGCTGGTGAACTGGATCAGCAGGTGCTGATGCGGCAACTGGGTGAATCGTTGGATCCAGATCGCCGCGAGGACCGGGATCATACTCAGCGCCAGACTCGCGAGGCAGGTCACGCTGTGCCTGACCTCGAGCCTGACCAACCACTCGAGCGGGACGACGAAGGCCAGCACCACCATTCCCGCGGCCAGCATGCCGGGTACCGCCGCAGAACCCACCAGCGCCATCGCGCCCGATACCTGGTCGGCATGCGAGCCGAAGGTGCGGACGCTGATCGTGAACGCGAATCCGGCGGCCAGCAGCACAGCGAACCAGCGTATCGACCGAAACCGACCCAGCAGCGCCAGATCGCCCGCCGTGGCCAGCAGAATCAAGATCGAGGCCGTCGCGGCGGCGAGTTGCAGACCGAGCAGGAAACTCGCGCCCGGCAGCGGCAATCCGATCGCCGTTACGAGCAATGCGTGCAGCATGCTGAGCAGCAGCACCGCCGAGGCCAGCCCGCCCACGCGGAGCTTGGGTACCACTTCCGGACTCCATCGGCTCTCGAAGGTGCCGTACCAGGCGCCGGCGGCCGCGAGCAGCACACCGGCTGCCGCAAACGACGGCAGTTCGGGCGAGTCCGCAAAACGTGGGAGCGACGTCACTCCCACTGCGAGCGCAGCAAGACCGAGTGGCAACGTCCAACGTGGCTGAGTCAGGCCAAGTCCAATCACAGATGCAAGTCTACCAACCGTTTGCTAGCATCATTTCGCCAGCCTGAACCTGGGCAGACGAGTTATGCCGTCCGCGGCCGTCTCGTCTATTGGCGACCATCACCTCTCACAACCGAGTGTTGAAGAACGCCTGATGATCGAAGTCGACCGTCTTACCAAGTATTATGGCAACCAAGCCGCTATCCGCGAAGTCAGTTTCAGCGCCGAGCCGGGGCAGATCCTCGGGTTCCTCGGACCGAACGGAGCCGGCAAGACAACCACCATGCGGATCCTGACCGGATACATGCCGGCCTCCAGTGGGACCGCGCGCGTCGCCGGCTTTGACGTGTTCGAGGAGTCGCTCGAGGTCCGGCGGAGGGTGGGCTATTTGCCCGAGAATCCGCCGTTGTATCGCGAGATGACGCCAACGTCGTATCTCGACTTCGTCGCACGAATCAAAGGCGTCGCCCGTTCCGACCGGCCCGCGGCGATCGGCCGCGCGCTGGAGGCCACTGCGACCGGCGACGTCGCCTCTCAGCCCATCGGCACGCTGTCACGCGGCTACAAACAGCGCGTGGCGATCGCCCAGGCCATCGTCCACGACCCCGAAGTCATCGTGCTCGACGAGCCGACGATCGGCCTCGACCCGAAACAGGTCATCGGCATCCGTCGCCTGATCAAGGGTCTCGCGGCCGATCGCACGGTGATCCTCTCGACGCACATCCTCCCGGAAGTAACCCAGCTGTGCGACAAGGTCGTGATCATCTCGCGCGGGCAGATCGTCGTCGAGGACACCACGGACTCGCTCACCGCCACCGAGGATCTCGAGCAGGTGTTCCTGCGCGTGACGAGTGGTGATGTGGTGGCCGACGAGGATGCCGTCCAGGCGGCAATGGCCGACGACTCCAGCGCTGCGGACCATGGCACCGGACCGCCAGATTCCGAGCCGGACTCGGGAGAGAACGATGAATAACGTATGGGCCATCGCCTCGAAAGAGCTTCGTTCCTACTTCCTGTCGCCCATCGCGTACGTCGTCCTGGCGGGATTTCTGCT
>Ga0115002_10008198_pt1 | contig 11612 bp, 7 predicted proteins | sample ArcticOcean_MG_C_8_FD_89576 | JGI IMG/M metagenome (GOLD analysis project Ga0115002, IMG submission 89576) | Marine microbial communities from western Arctic Ocean - ArcticOcean_MG_CB11_86 | ecosystem: Environmental > Aquatic > Marine > Oceanic | place: Arctic Ocean: Canada Basin | collected... | reverse complement strand
TAATGAGTGGGTGCTGGTGGCCAAGGCGTGAGGCTTGTTCAGCCAACCAAATCTTGGCGCTCTGCAACGTATTCTAGGCCGGGGATTTCGACGCGTAGCACCCGCCCTTGGCGGTCGAACCATACGATCCGCTCCTGGTCACCGTCCATGAACACGACCCTCCTAGCCTCGACCTGATTCGGTCCCAATCGCAGCTCTTCATTCACTGACGGGCCCGCGAGCAGATCCATGACCACGCGGGAGCGGGGCTCGATAACCGGGACCTGCGTGCCTTCGCTCACATTCGCAAGGAAGTAGTAGTGGTGGGCAACGAGGTGCTCGACGATCCTGGTTCGCGCGCTAGCGCTGAATTCACGCTCTTCTTCGCCGGCCGCAGAACGGAAGTTGGACACGAATCGAGGACCGACCAGGTTCAGCACGACTTCGGATTCGTCGACCCCGGTGACCTTCACCTGATAGCCGTCGGCTGCGCCCTCCGGGGCGTGCGCGCTCAACAGCGGTCGCAGCTCCTGAGGCCCGTCGTCGAGCGACAGAGTCACCGCACCACTCGCGATATATGCCGCGCTAGGCCCTAGGCCTGCTCGCCGAATGGAGAACTCCTCACGACCAATGACTTCGCCGCCAACACTCACGGAGAAAGTGCCCTGATCCACGACGACACTCTGCGTGCCGAGCCCGAGCGCGGTGCCGACTGAGAGGACGAGTGAGCCACAGAGGGATCGTATTGGTCGCATCACGGGTCCTACCCGAGGGTGCCAGAAGCGTTCGCTTGGCCAGCAACGCTGCAAGGACCGCGCGGGGGTGCAGGCGTTGTGCCGCATGCGTACCTTCGCAGCGTCCAACATCCGGCGCAGTGACCGACGAGGAGGCGTAGCATACCGACGGTGACGAGGAGAGTGTCGCTCCAGTGGCGTAATGCTGCGCGAGCGGTTGGGTGGCTCGGTCCGTGGATTGCCCTCGCTTCGCTGTCTCTTTGGGCGGCCTCGCCGGGCCATGCCGTCTTGGTCCTAGCGGCCGCTGGCTCCACCGCCGCCCTCCTCTGGGGCCCCCGACGGAGAGGCGGTGCATGGGGTGCCGGCTCGGCGATCTTGGTGCTTGCCATTCTCGCGGCGTTCGGGGCTCAACATCAGGTCGGCCAACTCACGTCCGGGTGGGACGAGTATTGGGCTGAGCGCGAGCAAGACGTGGGTCAGAATCGGCTGGACGCCGCGCTGCAGGGGCTGCTTGCTGCAGGCGAGGGCGTGGCAGACTCGTTGGCGACAATGGCGGACGAGCTGGCCGTGTCCCAGGACGTGACCACGGTCCAACGTTTGAGAACTCGTTCCGGTGCCTCAGCCGTGGCGCTCTACGATCCACAGGGGCAACTGATTCTCTGGGATGGCGTGCACCGCGGGAAGGTGCCTGAGCCCGCGCAAAGCGGCGAGCAGCGGTACATGTACCGTGATCTCCCGCTTTTCGGATACTTGTACGTAACTGCGGTGGCGCCCGACGGAAGCGTCGCGATGGCCGCCCACTTATTGCGTACGGATCTGTCCCCAGACCTCGGGGCGGAGGTCGGCGACTTCGGCTCCGATTTCTTGCGCGAGACCGGCGAGTCGATCCGTATCAGTGCGGAATCTCCCCCCGGCTCAGAGGGCGCTTGGGAACTGGCTGTGCCCGACGGTGAGCGCCTGCTCAGCGTTGTGATAGAACGCCCTGAATTAGAAACACGCGTATCCACCGTCATGGGGCGCTGGCAGGCGGCCGTGTCGCTGGGGCTGCTGCTTGCGTGGCTCCTGCTCGCGATCGGTGGACCGCCACGGCTCGCCGCTGGAACGATAGCGGCTGGTAGCCTTTTCTTCATTGCGGCGTTCCTTCCGCTGGATCAGGTCGATCGGCTGACCGGGCTTTTTGACCCGGGGATGTTCGAGCTTCCGGGCCCGCTTCCCATCTCGCTCGGGAGGCTGGTCCTGCTCGCGTTGGCTGGCTTCACGATGGTCGCCGTACTGCCGCGACCGAAGCTAGAGATGCCGTTCTGGTTGGCGGGCCTCATATCGAGCGTGCTCTTTCCCCTCACCATTGTGCTCACTCAGTCCGGACTCCGCCCAGAGTCGCTCGCGGGTGGGAGGCTAGAGTGGATTGCGTACCAGGGAGCATTGGCGGCGATGCTCACGCTCATCGGCGGCTCCCTCCTCGCCTTCACTCGTGCTCGAGCAGAGGGGAGCCGAGGACTTGCCGCGGCGGCGATCGTCGTCGCGATCGCGCTCGGGGCAGCCGGTGCCGTGTACGTGGGGATGACACGAACGCTGCCCGTCTGGTGGACCATGCTCTGGTTCGCCCCCACCGCTCTAGCCGCAGCCTCGATCGGAGGCTGGGCGGGCTGGCAGCGCCCGCTCGTCGGTTGGCTGGTTGCCGGAGTCCTGGCGGTGACGGCCGCGCTTCCGGCCGCATGGCAGCAACAAGTCGCGGCGGAGGCATTAGCGGGAGCTGCCCGGCTCACTGCCATTGCCGCGCCTGAAGATCTGGCGCTGCGGCGGGGGCTTACACGCCTGGGTGAGGTCGCGGACTCTCTCGAGCGGGCTGGCAGGGGAGACATCGATGTCATGTACGGTGCGTGGCGCGGCAGCGGCCTAGCCGAAGAGGCCGTGCCGTTGCGCATCACGATGTGGCCGGAAGGAGACGAAGCCGGTGAGGAGCTTCGCATCGGCGTGGGCACCGATCGACCCGACCTGCTCTCCGGTATCGCTCGCCAGGCACGTATGCTCGGCACGTCAGAGCTGATCCATCTCGGTAGAGACGATGCCCGTTATGTGATCGCGGTGCCCCTCTCAGGAGGACACGTGCTCACAGCGGCTGGGCCCGCAGTCTCGACGTTCCCGAGCTCGCGATCGGCACTTGTAGCGCTCATGCGAGGTGGTTCTGCGTCGCCGGCGGAGCCGCTTACGCTCATCCCTTTGCTCCCGAGTGACCCGCACTTACCCGGACCCATCTCCTGGACGCGAACCAACACGGGGTGGCAAGCGGATCGCGCGCTCGACTTCCAGAACAGGACGTATCACGCCCACCACATGGTCGAGATGCCAGGCCCGCTGCTCGCGTCTGCTCGTGGCTCTTTGCTGCTTGCGCTGGATCTTTTGGTCTTCTTTTTGTTCTGGCTCGGGGGACGTGCGCTACTACGGGATGTGGTACCCGCGCACATGAGGGTGTCCGGTTGGGTGATCTCATTTCGAGCCCGGGTCACGCTCGCGCTCTTCGGTTTCTTCGTCCTCGCCAATGCACTTTTCGGGACCATCACGTATCGGACTTTGGCGCAGGCATCGGTTCGATCGGCGCAAGCGATCGCCGAGCGAGTCGTTGAGGACGCGGCCGGCTCGTACCTATCGCTCGCTGGTGCGAGCGGAGGCACGCGAATGGAGCGCCTCGCGCAGCAGGTAGGTGCGGAGCTACTCGAATATCGAGACGGCGAGCTACGGGAGGGCTCAGTCGAGGAACTCGTGGAGCTCGGTCTTTACGAGGGATGGATGCCACTCGCGCAGCACCGTCTGCTCGATGGGAGGGAGGGGATCCGTGAGTACACTCAAACTTCGCTGGGGCGCTGGCAGTACATAACGGCCTATAGGCGTCTGCCCGACGGTGACATCCTCGGTGTGCAGGTTCCACTTCAAGCCGGCGCTACGGCGATCCAGACGACCGATCTCGTTGAGCTCATGGGCTTCGCGATCCTCGTCGGAGGCGCGCTGTCGCTCGTATTGGCGTGGATGGCGGGTCGAGCCCTGACGAGTCCGATCCGAGCGCTTCAGGTCGCCTCTGAGGCGGTGGGTGCTGGTGATCTACAACTCCCCCTCCCGAGCACACGTAGGGATGAATTTGGCGCCGTGTTCCGTGCCTTCAACCGGATGGTGAGTCGAGTACGCAGAGCTCGTCGGCAGTTAGAGCGCACGTCGCGGCGCACGCAGGCGATTATGGACGAGGCGGCTGTCGGCATGATTGCGCTCGATCCGACGGGTCACGTGATACAGGTCAACCCTCGCGCAGAGGAGATGTTGGGCTCCGAGGTCTTCGTCGGACGGAGTGTCCCCAGTGAGGGGCCGCTCGCCGAGGCGCTCTCCGGGTGGTTGGCACAATTTATCGCCGGTTCGGCCGACCAGGCGGATATGGAGCTGCACGCCAGCAACCGACGTGTGCGTGTTCGCGCCAGTCGGCTGGGTAGTCTGGGAAGCCGTCGCGGTGTCGTGCTAGCGTTGGACGATGTGACGGATAAGCTACGCGCAGAGCGCGTATTGGCTTGGGGCGAGATGGCCCAGCAGGTGGCCCACGAGGTCAAGAACCCTCTGACACCCATTAAGTTGAGCATCCAGCACATACGTCGCGCGTGGGACGATAAGGCCACTGATTTCGACGAGATCCTCGTCAGGAATGCCGATGCGATGCTATCGGAGATCGATCGGCTGGCTGAAATCGCGCAGAGTTTCTCTCGATTTGGCGCCCCGAGCGGCGAAGGCGAGACGCCCCTGTCCGTGGTCTCGGTCCCGTCCGTTGTCGATGACGTGATGGCCCTCTATGGGGGCGGCTCTGCTCCACTGCTGAGTTTCGAGCAGCACGTACCGGACGACTTGCCCACTGTTGTGTCGCGAGGCTCGGAACTCAAGGAGGTGCTCGTCAACCTGATGGAGAATGCGCGCGACGCGATCGGTGAATGCGGAGTGGTTCGTATCCATGGACGCACTGACGGCGACGATATTGTGGTCGTCGAGGTTGTAGATGACGGCTCAGGCATCGATGAGGAGCTGCTACCCCGTATCTTTGAACCGCGTTTTTCTACGCGTTCCAAGGGAGCGGGGCTCGGACTTCCGATCGTGCAGAGACTGGTAAGCGCCTGGGGTGGCTCAGTTGACGTCACCAGCGTGCCGGGTGAGGGCACGACGGTCTCCGTCCGTCTGCAGCGATCAGATTCCAGCGGCTAGTGAGCCCTCTAGGCTGGTCAGAGCGATCAGAATCCGGCATCTTGAGTGCCCTCAGAGTTGAGCTTTTCCGGTTCTGAGCTGTCGCCCGCGGCGACGCCCTGCAGCGGTCAGCCCAGAGCATCACTACCCGGATGCCGAACTACTCCACAGATCTAAAACGAGCGAACAGGCCCAAGGTCGCTGAGCGTCTGGCTGGTGCTGGGCACCGTCGCGTGGCGCCGCTCGAACTCGCCCAGTGGCTTGAGCAGAAGTTGCCGGACATTCGCGAGCAATGGGCGCGGCGAATCCGTGAGAGCGGCCTGGGGCAGGGTGAACCTTGGGATCGGATCATTGACGGCTTCACGACCATGTTGGTGGAGTTGCTCCCCCCCCTCATGGGCCCGATGAGGGCGGAAGTCCGACCGATATGGGATCGATGCGCGGAGCTCTTTGGTGCGATAGCCGCCCAGCGCGGGCTCGCGGCAGGCGAAGTCATCGAGGAGCTGCAGGTGCTGCGCGAACTGGTGATTCGTGAGCTCTATCGGGATCCTCCGATGGGGGGGCAGGTACCGCTCTCTCTTCGAGAAATTCTTCAGCTCAACCGCTCCATTGACCGGGCAGTCACACACGGCAGCGTTGGCCACACCGACGCGCTCTTCTTCCAGCTTTTCGAGAAGGGCGAAGCGAAGGACCCGGTGTCGCCTACCGACCTCGCGGATGAGGTTCTGAACCAGCTCAGCGTGATTCGCTCCGAGTTCGGGTCGACTGTGGGGAAGCTGGTGACGACGGGGCAGGAGAGTACGAAGGCTCATTAGGGACGTCGTGAACGAGGCATCAGAAGAGAGCCGCGATCTTCCTCCGGAAGAGTTCCGAGCGCTTGCCCACGAAGTCGCCGACTGGATGGCCGACTACCTAGCAGGGGTCGGAGATCTCCCTGTCTTTCCGAATGTACGCCCTGGTGATGTGCGCGCGGCGCTGCCGGCCGAGCCTCCGGAGGCTGCCGAGCCGCTCGCGGATGTGCTGGCCGATTTTCGAGATATCATCGTACCTGGGCTCACGCACTGGAATCATCCTGGCTTCTTCGGCTACTACGCGATCACCGGATCCGCTCCAGGCATTCTCGGTGAGATGCTGACCGCGGCGCTCAACGTGAATGCAATGGTGTGGCGCAGTTCGCCGGCCGCGACGGAGCTCGAGGACCTCACGACGGACTGGCTGCGTCAGATGTTGGGATTGCCGGCCGACTTCGAAGGAGTGATCAACGACACGGCTTCGTCATCATCCTTGTATGCGCTGGCGGCGGCGCGCGATACGGCCTATCCCGATGCGCGTGAACGCGGTCTGGCGGGACAGCCTGCGGGCCGCTTCTATGCATCCGATCAGACCCACTCTTCGATCGAAAAGGGCGTCCTGACTCTAGGCTTTGGCCGGGCCGGGTACTGCGCCATTCCGAGTGACTCCGAGTTTCGCATGCGACCGGCCGCGCTCCGTGCTCAGATTGAATCGGATATCGCGCGTGGTGTGCGACCTGTCGCGGTCGTTGCGACGCTCGGCACCACGTCGAGCAGCTCGATCGACCCGGTGGGTGAAATCGCCGAGATCGCCCAGGAGTTTGGACTCTGGTTGCACGTCGACGCCGCGTACGCGGGCCCTGCGGCCATCGTGCCCGAGTTGCGGCCGTTGCTGGCGGGCTGGGAGCATGCGGATTCCATCGTGGTTAACCCACACAAGTGGTTGTTCACGCCGGTTGATTGTTCGGTGCTGTACTGCCGACGTCCTGAGCGACTGATTCGAGCCTTCTCGATCGTTCCCGAGTATCTGACTGCCCCCGACAAGACAGATGAGCAAGACGCGTCAGATGGTGCGGGTGGGCGGAACCTCATGGACTACGGAGTGTCGCTGGGCCGTCGCTTCCGTTCACTCAAGCTCTGGTTCGTGCTCCGTGCCTTCGGACGCGAGGGCATCATTGAGCGCCTTCGAGCACACGTGGCGATGGCGAGAGAGTTCACGACCTGGATCGACGAGTCGGAGAACTGGAAGCGAGTGGCTCCTACACCCCTGTCCACCGTGGCGTTTCGCTTCCTGAGTGCGGGGACTGACGCCGAAGAGCTGGATCGGGCTAACCTCCGCATCCTCGAGCACTTGAATCGTTCGGGAGATGTCTTGCTGACCCACACCGAGCTCGGGGGACACATCGCGCTTAGACTCTCGATCGGAAATCTGAGGACGACGCCAGCGCATGTGCGCCGGGTTTGGGAGCTACTTCGGGAGGCGGCGGAGCAAGAAGGAGCCCCTGCGTCACCCTAGGCGCGGACTCTCAGATCTCGTTCGCTCCCCCACGGTCAGGGCGAAGGCCGTCATGCACCTCCCTACGCCAGCTCGCGCACCTCGCGCACCAGATCGCTCATCGAGTCCTTGGCATCGCCGAAGAACATCAGCGTGTTCTCCATATAGAACAGGTCGTTGTCGATGCCCGCGAAGCCCGGTGAGAGGCTGCGCTTCATGACGATGACCCGGCGAGCGCGGTCGACGTCTAGGATCGGCATGCCTGCGATGACCGACTGCGGGTCACGTGCCGCCGGGTTCACAACGTCGTTCGCGCCCACGATCAGTACACAGTCCGTCTTCGAGAAGTCGTCGTTGATCTCATCGAGGTCGAAGAGCTTGTCGTAGCTGACGTCCGCTTCTGCCAGAAGCACGTTCATGTGACCGGGCATGCGACCTGCGACCGGGTGGATCGCATACTTCACGTCCACGCCTCGCTCCTGCAGCAGGTCGCCGACCTTCCGCAGCTCGTGCTGGGCCTGTGCCACGGCGAGTCCGTAGCCGGGCACGACAACCACAGAGTTCACGTATCCGAGCTCCGCGGCCACGGCTTCGGCGTCTGCGCGCATCACCGGACGTTGACCGATCTGGGCGCGATCCACGCCAGCGGTCCCACCGAAGCCACCAAAGGCGACGTTGGCGAGTGAGCGGTTCATGCCCTTGCACATGAGCTGGGTCAGAATGAGCCCCGAGGCCCCGACCAACGCACCGGAGATGATCAGCACCATGTTGCCGATCACAAATCCGGCCGCGCTTGCAGCCAGGCCGGAATAGGAGTTCAGCAGGGAGATCACGACCGGCATGTCAGCACCACCGATCGGGATGACCAACAGGACGCCGAGAAGCAGCGAAACGCCGCAGAAGATGTAGAACATCGTGATCGGATCCTGGCCCCCGAACACGCCGAGAGCCATCGCTCCGAGCGCCACTGTACCCAGCACCATGAGGGCGTTTGCGGGGTTCTGCCCTGGGAACGTGATCGGGTTCCCAGTGATGATGCCCTTCAGCTTCGCGAAGGCGATAAACGAACCGGAGAACGTTATGCCGCCGATGACGGTTCCGATCAGCATGGAGACGCCCGCCGTACTCACACCCACGTCAGGTAGGTTCAGGAACTCACCAACGGCTACGAGTGCGGATGCGCCACCGCCGAAAGCGTTGAACACGCCGACCATCTCCGGCATGGACGTCATTTCGACCTTTCGTGCCGCCACCCCACCGATGATGCCACCGATCGCTACGCCGATGAGGATTCCGGTCCAGGTGAGGATCTCGGTGTCCACCACCGTGGCGACGATCGCCAGGAACATCGCAAAGGATGCGAGCGCATTACCGGCGCGTGCGGTCGCGGGTGACTGAAGCCGCTTGAGGCCAACGACGAAAAGGATCGCCGACAGCAGGTAGGTCAGTTCAACCAGAATGTCTGCATTCATGTCGCGTTACCTCTTCCTGAACATGCTGAGCATTCGATCTGTTACCATGAATCCTCCGACCACATTGACCGTGGCCATCGCGATCGCCAGGATGCCGAGCACCATCTGCATGGCGCCCTCTGCCCGACCCGCGACCACGATCGCACCCACGATTGCGATGCCGGAGATCGCATTGGCGCCCGACATGAGCGGGGTGTGGAGGGTGGGAGGCACTTTGGTGATCACTTCGCGGCCGGCCAGCGCCGCGAGCACGAACACGTATAGTCCGATCATCAACTCGCCCATCGGTTCTCCTGAGATGTGGCGGTGGGTTTGCTTGGAAAGGTGGTCACGCCGACAGTGTGCTCTTCACACGCTCGTTTGTGACCTCGCCCTGATGCGTGACTGTCGAGGGCCCGATGACGTCGTTTTCGAAGTCGAGCTCGATCTTGCCTTCTTCACCGATGAACTCGCTGATCAGCGTCACGATATTCTTCGAGTACATCTGGCTCGCGTGCACCGGAATGCCCGTTGGTAGATTCACCGGCCCGAGGATCTGCACGCCGTGCTCGACCACGGTCTCACCACTCTGGGTCAGCGCGCAATTTCCGCCGCTTTCCGAGGCGAGATCGATGATCACCGATCCTGGACGCATCGACTTGACCATGTCGTCCGTGATCAGCAGAGGCGCGTCGCGGCCTGGGATCTGAGCGGTCGTGATCACGACATCGCAATCGACGATCGCTCCGGCGATGAGGTCCAGCTCTTTTTGATGCTGGTCTTCCGAGAGTTCCTTCGCGTAGCCTCCCTCACCCTCGGCTGCCACCTCCTCCTCTGCTTCGAGGAAGCTGGCGCCCAAGCTCTCGACCTGTTCCTTCACCGCAGGCCGGACATCGAATGCCAGCACCACAGCGCCGAGGCGTCGAGCGGTCGCGATCGCCTGTAGTCCCGCGACGCCTGCGCCGAGAATAAGCGCCTTCGCAGGTCGGATTGTGCCTGCCGCGGTCGTGAACATTGGGAGGAACTTCGGCAAGTGGTCAGCCGCGACCAGCACCGCCTTGTATCCGGCGACCGTCGCCTGGGAGGAGAGAGCGTCCATGGACTGCGCTCGAGTAATCCTCGGAACCATCTCCATACCGATTCCGGTGACCTTCGCCGCCGCCAGTGCGCGAACGAGGTCGGGGCTCGTGAGCGGGCTCAGGAAGGATACGAGGATCGTCCCTTCGGACATCGAGGCCACGACCTCGACGGACGGGGCATTCACCCCGAGCACCATGCCTGCACCCCCGAGCGCCTCCTCCGCGGAGGAGGCGATACCCGCGCCAGCCTCTTTGTATTCGTCGTCCGAGATACTTGAGGCAGATCCTGCACCAGCCTCAACGGTCACCTCAAGTCCCGCCTTGAGCAGCGTTTTCACGCCTAGCGGGACCAGGGCCACCCTGCGCTCTCCGGCACGTGTTTCCTTCAGAATGGCGACCTTCATGCACACTCTCCGTGTGGGTTCACGATCGTTTTCGAGGGTCGGAGCGCCCACATCGTACTGGGGCGCGTGGGGCGGCACAAGCCATGCCTCGCGCTCGAATCGAGACCGATCCGGCCATCCCCCGTCCCGGCCGCCCGATGAGCGTGAAGCATGATTGCTCATGTACACACTGCGGCGCTACGCGGCGTCGAGTCGTTTTTGGTGAAAGTCGAGGTCAACCTCAGCTCCGGCTTACCTGCCTTCACCGTGGTCGGGTTGCCGCATGGAGCGGTGCGCGAAAGCCGCGATAGAGTCGCGGCAGCGCTCCGAAACTCGGGCTTTCCACTTCCACCGCGGCGAATCACGGTGAACCTAGCGCCGGGGGATGTCCGCAAAGAGGGGATGGCCTTCGACCTGCCGATCGCGGTGGGCTTGCTCGCCGCAGGTGGTCACCTGAATGACGAACGTCTCGGTGAGTGTGCGTTTTTCGGAGAGCTTGGGCTCGACGGCTCACTTCGACCCATCCGCGGCGCCTTATCCATCGCAGCGGAGTGCGCCAAAGCAGGTATCCTCACTTTGGTCGTGCCGTCGGAGAGCGCGGCAGAAGCCAGCGTGGTCCCTGGTGTCATCATTTTCAGTGCAGCGAACCTTGGCGACGTCATCGCGCACTTCAACGGAGGCCGATCGCTCGAGCAGGGGGTCGTCGATCCCGACGAGCTGTTGCGGAAGAACGTCTCGGACGGCCTCGACATGCGTGATGTGCGGGGACAAGACGTGGCGAAGCGAGTGCTCGAGATCGCCGCCGCCGGCTCACACAATGTGCTCTTCTTGGGACCACCAGGTTCAGGCAAGACGATGTTAGCACGTCGGCTCGCAGGTATCCTGCCTCCGCTGACCTTGGACGAGGCACTCGAGTCCACGCGTGTTCACTCGGTCGCGGGGGTGTTGGCGAGAGGGGCGCCCTTGGTGTCTCGGCACCCGTTCCGAGCACCCCATCATACGGTGAGCGATGCGGGGCTCGTCGGCGGCGGATCTCCGATCCGGCCTGGGGAGGTCAGCCTCGCACACAACGGCGTGCTTTTTCTCGACGAGTTGGCGGAGTTTCGGCGAAATGTGCTGGATGTTCTCCGGCAGCCTCTGGAAGCCGGTCTCATCCATCTCTCGCGGGCCAGTTCGTCCGTATGCTTCCCGGCCAGGATTCTGCTAGTGGCAGCGATGAACCCCTGCCCCTGTGGCCTGTGGGGGGACGGCACTAATCGCTGCCTCTGCGATCCCACGGTGGTGCGGCGTTACGTGGGGCGGGTGTCGGGGCCGCTCATCGACCGAATCGACCTGCACCTGCAGGTGCCGCGGGTGCCGTTCGAACGTCTGTCCGGAGGCGGCGAGGGATCGAGTACGGCCCAGATCGAGGAATTCTGGGAGAGGATTCTGGACACGTTTGCGGAGTCGCCGGACATCGAGTTCGCCTATCCGACTCAGAGGGTGCTCCTG
>Ga0115002_10008197_pt1 | contig 11613 bp, 10 predicted proteins | sample ArcticOcean_MG_C_8_FD_89576 | JGI IMG/M metagenome (GOLD analysis project Ga0115002, IMG submission 89576) | Marine microbial communities from western Arctic Ocean - ArcticOcean_MG_CB11_86 | ecosystem: Environmental > Aquatic > Marine > Oceanic | place: Arctic Ocean: Canada Basin | collected... | reverse complement strand
GCGCTGATCGAGCCGGCGCTGTTGCCCGCGGGGCGGTACGTCGCGCGCGCTCGCATCATGAAGGACGGCAAGGTCGCCGGCGTGCTCGTGCGCCCGTTCATTCTGGATCCGCAGGGGGCGGCCGCGGCCGCCTCGTCACCGTTTGTACGGGGCACCGTCGCCGAGTTCGAGCCGAGGGTGGTGGTGACATCTGAAATTCTGGGGACTCTCCTGGACTCGGTCGAAACGGAGTTTCCGGGTCTGGAGGGTCCGCTCGTGGAGGCGCGAGCGGGGCGGTATGGGACCGCCGCTATCGAATCGCTGCTTAGCGGAGAGCAGGCGGCAGCCGCGTTTTTCAAGGGGCTCGACTGGTATTCGCTCGGGCAACTCGGTCAGGCGGCGACGCAGTTTGAGGTGGCCTCCGGACCGCGCCGGGAGTTTTTCGCCGCGGCGTTCTACCTCGGGGCGGTGTACGCCGCTGCCGGACGCGACCGCGACGCGGCCGGCGTGTGGCAACTGGCACTCGGCGACGAACCCAGGCCGACGATGGCCTACACGCTTCTGGCCGACGCCCGCTTGCGGGACGGTCAACCGGGCTCGGTGATCGATATCCTGTGGCCGGTGCACGCGCGCGAACCTGAGAACGACGACATCGGCCGGCGTCTGGTTTCGGCGTATCTGATGATCGGTCGCTATGAGGAGGCGTTGCCGGTGCTGGAGGGCTATCTCTCGCGTAACCCTACAGATGAGGTGGGCCTCTTTGCGGCCGTGTTCGCGCAGTATCAGGTCACAACGCGCGAGCGCCTCGTGTTGTCGGACGAGGAAGTCACCAGGGTCGCTCGCTACGTGAGAGCGTACGAGGGCCCTTACGAGGCGCTGCTCGCGAAGTACCTGCAGTCCATTCGCGGTAGCTAGAGCGCTTTTCGTATAGCCCTTGTACTGACTGCGCGAGCCATGTTGCTTCTGCACGCACCACTGCGACGCGTCCTTCCCGCCGAATGCCGGAACCCTTTCGGCATTACGGCTGCGCAAACGCCACACGGCCATGAAAAGCGCTTTAACGTCCCTGCCCTTTGCGCCTCGCAGATCTTGCGGTAACGTTGACATCATGAGGCCTGCTTTCTTGCGTCGCGTCGCGCTGGTTGTCTCGGTCGTCGTCGTCGTGGCTGCGATGGTCACGGCTCAAGGCCCCGCTGGACCTGCGGCGGCCGGCGGTAGGGGCGGCGGCCGGGGTGGTCGAGGCATCCCGGTTCAGGGCGGAGAGGAGTGCCCACCCGGCACCACGCTTGTGCGCGTGGGGCGATGCCAGGCACCGGAAGTGTCGCCCCCGAGCATCGTTGATTATCGGCCGGAGTCCACGCTTGTCGCCGATGAGCACCCGACCCCGAAAGCGAAGTTTCCAGTCGTCGATATTCACAGCCACGCAGGCCCGACGCCAGACACCATCGACCGGCTCATTCGGGAAATGGACGCGATGAATATCCGCGTCCTAAACAATCTGAGCGGCGGCTCCAGCGGGGCGTTGAAGGAGAAGGTCGACTTCATCCAGAGTACGAACTACGCCGATCGCTTCACGGTGTTTGCCAACGGCCTGGATCGATTCAGCAATGTCGAGGCGGGCTACGGTGTGCGCGCAGCGGCGCAGCTCGAAGAGGACGTCCGTAACGGCGCCATCGGTCTCAAGATCTTCAAGCAGACGGGAATGGACACGCTGAAGAAAGACGGCACCCGTCTGAAGATTACCGATCCTGAACTCTGGCCTATCTGGGACACGGCTGGTCGGCTCGACATCCCGGTCATCATTCACACAGGCGAGCCGCCGGAGTTCTTTCAGGAGCCCGACATGCACAACGAGCGCTGGTTGGAGCTGGCGCTTTTTCCGAATCGGCGCCAGTACCTGAACGAAACGACGTGGGAGACGCTGGCTGCCGAGCGGGACGCCCTGTTCCAGCAGCATCCTCGGACTCGCTTCATCTCTGCGCACTTCGGCTGGCACGCCAACGACTTCGGTACAGCTGGCGCGCTGCTCGACGCCAACCCGAATGTGACGCTTGAGCTTGCGGCGATCCTCTACGACCTTGGCCGCCAGCCGCGCGCGGCGCACGACTTCTTCGTCAAGTATCAGGACCGTATCCTGTTCGGGAAGGACACCTACGCTCCGGCTGAGTTCCCGTACTACTGGCGGGTGCTCGAGACGACCGACGAATATTTCGACTACTACCGCAACTACCATGCCTACTGGAAGCTGTACGGCATGGACCTGCCGGATGCCGTGCTGCGGAAGATCTACCACGAGAACGCCGTTCGCATTACTCCGGGCCTGCCGCAGAGCGGCTGGTAGCGGGCCGGCGGCGAGGCCCCGTGGCGACCTGCGCAGTGGGCCTTGACACTGTCAATCATGCAGGCCTACGCTGAATGTTCGATGCTGTGCTGGTTTCGCGTCCACGCTAATCGGATCGCAATAGCTGCGATCGTCGGGCTCACCTCAGTGGGACTCTCAGCCGTGTCCCCGCATGTGGACGACTGCCACGATGCTGGGTGTCTGGCCATGGCGGTGGAGCACGATGCCGACGCGCATGTGTTCACCGCGCCGCGCACAGCGACCGACGCGCCACCACTGCATTGTCTCGTCTGTCACCTGATCCGCTCGTTCCGACTGAGGGCTGAAGCGCGCATCGTGTCCGCGCCAGCGGCCGATGCCGGGACGGCCATTCACGTCCAACTCTTCGCACCTCCGGCGTCTGCGACTGCGGCGCAGCTACCGGCCCGGTCTCCGCCTCCGTTCCCGGTCGAAGCGTAATCCACCATTACCGAGGTGTCGAGGCTTCTGTCTCGGGCGCGTGATGCGCCCCGGGCCTGAGGGCCCGATCCCATCTTTCTTTTGGAGACGACTATGGGCGTGCGATGTGTTTCTATTCGTGCCTGCGCCGCACTCATACTTTCGGCCATGCTGCTGGGCATGGTCCCTGCGGTATCCGCACAGACCGCTGACGTGCAGGCGCTGCGGCAGGAAATCGAGCAATTACGGAAAGAGTTCGAAGCGATTCAGCAGGAGTACACCGATCGGTTGAACGCGCTGGAGGCAAGTCTTGCCGCGAGCGTGCCGGCGCCGGCACCAGCTGGAGCCGACGGGTCGCTGCCGGTCTACAGTGGAGCGACCGCAACATCCAAGATCTTCAATCCTGATATTGGAGTGATCGGAAATTTCATCAGCGCGTCCGGCGAGAGCCGCGGCGGCAGTGAATCGATCGCGCCGCTCCCGTTCGCTACCCTGCAGGAGACCGAGTTGAGTTTGCAGGCGATCGTCGATCCCTACGCTCGAGCGGACTTCTTCCTGGCGCTTGGCGAGGAGGGCATCGAGGTTGAAGAAGGGTACGTGACATTTCCCACGCTCCCTGGCGGGCTCCTCGTCAAGGTCGGGAAGTTTCGTGCCAATCTCGGCCGTCTCAACGCGTTCCACAACCACTCTCTTCCGTGGATCGATCGGCCGCTCGTGATGTTCAATCTCCTCGGCGGCAGCCCCCTCGAGCCCGATACCGGCATCAAGGACGCCGGCGTGTCCGTGTCCCGGCTGATCCCGGCCGGTAACCTCTTCTTGGAGGCTACCGGTGAGGTGTTTCGGGGCGAGTCGGGAGCCGTATTCGAACCCAGCCGGCGGTCCGACGTCAGCGCCGTCGGACGCCTTCGAGCCTACGCGGACTTCACCGAGGATACGAACATCGAGATAGGCGGTTCGTACGCCCGCGGTCACAACGGCTCGGGCGTGATCGATGATGTGGATGTCGGGCGCTTCACGACGGACCTGTGGGCCGCCGATGCCACCGTCCGCTGGCGCCCGCTGCGACAGACGGCCTACCGCTCGTTCGTTGGTCGCTCCGAGTTCGTGTGGAGTCGCCGCGACCAGCCGGGAGGGCTTCAGAGCGCGTTCGGCTATTACCTGTCAGGTGAGTATCAGTTGGCGCGGCGCTGGTTCATCGGCGGGCGATACGACTGGTCCGAGCGGGCGGATGATGCGACCGCTCGGGATTGGGGCAACTCAGCTGTTCTCACGTTCTGGCCGAGCGAGTTCACCCAGATCCGAGGCCAGTATCGCAGAACACGATACGGCGACGATCGCCGGATGGCGAACGAGCTGCTGCTTCAGGCGCTTTTTACAATCGGCGCGCATGGCGCGCATCCGTTCTAGTGACAGGGAAAGACATCATGAGTAAGAAGCTATCGGTCTTGGCGGCGGTCGTGGTTGCGTGTGTCGTCGGTACGACGGCGCACGCGCAGGGCACGTTGCGGGTGGTGACGTCGACCGAGGATCTTGCGTCGATTGCACGCGAGGTCGGAGGCGATCGCGTGGACGTCACGGCTCTGGCGAGGGGCTACCAGGACCCGCACTTCGTCGATCCGAAGCCGAGTTTCATCCTCGCGGTGAACCGGGCGGATCTCTACATTGCGGTGGGTCGCGATCTTGAACTGGGCTGGTTGCCCCCGTTGATCACAAGCAGCCGCAACGCCAACGTGCAGCCTGGCGCGAGCGGGTATCTGGACGTCTCGCGGAACGTCCGCATTCTCGAGATTCCAACAGGCCAGATCACGCGCGCCATGGGCGATGTCCACCCGCTCGGCAATCCCCACTACTGGCTTGATCCGGGGAACGGGCGGCTGATTGCCGCCGCCATCCGCGACAAACTGAGCGAACTCTCGCCAGCCGACGCGGCGGCGTTCGCCGAGCGGTACGACGACTTCGATCGGCGTCTCTTAGCTGCCGAGGCGCGGTGGGATTCGGTGATGGCCCCACACAGGGGTACCAAGCTCGTGACCTACCATCGCTCGTGGCCAAACTTCATGGAGCACTTCGGTTTGGAAGTCATGGGCTACGTTGAGCCGAAGCCGGGCATTCCTCCGTCGCCACTTCACACCCTCCAGTTGATCGAGGAGATGAAGCGCGAGGCGGTCGGGCTCATCGTCGTTGAGCCCTACTTCAGTCTCAGGACGCCAGAAGCGATTGTGAATCAGTTGACAGGGGGAAGGGTCCTTGTGCTGGCGCCCTCTGTGGGTGGCGTGGACGAGGTGACCGATTACATCGAGTTGTTCGACTACAACGTCGATCTGCTGGCCGAGGCCCTGCAGGAGAGCGCGGGAAGGTAGATCAACGTGGAGTGGGCGATCCTTCAGTTTCTGGCTCCGGCGCTCGTCGCCAGTCTGATCATCGTGGGCATTCACGCCTATCTGGGCTTGCATGTCGTCGAACGCGGCGTGATCTTTGTGGACCTCTCTCTTGCGCAGATCGCGGCGCTTGGCGCCGCGATCGCCGTCTGGCGGGGCTACGACGAACAGTCCTCAGCGATCTACTGGATGAGCCTGGTATTCACGCTCATTGGCGCGGCCGTGTTCGCGGTGATCAAGGGGCACAAGGCTCGCATTCCGCAAGAAGCGATTATTGGCATTTCCTACGCGGTTGCGTCGGCGGCGGTGATCATCACGCTGAGCAAGTCGACGGGGGAGGCCGAGCATCTTCGCGACATGCTCGTCGGCAACATTCTGTCCGTGCAGTGGCCAGAGGTCTGGTTGACCGGTGCGATCTACATTGTTCTGGGGGTGTTCCATTATGCCTACCGGCAGCGATTCCTCGAGATTTCTCTCAACCCTGAGGCGGCCGAGGCCAAAGGAATTTCGGTGCGCCTCTGGGACTTTCTCTTCTACGCGTCGTTTGGCCTCGTTGTCACGCGCTCGGTGGCGATCGCCGGCGTGCTGCTTGTCTTCTGCTATCTGATCGTGCCGTCGGTGGGTGGCATGCTGTTCTCCGGGAGGGTCGGTCCCCGATTGGCTATCGGGTGGGTTATGGGTACCGTTGTGTCGATGCTGGGGATGTACTTCTCTGTGCTGTTCGACCTGCCCACCGGGGCAACGATCGTGTGCACATTCGGCGTCGTGCTCGCCCTCATGGCGTGTATTCGTCCGCTCGTCCGGCGCCCTGTGGCGTGAGGGCGTTCGCATTGACTCGCTGGCGTGACGGGACGTATAACCACCGTGCGTTCGATCGAGCGCAATAACTGATGGAGGTCTCAATGGTTCGTTGTCGCGGTGTTCTGCGAGTCCTGGTGGTCGGCTGCCTGACGTTCGCGCTTTCTACGTTCGCGTTGGCGCAGGCACCCGCCGGTCCCGCCATACCTGAGCAGATGAGCGTGCACGCCGACATGTTGCAGGTGATGCGGTCGATTCTGTATCCGGCGTCGAACGTGATCTTTACCGCACAGTCGGCGGATCCAGCGTCGTTCGAGCCAGCGGCCCGAATGTCGACATCGCCAAATCCGTTCACAGCGGCGTACGGCCAATGGCAGGCCGTCGAACTTGCGGGACTCGCGCTGGTGGAGTCCGCGAACCTCCTGACCCTTCCGCGATTGTGCGGGAATGGCAGGCCGGCACCCGTGCAGGATGCGGCCTGGCAGTTGTGGGTGCAGGAAGTCCGCGATGCGGGCATGGCCGCCTACGAGGCTGCGCAGACCCAGAGCCAGGACGCGATTCTTGATGCGGCGGGAGCGGTGTCAGACTCGTGCCTGCACTGCCATGAGCAGTACCGACAAGTGCCTGGTGGTTTCGAGGCTCGGTGTCCGGAGCCGAACTAGATAACAAGTAGATCGGTCGCCGGGCCGGCTCCCGGGGGTGAGCGAGGTGCCGAGCCTCTGCTCCGTCGGATGGTTGCAGCGTTGGATATGAATGAAAAGGCGCGTGAGGCTTACGCCCCACGCGCCTTGAGTCGTTCAGATCTGGTTGCGCTGCCTAGGGCCTGGGCGTCGGCGGTGCCACCGGTCCCGGCAACGGCATGAGCGAAGCCAGGTACGCCACGATGTTGTTCATGTCCTCGACCGTTAGATTCTCGATAATCGGCATCATCAGCGCAACGTTCGGGCCTCTTCGTGTGCCCTGCCTCATGTCCCACAGTTGGCGCATCATGTAGCTCGGCGATCGGCCGGCGATACCAGGCATGATGCCCACACCCATGAGATCCGCGCCGTGGCACACGTTGCAGGCAACCGTTTTACCGCCACCGGTGGTCACGAGCTCTTCGCCTTTGGCGAGACTGCCAACGGGCACGTAGGCATTCCAGCCCGACCGCGGACTGCGCAGGTAGTTCGACTCACGTTCGTTCTCGGGGCTTTCGATGATGATGCCGTTGAGCGGCAGGGCCGGCTCAACCCCCATGGTGATGAACATGTTGCCCTCTTCGAGATGCATCGCGGGCGCCATATCGGTCTCGATCACGCGAATCCAGGGCGTCCAAGGGACCGCTTCGTAGTACTCCGCGATCTCCTGCATCTCCTGGTCCGTCATCCCCTTGGCGAGCCGAACCATCGTGTGAGGGTTGCTCTTCCTGGGGTCCGACGTAATCCGCAGGTCATTACGCATGTCCTGGAGCTGCTGAATGGTGTAGGCGGCCGGTTGGCCTCCCGGTGGGGCGTTCTCAGGACGGCCTTTCCCATTCGCCAGGTGGCACACGGCGCACGCCCGACGCGCGTTGCCGAGGCTCTCGGATCCGACTGTGTTGACCCTCGGCATCGGCGGGTGGTCACCAGGAAACCAGTCGGGATAGCCATTCTTGTTGCGGAAATCCAGCCGCGAGAACTGCTGGTCGCTCCCTGTCACGGTCCAGACTCTGCTGACTTCTGCCTCGTCGTCGTTCGGGCGCAGACCCTCAGCCCCGCGTTCCGGGTTCTGCGGCGTAAACGTCTCGCCAGGCGCGGCCGGCGCCGAACGGGCATAGGCCCACAGCGGCCCCACTTCCTCCTGGTCGTAGGCGGCCGGCGCCGCGTGCTCCTGGGCCTGGACCGGTCCCATCACTACCGCCGCCGCCAGAAACGCGGCGCAGGCAAAACACAAAACTCCGAAGCGAAGACGTAGCATGGCCTTCTCCTAACCGGGCAAGATCGCCAAATCGAGTTGCCGTAGCGGTACCGTAATAGCCTCTATATACACCCGGCGCGTGCCGGATGCACGATCTTTCCTGCCGCAGTGCCCGATCGGGGCTCCTGGCGCCACTGGTGTCGATGACTGGCGATCGGCGGGGCGGGGGCTCGAAGTGGGCCAGATTTCTCACCTCACCGAGGGTACCTGTCCTAATCGGGCCGGGTTGTTCGTCACATGTGTAGGACGACGGAATACACCGATTGAGTTCTTTCGAGGAGAAATCACCATGGCGGACTTTTTGCTCCTGTATGAAGGTGGCGATTCCAAGTGGATGGAGACGGCAAAACCCGAGGAGGTCCAGGCGGTCATGCAGAGCTGGGGCGACTGGTTCAAGCGACTGGAAGCGTCTGGCAACCTGCGGAATCCTGGTGCGGCGCTCGCCCCGGGCGGTGCCCTGCTGACGACGAAGGGCAGCGACATCCAGACAGATACGACGATGTCGGAAGTGAAGGAACTGGTAGGCGGCTTTTCGGTGATTGCCGCGGACTCGCTCGAGCAAGCGACCGAGTTGGCCAAGGGATCGCCGTTCCTGAACAACAACCCGACAGGCCGGGTGCACGTGCGGCCTGTGCACCAGCCCGGCTAGTGCGGAGTGAGTCGGGTCCCGTCGCTGTCGATGCGCGCGGCAGCCGGGGGCCCGGCCTCTTCGACGTGCGCACCTTCGATCTGATGCGCAATCAGTTGGCGCTCGTGCTGCGTGCGGGCACCCGACAGCGCCTCGTCGAGGAAGCGCCTCGCTGTCTTGTGCTGGCCGGCCCTCGCGTACAGATGGGCGAGGACTGCGGCCGAGGAGTAGCTGTTGGGTAGGCGTCCAGCCTTTCGGATGGCTTCGACGATCGGGATTGCAGAGAATGGCCCATCCCGGTATGACACCGCGACCGCCCGGTTGAGTTCGACGATGGGCGAGGGTGCCACCTCCAGGAGCCTGTCGTACAGATGGCAGATCGACACCAAGTCCGTTGCGTCGAACGATATTGCCGCACAGTGTCGAGACGCGATGGCCGCCTCCAGGTGATACCGGGTCGCTGCCACCGATTCCATCTGGGACGAGCGATTGAGGTACGTGTATCCGCGTCGGATGAGCGCGCTGTTCCATCGCGAGCGATCCTGTTGGTCGAGCGGGACGAGATGTCCGTCTTCGTCCAGCCTCGACTCGAGCCGCGCTTCGTTGAAGCACATCAGCGCCAGGAGCGCGACGGTCTGACTGTTCGATAGCGACGACTCGTCGACCAGTAGTTGCGTCAGCAGCATCGCGTCCCGGCACAGTTCTCGGAGGAATCGGCTTCTCCGTCGCCGAGAGATGGCCTTCGTTGAAGAGCAGGTAGAGCGCCGTGTGGACCGTCTCGAGCGCGCCTGGTAGCTCGACGTCAGATGGCAGTTCGAAACGCACACCCCGCAGCGCCCGGCGTGTCCGATATAGCCGCTTGTTGATCGTGGATTCGTTGGTCAGCAGCGCTCGCGCGATGGCCGGCACGCCGAAACCGCAGAGCGTCTTGAGAATCAGCGTCACGCGGTTTTCGACCGTCAGCGTCGGATGACAGCACATGAAGATCATCCGAAGCTGATCGTCGCGGGTCCAGTTCTCGCCGAAATGCTCATCGACCGTGAGTGCCAACGTCCATTCACTGTCGAGATACACCGCAAGGTCGTCGGCGAATGTCCGCCGCGTACGCTCGCGGCGGAACGCGTCGATGGCGCGGTTGCGCGCGGTGGTCAATAGCCAGGCCGAGGGGTTGTCGGGCATGCCCTGGTCCGGCCAGGTGCGCATCGCCAGGATGAATGCCTCCTGGACGACGTCCTCTGCGAGCTGGAGGTTTTGCGGACCAATGATGCGCGTCAGGACGGACGTCAACCGGCCGGCGTCGCGCCGGAACAGTCGGTCCATGTTGTCCGGAGCGGGGATGCGGAGGTCGGTCACGTGAGGGGGCCCGATGGCGTCCACCGGGCCCCGCGCCGACTATTGCGTGCCGAGGTTGAGGCCGAAGTCTCCCTCGAACTCGCGCCAGGTCGTGTGGATGTGACCGACAGAGTCACCTCGCGACTGGGCGTACTCGATGATGAACGTCGGTCCCTGGATTGTGTAGTTATGCGCCACCCCGCTCTCGAGGCTGCCGTGCCACCGGAACGCGATCTGGTCGAGCGCGGTACCTTCGAGCAGGCGGCTGCGTCGATCGGCCGCGACGTCGTCGGGCATGCGCGTCAGATACTCCTCTACGAGGCCAACCAGCATGGTCTTCTGCGCGGCGGTCATCTGCGCGGCGAGGAGTCCAGGCGGATCCAGCGGAGTGGTCTGCATGTTGTTGATGCCGGTGAGCATGTCAGCTACCCGACCGCCGGAGAGGCCGTTGCCATATGGTTCGGCCTGGCTAAAAACGCCCATGCCGCGCTGAGCGGCGTCCAGCGACTGCACGAGCGCCCGGGCCTTGTCCTCTTCACCGGCGAGCATGCGCGCAGCCAGCGCTGCCGGGATCTGATCAGCGACCTGCCGTGCGGCGTCGTTCATGTCGGCGGACAGGTCGCTCGGCTGCGCGCCGATGAAGAACGGCGTGTTCGAGATCGTGTCCCCGTGGACCGTGAAGTTCGCCGAAATGTGATGGCCTTCGAACCGCCATCCCCACGGATCGGTTGCTGAAGGCGTGTCGAACACGGCGATATAGAAGAGGTCCGGCTGACGCACTGCCGCCCCTTCGGGCGTCCGCTGCGTAGCGGCCAGGACCAGTTCACGGGCGATGCTCGCAAGAACATGGTGATATCCGGCTTCGCCCACGCTCGCTCTCAGCAGATCCATCCCCAACTGCTGCTGCGATTCGTTCAAATCCCTAAGTACCACGCCCAGACGGGGCCCCGGCGACTCGTTCCAGTTGAATCGCTCGCCATGGTCGAAATACATCACGGCTTCGGCTCTCTGAACCGGCGTCAGCGCCGCGAGGAACGCGCTCCCAGCTTCACGCATCGCGGTCGCCGATCCAGACTGAGCAGCGGCGTTCGCAGGCCACAGAGCCATCGTGACGACAGCGGCACCGCATACCAGTGCGGCAAGTTTCGACAATCTCATGCTCTACCTCCCACGTGTGTCATCGCCGATACGCACGAACGATGACGAATTGACCCCGGCGCTCCAGAACGTTGGCCGAAGAGGCCAAGTCTAGGATCAGTGGTTCGGCGAGTCAAACGCTCGTAGGCTGCCGGGCACGTTCCCGTCGCTGCCCTTCCAGGGGGGCGTGCCGTCCCGCGGCCCGTCAGCCCGTGAGCCATGCGATGGCTTCCCGTTACGTTTCTGGCGCGGGCGGACGTGGCGCTCTCCGTCACCTTGACCACGATTTCGACGCTGCTCGCGCCGATCCTCACCCCGGCACTGACCCTACCGCTGGTGGAGCGAAGCAAGGACGTGTCGGCCGCTGACCTCTTTCTCGACGTGTTCAAGATCGTCGCGGCGCCGGTGGCCCTCGGCGTCGTCCTCAATCGCTACCTTCCGGGTCCAACCCGGACATACACGCCATTGCTGCCCCTCGTGTCCGTGACCGCGATCGCACTCATCGTGGTCGCCGTCGTCGCCGTGAATCGCGAATCGCTCTACACCTCAGGGCTGCTCGTAGCGGTTGCGGTGTTCGCCCACAACGGAACCTGTCTCGCGCTAGGTTACGGCATCGCCCGTCTCCTGCGGTTCGAGCGTTTTTC
>Ga0115002_10008196_pt1 | contig 11614 bp, 7 predicted proteins | sample ArcticOcean_MG_C_8_FD_89576 | JGI IMG/M metagenome (GOLD analysis project Ga0115002, IMG submission 89576) | Marine microbial communities from western Arctic Ocean - ArcticOcean_MG_CB11_86 | ecosystem: Environmental > Aquatic > Marine > Oceanic | place: Arctic Ocean: Canada Basin | collected... | reverse complement strand
CATCTTTTTTGCGCCAGTTTTCATACACTTTTACATGCAGGTCTAAGAAGACTGATCGATTTAAGAACACTTCAATTTTTTTGCGGGCGTTTAGACCAATTGTTTTTAGCGTGCGACCACCTTTGCCAATAACGATGCCCTTTTGTGAATTGCGTTCGACGATGATGTTGGCCTGAATGTAAACTTTGGGGCGATCTTCGTGGAACACTTCGACAACAACCGCAATTGAATAGGGTAGTTCTTGGTGTAAATGATGGAAGACTTCTTCGCGGATATATTCGGCAACAAAAAAACGTTCAGGTTGCTCTGTCAACATATCTGTTGGATAAAATTGAGGGCCATTCGGCAAAGCATTGACGAGCGCATTGTGCAATTCTGGAAGGTTTGTTTTTGTTGTGGCCGATACATGGATGATTTGGTGTACCTCTATGGATTCTAGAATACGCTGGTGGAATGTATGTAACTGTTCTTTTGTACAAAGATCCATTTTGTTAAGTGCGATGATGCGAGGTTTGTCAAAAGTTGTGAAGGCTTCCTGGACTTCCTGGTCAAAAGTGAGTTCAAATTGAGAGGCATCTACAAGCCCTAAGAGCACATCGGCACCTTCAAGAGCTTGTCGGATTTGTTTGCTCATAAACGCATGCAGTCGATATTGTTCCTCTAAGAATCCAGGAGTATCTAAGAAGAGCATTTGTGCATGTTCATCGGTTAGGATGCCCAGTATGTTATTCCGGGTTGTTTGCGGTTTGGGTGAAATGATTGACAATCGTTCACCGAGTAAAGCGTTGAACAGTGTCGATTTTCCAACGTTTGGCCGACCCGCTATAGCGATGTGTCCAGATTTAAAGCTTAGATTTGGCATGGTCACTGACTTTAGAAGTAGATTGAGGTAGAGACACGGTATGTGTTATCAAGTTGATTGTTTTCGAGAAAGGCCAAATCTATGGCAGCTCGAGTCACTTTAATTCCTGCACCAGCGGTGATGCGGCTGCCTTGGCGTCCAAGGCGTAGCATGAGGCGTTGTTTGAATTGGTATTCTAAGCCCATGTCCAACTTTTGGCTGTTTTCAATGCCAGAGGCATCATTTCCAAGATGAACGCTGAGGCTACCCAGTAGACGATTTGTTACTGAGAAAGTGTGTACATAGCTTGTTCCCATAAGCAAACTGGGTGAGATGGCGTCTGAATTTCCCGCGTCGAAGTGGATTTTCGTTTGCGTTATGTCCCGAACAATAAGCCCGAATTTTAGAAGGGGCCACGGTTGATATAGAAGCCCCATATCTATTCCAAAACCAGAGCCTGTTCCAATATTAAGATTTCTGTGAATGAATTTGATCGTGGTGCCAAGTGTGAGTAATGGTCGAACTCGGTGTGCGTAGGCCATATACAGTGCATTGTCGATTGTGCCTATTGTTTGGGATATGATCGGGCGGTTGTCTGGGCCTAACAGACGGTTTGGGTTTTCAAGTTCTGTCAGAGAGATATTATCGACACCTAACCGTATAAGGCCAAGGCCAAGGCCCCCATTGCGCACTGGCAAACCGACGGCAATGACATCATGACTAACACTGCCTCCAAATTGTTCTGTGTGTTGTACGTGAAGTTCTCGTTTTTTATGCGTTCCAAATCCAGCAGGGTTCCAATAAAATGCCGTAGCATCATCGCTGATGGCAACAAATGAACCGCCTATTCCCAGGGCACGTGCGCCTGCCCCCAATTGTAAGGGATCGCCAGCATACTGCGTATTCTGTGCCCAAACAACAGAACAAATGGGTGTCAGGCAGATTGCAATGAAAACAAGATATTTCACCTAATGGGTCTCGCCATAGGGCACCATCTGAGGGATTAGAATGGCTTTACTTGACGGTACGAGTGCCGACGCAAGCGCTTTTATGTCTGGATTGCTCAATCGTATTCCAGGAATATGGTTGGAGGTAGGTAAGTCAGCGGATTGAACTAAGAACGTGGGCGCAAAATATAACCGAGAACGGTGCTTAGGGCCGGTGGTGAGTCTTCCAGAAAAGTCTAGTGGTAAAGGGCGTCTGCGAGATATTACGCTTGGTTCGGAGGTTTGGGGCGTAATAAGTTTGTTTAAGATGAGTTCCTCTGTTTGCGTGTGTTTTATGCCAAAGGACCCGAGTATTGTGCAGGTGCGCAGTAAATTGGCATCGGCTTTGAGATGCACTTCTTTGGCGGTAAAATCGATGATAAGGTAATAGGTTGCTGGTGCTTGTTGTACAAGGTTCAATTCAAGTTGGAGTGCTTCTTTTTTATTTTGTAAAGGGTTGGTTTCTGCATGAATTGGGCTGATGAGGAGAAATAAGAAGCAAATAAGCTTGAATGCCATGTGTCACTCAATAGATGTAAACTCGGTTGCCGGTGTCAATGAGTTGATAGGTGCGGGCAAGGTCTTCGTCATTTAGCCTAATGCAGCCATGTGTAATGTTTCTGCCCAAAAGTGTTGGGTAGAGCGTCCCATGAATTTCATACCCATCACCCAACTCAAGTGCGTAAGCTCCCAATGTGGTTGGGTCGAGTCTTCGAAACTCCCATGGAAGTATTGGGATTGTATCGTCGTTTTCAACAAATGCCCATATCGGTTTTGCCCAAATTGGGTCGGTCACTTTGCGCTTTACACGCCACAACCCGACAGGGGTGGTAAATTGCCATAGGTCTTGTTTTTTTGGGTGCAGAAGCACTTTACCACTGCCTGTGGCGCAAGTAGCCTGGTGAACGATCCGTCCGTTTTGCCATATTTGCAATCGATTGTGCTGCGTGTCGATAACAACATAGGCGTTTTGTTCGCTGTGCTGAGTAAGTGCTTTTTCAAGTTGAGCAATATCTGTTTCTATCTGTGCTTGCGGTGTGTTGCCTGCGGCAATGTGTTGCTGCCCGCAAAAAAGTAAGAACAGATATATTACTATCATTGTGAATGGCCTAAAATTGGAAAACCGAGAAGAGTGTGTCTTCTCGGTTTTCTGTTGTTTTATAAATGTTCCTGAAATGCTTAGAGGCGGTTAAACCAAGGTTTGTTCTGTTCTTTCCATGCCTCGATTTTTTGATTGGCTGTTTGCACGGAGGCCGGGATTTGAGACATTTTGCTTTCAGCACTGCCAGCTTGAGCCAATGCATCTTTGTACTTGCCACCATTCAAGCTGCTGCGGGCAGTAATGAGGTTGGCTTCAGCTTGGCTCAAATCTGCGTTGAGCTGATCTAAATCTTCATCGGCACCTTTACCTCGAGGTGCCGTGGCCAATGAGGTCTGTGCATCAGAAAGACCTGAAGCGACCCGATTGATAATGGCCTGAGCTTCGTCGCGTGTTTGTCGTTTGTTTGTATCTGCTTCAGATTTTGCACGATCTGCAAATTCTTTGGCTTGAACTGCTGATGTCTTTGCTCCCTCATAGTCCTTTTGCTCGACTTTGGCATTGGCATCGTTCATTGCATTTGTTGCTGAACGATACGTGTCGGGGGCATAAATCTCAGCTTCTGCTGCTTTGGCAGCTTCCAAGGCTGATTTGGCAGCGTCTAGTTCTTGTGTTGGGGGCTTGGCACAACCTGCAATAACAAGAGTTAATCCTAAAATAAGGCAAAAGTTCAGGGCTGATCGCATCCTCTGCTCCTTCTGATTGGGCGTCCTAAAAGGTCGCATTGGTTGTTGTTTTTTATTTGTTTACCTGATGAATGCCAAAAGATACAACACTGTAATGGCATTGTCAACAGCATTTTTGTGGCAAATACTTGATCTTGCTGTGTGTTAGCTACAAAATAGAAACCCTATTCTTCAGCAGAGATAAGGCTACCATCGCGTAGGGAAAAGAATTGGGCTTTGGAATCATACCCGACTAGCTTGCCGCTATATACCACAATTTGACCTGTGCGAATATCCGAGATTTGGTCACGGTTAACGTTTCGAAACCGGACCTGCACGCCCGCTGCGGGTATAGGGGAGGGCTGTTGTAGGGTAATGAAAAGTTCGTCTCCTTCACCTTTATTTATATAGGTTAACTTGCCTTTCCACGTAACACGTTTGCCCTGGTATTTGGTGAAAATTTCTGTTTGCAAATTTTCAGGTAAAGGAGTCGCGGGACCAAAGAGTGCATTGAGTTCTACGAATGTGACATTGGATTCCATTCGAGCGGTTTGGGCTGGGGTGCTGTAATTTTTTTTCCAAGTATAGGTATAAAATAAAATGGCCAAGATAATGACCAACGATAACAACCCTTTTGTCTTTCGCAGGTTATCGGATTTGGTCGGTTCGCCCCTGACAATGCGCTGGAGGCGACGGATCTCGGCCCATTTCCGGTGTTCTTCTGGGGAGGGTTCATATTCGAACTGTTGGGGCATAACTTGTTCAAGAAATTCCCCACAGTATCGACATTTGAGGGCCGTGTCTTGGATTTCTTCAGCGCAAAAGGGGCACGATTTCATAACCTACTCAAGAGGCGATGGTTTTTTAGCAATATATTGAAAGTGACAAACGATTAACGAACCCAAGATCTTCGAGTGTTGTGCTCGTTGGATCTACCGACGTTCCCCTTTTTTGTAAAAGAGTTTGTTAAGTGGTTTTTTGGGGTTGGTAAGGTATTTGATCTCGTCAGCCGTCAAAGCTTTGGAAAAAACAGCAATTTCGTCGATTTTTCCTGGAAATTTGTGGTGATTAAACCGCATAACTTGATCGTCCATATTCCAGGTAACTTGCTGGGCGATTGGACCTTTTTGGCCTTTGTGTTCACCATCAAGATAGAGCGACCAGGTGGCGTCAGGTTTGCCACTGTTGAAATTCTCCCAGGTAATGGCAACATGGTGCCATTGGCCACTTTTCCAATTTGCAGGTATTGAGATCACCCGATCAGCAACCATTTGGTCGCTGATCTCCTGTGTCTTATCGGGATAACATCCAAAACGCAATGCGTTTTCAGATTTTTTGAAGTCGATAAATAAAACCGCATCATCCCAGGGGAATTCAGTAGAAATACGCTTGCCGATATGAAATGGTTCTGGATAATCTGCTTCAAAGTTAGACGTGTTGACATCCAGCCAGAAGGCAACACTGCCAGACCAAGCTTGACTTGCTTTGTAAGGGAAATTGGCTTTTGCTGGATAACTTAAAGCACCTGATCCTGCATTGAATTGGAGAAGTCCATCAGGGTTACCACCCGATGTCACATGGTTTGTGTTTGCCGTGTCAAAATCAGCTCGAGGTTGACCTTCTCCATCTAGGGCATCCACACCTTTTTCAAAATTCGAGAAAAACAGCACGTGTTGTCTCAGGCTTTGTTCGATGGCCTCTTCTGGGCCACCACAAGCTATGACGAAACCTAAAAGCATAGCAGATAAGACCAGCAAAGGTTGTCTAAAAAAACGAACGGACATAACAACAACTCCTTTCGGGGGAAATGATCGCGACTTGTAAAGTCAATGACGGAATATAATAAAAATACGCATAAAGATCGCCTTTTTATTTATTTAGAATACACTAGGAATAGGTTAAATTATAGCACATGTTTAAAGTCCTGAAGATACTGTCGATGGTGTGCTCTGCCGTGTTTGGAAAAATCTTGACATCCCTGTGTTTATTTATTAGCATAGGATTTCCATCGTTATATTGATTTGTCATGTTGACAGCACAGGAGTGATTTGCATGATGCGCAAGATTGGTACTGCACTGCTTTGGTTGATTACCATATTTATGTTGTCGTCGGTCACCATTTTTAACCCGGGCCAAGTGACCAATTTTTTTGTGCAATTGTTCAATATTCGGCCGAGTATTCCCGAACTCAAGCCCATTGAAATTTCGGAACGGGATCGTGAAATTCGAGATATCTCAGAATCAATATCAGAGCAGAAGACGCGTGATATCATTTCGGATTTGGCAGCCATGGGGTCGCGGGTTCCCGGATATCCTGGCCATCGGCAAGCTTTTGAATATGTTCAGTCGGCTTTTAATGAAATGGGTTTAGATGGTATTACTGTTGAAACCCATTATGTAACTGTTCCCGTTGATAAAGGCGCCTCGTTGGCCTTGGGGGGCAATCAGGGCGATGTGAAATTATATGGTCTTTGGCCAAACCATGTTCAAACACCGACTGTGCCAGCGGAAGGTGTCAGCGGCAACCTCATTTATGGTGGGCAGGGGTCTTTTGTTGAACTGAATGGAAAACAGGTTGAAGGCAGTATCGTCTTAATGGACTTTGATTGTGGCCAGAGCTATTTGAACCCACGGACATTGGGTGCTCAGGCCATTATTTTTTATGATAATGGGCGCGTAACCCACGGTGAGGCCTTAGACAAATTTCTTCAGGTGCCCGTAGATGTGCCCCGTTATTGGGTTGAAGGCGCAGATGTTCAACAGTTGTTAACCTTGGCGAAATCGGGCACCCACAATGTGACATTAACTGGTAAAATGGACTGGGAGAAAGTGCCCTCCTGGAACATATATGCTACTTTACCAGGCACAGAAGACTATATCACAGAGCGCAAGGAGCGCAAATGGTCAGAGCAACAGATCGTGTTGAGTAGTTTTTATGATGCGATTTCGGTTGTACCTGCTGTTGCTCCTGGTGCTGAAAATGCGACGGGCATTGCCGCGCTTTTACAGACAGCGCGTGTTTTGAAGCAAAACCCACCCAAATACGCAGTGACCTTTTTGGTGACCGGTTCGCATTTTCAGGGTTTGGCTGGGATCAATGATTTTTTGTTTCGGCACTCACGTGAGAGTGACCATTTCAGAGACTTGATTCCCGACGATAAATCACTGGCATGTCAAGATAACGACGCGCTTGATGAAGGTCAATATTGTTTGGCTTGCAAGGCGGAAAAACCTGCGTCGGAATGTTTGCAAACCTTAGGACCTAAAATTGATTTTCGGTTGTTTGTTGGGTTAGACTTGTCAAGTGAATCCGATCAGATTGCGAGTTTTTCGCATGGCACATTTGACAATGCCAGTTGGCGCACCGATAATTACCTAAACAATTTGCTGGCTCCTTATGCTGGTAAATTTGATAGTTACATGGCCAAAGTTTTCCCGGGGCAAGATATTCGTCATGTAGATGCAATCGCACCGCCAAAAAGAACGTGGAAAAACTACATGCCCATTCGGCTGGGGTTTGACAGCGAAGCCGTGACCTTTGTGGGGAAAGAAGGAATTACATTGGCAACACCTTCTACAACACGCAGGGTAGTGGACACACCCGTTGATCGGGTAGAGTTTGTGAATTTCGAGAATTTGACAAGGCAAATTGAAACCACAGTTGGTGCGTTGCTTAAAGCCGGCGAAGACCCAGAGTTTTTCAGGGTTTCAAAGTTGAAATTGCAAGATCGTGGGCATAGTGTAAAGGGTCGTATTTTGTGGTTTGATCGCAATGTCGATTTTGCTTTGCCTCGGGTGCCAGTACCTGGTGCTGTGGTAACCTATCAACAACCGGGTCCATCGGGAAGTTGTGCGGGTGTGCGAACGCTTATTGTCGATAAGACCAGCGAGGGCCCCATTTACAATATTGCGCGGGCCAACGATCCAAGTAAAACTGATTCGGTGCTGTTTGGCCCCAAGGCCGATGTTGTATTAACCGGTCGTTTCAATTTTGAAATTATGCGCAATCGCTTTTCGAATCGAATTTTGGCTTATGAAATCGACGAAGGCGGTCGTATTGTTTCTGCCCCCGATTTGGGTTCTGAAGGCGACAAAAAATTTCCAATTACCCAACGATATGGTTGGTGGGAAAATGAAATGATGGCGGTGCTTTTTAAATGCGCATCTTTGAGTGTTTTTGAGATCATCGATTCGAGTTATTTGTCGGCGCTTGATTTTATGACGGTTCTGAATGCTAATGATACGCAGCCTATTGAATTTAGTTATTCATATATCGAAAATCAGAGTACAAAGGAAGGCAATGTTACCCGTGCTGCGGTTGCGTTTTCGCGGTTAGACCATGTTACAAATAAGGCAGAATCCCTCAAGATATTGATGAGTACTGGGCTGTTTGGGGTGAAGTTCCTGTTGATCAATGCACCCGAAGAATTGTTAGAGAATCCCGTTAATATCAGCGACGTTGATGAAGATTTGTTAGAACGTGCCAGGGGCGCAGGATATGAACCGGGTGTCATTTTCCAACCTTCTTATAAAGCCGCAAAAGATATGTGGGTGATTGACGATGTTCGGATGAAGCAACTGGCTCAATATGGTATTGAAAATAATCGTCTCACGCTGTTGCACAATAGTGCGCGTGAAGCGCTTATGGAAGCGCGCACACATTTGGCTAATCTCGACTATGAAAGTTTCATATCTGCGTCTCGACGTGCTTGGGGTTTGGAGGCGCGCGGATATCCAGAGGTCATGTCTACTGCTAATGATACTGTTCGTGGCATCATCTTCTACTTTATCTTGTTGTTGCCCTTTTCATTCTTTATCGAACGGCTGTTTGTGGGGGCCTCGAGCATTAAATGGCGGTTGGCGTGGTTTGCGATCTTTTTTACGCTTTTCTTTCTTATTCTGCGTTTTGTACACCCTGCATTTAAGTTGAGTAACTCACCCTATATCATTTTCTTAGCCTTTGTTATTATGGCTTTGGGTGGGGTGGCTATGGTTATTGTGGTGTCGAAATTTGGCGAGGAGGTCCGCAAAATGAAGCAGGCCTCTTCGGGCACGTATGAAGCCGATGTTGGCCGTTTGAGTGCAACATCTGCAGCTATTGTGTTGGGGATTTCCAACTTGCGCAAACGGCCCCTTCGCACCGCATTAACTGGGATGACTTTGACGTTGTTGACATTCACCACATTGTCATTTACATCTGTGCAAACATCCCTCAAATTTTATAAACTGCCCAGAGATAATAACCCATCCTACCAGGGTTCCTTGGTGCGCGACCGTTCATGGCGAGGGATGCAAGAATCGGTTTCAAGTTATTTGCACAGTGGCTTTGAAGGCCGAGCCGATATTGTGCCTCGTTCGTGGTATATGTCCCAGGTGCGCGGTGAACGCGCGTATGTGAATTTTTCTCGGGTCACAGAGACAACTGCTGATATGGGGGCACGTGAGACGTATGTCGATTTTGATGTGGGTATTACAACGGGTAAAGACAGCTTTGTAAACGCTTTGCTCGGTTTGACACCTGATGAACCCAAAATTACAGGTGTTGATAAATATTTGATGAGTGGGCGTTGGTTTGAACCCGGTGAAGAATTTGTATGTATCTTACCCAATGACTTGGCCGAATTGGTGGGTATATTTCCCGAAGATGCAGGCAAGGCAAAAATTGAAATGCAAGGCCAAACCTTTACTGTCATTGGTATCATCGATTCGGATGAATTCAACAAATTCAAAGACCTGGATGATGAAAAAATAACGCCAGTTGACACCGTAAAAGAAAAAGACGATTTAGCAGATGCACAAGACCAAGACCCGCGTGTGGTCGCTGCAGCGCCGATTGAGACCTTTACGCATCTTGAATCGACAAATGTACTTATTGTGCCGTATCAATATGTACTGGATGTTGGGGGTGTGTTGGCTTCCGTGGCAATCTCAAATTTTCGGGATGACCAGGGGCAATTGAAAGCGAACTTTGTACCGGACATTGAAGAGTTTATGACGCGTGTATCCTTAACAATGTTTGTTGGGCAAGGCAAAGGCGTGACGGTTTATAGTTCTATTGGTTCGACCTCATTGTCTGGGTTGGGTAACTTGTTTGTACCGATTCTCATTGCGGCTTTGATCGTGCTGAATACCATGATGGGTGCTGTTTATGAACGGTTTAATGAAATCAGCATTTATTCTTCGGTTGGGTTGGCGCCAAACCATATTGGGGCGTTGTTTATGGCCGAAGCGGGTGTATTTGCTACATTGGGGGCTGTGTTTGGATATCTCATTGGGCAGGTGCTGGTCTTGTTCCTTTACAATCAGGGATTATTAGGTGGCTTGGAATTGAACTATTCTTCCTTATCAGCTATTTCAGCAACCCTAATTGTGATGGCAACGGTATTCCTGTCAACACTATACCCAGCAAAAAAAGCCGGTGATATGGCAGTACCCGATGTCACGCGCAAGTGGGAATTTCCTGAACCTGAAGGAGATCGGTGGGTTTTCGATTTTCCATTTACGGTTGGTGGTGCAGAAGTTCTTGGTATGTATATGTATTTAACGCGTGTATTTGAGTCGTATGGCGAAGGCTCTGTAGGAGATTTTGTGGCCGATCATGTAAAATTCTGGTCAGAAGATTTGGCTGGCGAACCACAATATAACATTGATCTTACGGCTTGGTTGGCACCCTATGATTTGGGAATTAGCCAAGACGTACAGCTCAAGGCCATTCCTACGGGTGAACACAATATCTACAAGATTGAGGTGATTATCAATCGCCTCAGTGGTGATGTGGCGTCCTGGAAACGCATCAATCGTGGCTTTTTGAATGTGCTGCGTAAACGTTTCTTGGTGTGGCGCACCATTCCTGGGGAGATGAAGCATGTTTATGCCGAAGATGGCAAAAAGATTCTGGCAGGAGAAAATGCGGTAGAAACAACCGCCTAAATGGGCTGTTAACAACTTAAAATCACAAGACGGAATATCCGTCGATTTGTTGTTTTGGTGATTTTTTCTGGAGGCGATTTTGGCAACTGAACCCAAAGATACAGAACAAGAAGAGGATCTGGCACAATACGACGAGATTATGCCAGAAGACGCACCTTTTGAAGATGGTTTTGGATGGAAAACCATTTGGGCGATTTTATTTGTCGGTATTGTGATGTTGCCGGGGGCCATTTATTTGGGCCTTGTGACTGGTCAAAGCATGGCTGGCGCATCGGAATGGGTGACAATTATCCTCTTCTTAGAGATTGCAAAGCGATCTTTTGTAAAGCTCAAAACCCAAGAAATTCTCATTATTTATTGGGTGGCTGCAGGTTTGTTAGGTATTGGTGTGCGTTTGGGAAGTGGTGCACACACATATGGTGGACCGTTTGGCGGATTGATTTGGGATCAATATCTTCTCCAGTCGCCTGCGGCCGAAGGTTTGGGCAAGTATATTCCCAGTTGGGTGGCACCAGCCCTTGATTCTCCTGTTTATGCAGAGCGTACTTTCGTGCATTGGGATTGGGCTCTACCCGTACTTATTTTGTTTTTGGTGATGATTATTAACCAAACTGCGCGTTTGTCCTTTGGTTATGTGATGTTTCGTGTCACCAGTGATATTGAGAAATTACCTTTCCCTATGGAACCTGTGCATGCTCGTGGCGTAACGGCATTGGCAGAAACGTCTTCGAAATCGGAAGGTTGGCGCTGGCGTGTATTTAGCACGGGCACCTGTATTGGTTTGGTGTGGGGTTTACTTTATGTGGTTGTACCGACGTTGTCGGGGATTTTCTTAACCGAAACGGTGCAGATTTTGCCCATTCCCTTTATTGATTTTACAGCAGAGGTAAAAACCATCTTGCCAGCTGCAGTATTTGGGTTGGGAACTGATTTGGGGCATGTGCTTATTGGTTTTGTACTGCCTTTTTATGTTGTGATAGGTTCCTTTATTGGCTCTGTGTTGGGTAACTTGGTGATCAACCCGACTTTATACCACTTTGATATTTTGCAACGCTGGTCGCCTGGTATGACCGCGATTCCTGCCAGTATCTCT
>Ga0115002_10008195_pt1 | contig 11615 bp, 10 predicted proteins | sample ArcticOcean_MG_C_8_FD_89576 | JGI IMG/M metagenome (GOLD analysis project Ga0115002, IMG submission 89576) | Marine microbial communities from western Arctic Ocean - ArcticOcean_MG_CB11_86 | ecosystem: Environmental > Aquatic > Marine > Oceanic | place: Arctic Ocean: Canada Basin | collected... | reverse complement strand
ACTTTTTTTGTTATTGAAGTTTTCAAAAGGTAATTTAATTCATTCATCAAGAAATTTATTTTATTGTGATATTAAGTATGATAAAAATAATTCATCTATAATTTTTACGACAAAACCAAATTTTAAAATGAATTATAAAATTAAAAACAAAGAAGTAGATTTATCTATAAATGATATATATAAATTAATTTTTTTTAAAAAAATAAAATTTATAAAGTGGTCTCATTGTTATCCTAACCAATGGATTCTTGTGTCAGTTCTTCCTCGAGTTTTTAGTGATTTGTTAAAAGCACCATCTAAAAATTTTAATTTTAAATATTTAGTTAATTCTAGTGAATAGAGAGTATTAAAAATATGTGTGGAATAGCTGGAATATATAATATTAGAAATGAGAAAATAAATAATCTTGAAAAAAAACTTGATGTTATGAGTCATCTCGTTGAGCATAGAGGGCCTGATGGAGAAGGTACTTGGATGAATGATTCAAAGACTATTGGTTTAGCACATAGAAGATTATCAATTATTGATTTATCAGAATCTGCTTCACAACCAATGATTGGAAATGACAAAAATGTAATTACTTACAATGGAGAAATCTATAATTACAAAGAAATAAATAATTCACTTAATAAGTTTTGGAAATTTAATTCAGAGTCTGATACGGAATGTATACTTGCTTCTTATTCAAAATATGGAATTAATTCTGTTGATTATTTAAGAGGAATGTTTGCATTTGCTTTATGGGATGAAAAAACAAATTCATTATTTTGTAGTCGAGATAGATTTGGAATAAAACCATTTTATTATTGTTTGCTAGGAAATTCTTTTTATTTTGCTTCAGAGGCAAAGGCATTAATTCCTTTTTTAAATGAAATTAGAACAAATAAAACTGCTTTGGCTGAATATTTTACTTTTCAATATTCAATTGGAGAAAAAACTCTTTTTAGTGGAATAAAGCAACTTCTTCCTGGTCATTGTATTCTAATTAATGAGGATGGAATTAAAACATGGAGATATTGGGATGTATCATATGATATAGAATGGGATCATAATGAAGCATATTTTCAAACTAAACTTGAAGAATTAGTTAATGACTCTGTGAAATATCATTTGAGAAGTGATGTTGAAGTTGGTAGTTATGTTTCTGGAGGAATTGATTCAAGTTTAATGTTAAATCTAGCATCAAAAGAAAAAAATAAAAGTATTAAAGGTTTTCATGGAAGGTTTACTGATTATGAAGGATATGATGAGAGCAAATATGCTCATTCTGCTTCAGACTTAGCAAATAGTCAACTACATATTATAGATATAACTTCAGAAGATTTTTTAAAAAATATTAATAAAATAATTTATCATTTGGACTTTCCTGTTGCAGGTCCTGGTTCATTTCCACAGTTTATGGTTTCTGAATTAGCTTCAAAATATTTAAAAGTAGTTTTAGGTGGTCAAGGTGGTGATGAAATTTTTGGAGGATATGCTAGGTATGTCGTTGCTTATCTTGAACAATGTCTTAATGCAGCAATTGAAGGAACATATAAAAATGGTAATTTTATTGTAACTCTTGAATCAATAGTTCCAAACCTTGATTTGTTGAAAGAATATAAACCATTGATTAAAGAATTTTGGAGAAAAGGTTTATTTGAGCCAATGGATAAAAGATATTTTCGTTTAACTGATCGTTCTGTAGATATAACTGATGAGATAGATTGGAATGAAATAGATACAGATAAAGTATTTAAAGATTTTAAATTAATTTTTAATAATGAGTCTAATGTTGGTAAAGAAGCTTATTTTGATAAAATGACTCATTTTGATTTTAAATGTCTTCTCCCAGCTCTTCTTCAGGTAGAAGATCGAATGAGTATGGCAAATGGATTAGAAAGTAGAGTTCCTCTATTAGATCATAAAATAGTAGAATTTGCAGCTTCTATACCTGCAAACATTAAATTTAAAGACGGAAAAATGAAAAATTTGTTAAAATCTGTTTTTAATGATTCCATACCTAAAGATATTTTATCTAGAAGAGATAAAATGGGATTTCCAGTTCCTTTGAAAGAATGGTTTAATTCATCATTAAAAGATTTTGCAAATGATAACTTTTCAAATATGTCATTAAAGAAAAGACCATATTTGAATTCAAATGTAATTTTAAAGAATATGGGAAAAGAGGCAAAATTTTCTCGAAAAACTTGGGGTTTGTTAAGTCTAGAGCTTTGGTATCAGGAATTTCATGATCAATTTCACAAATATAAAAAATTATTAAAATAAATTATTTTATGGAAATAAAAGATAGTAAGATATTAGTAATTGGTGGGTCAGGATTCATTGGAAGTCATGTTATTTCTGAATTATTGAAAACAAATGTAAAAGAAGTATTGATCTATGATAATTTTTCAAGGGGAAATATTCAAAATATTAAAAAAAGTTTAGAAGATGATAGATGTAAAATATATCCAAATGGTGGTGATATTCGGGATGTAGATTTGTTAAATGATGCAATGAATGGAATTGATGGCGTAATTCACTTAGCTGCAATGTGGCTTTTACATTGTAAAGATTTTCCTAGAACAGCTTTTCATGTGAATATTGAAGGCACATATAATGTTTTAGAAGCCTGTATAAATAATAATGTTAAAAGATTAGTTTATTCTTCATCTGCTTCAGTATATGGAGATGCTTCAGAAATTCCGATGACGGAAAAACATCCATTTAACAATAGGAACTTTTATGGAGCAACAAAAATTGCTGGAGAAGCAATGTGTAAAGCTTTTTATGATAGGTATAAATTAAGTTATGTAGGTTTAAGATATATGAATGTTTATGGACCACATCAAGATCAGAATGCAGCTTATACTGGTGTAATACCAATAATGCTAAATAAAATTGATGTAAATGAAGAACCAAATATAAATGGTGATGGTAGTCAAGCTTATGATTTTATTGATGCTCAGGATGCAGGTAGGTGTAATATTTTAGCAATGAAATCTAATATAAGTGATGAGTTTTATAATGTTGGGACAGGTATTCAAACTTCCATTAAGGAATTATGTGATCTTATTTTAAAGCTTAAAGATTCAAATTTAGTGGTTAAATATAATCCATATAGTATTGATGATTCAAGACAAATGGTACAAAATAGAATTGGAGATCCATCTAAAGCAAAAAAAGATTTAGGGTTTGAATATAAGTTTAATTTAGAGTCTGGTTTAAAAAAACTTATTAAATGGAGACAAGAAAATAAGTTTAATAATAATTAGTTTTTTGGGAAATAATTTTTGATATGTGCGGAATAGCAGGAATTATCAATATAGATGGACAGCCAGTTTCCTCATTAATTCTTAATAAAATGATAGATACCATTAAACATCGTGGTCCTGATGGAAATGGTTTATATACTGATAAATATATTGGGTTTGGACATTGTAGGCTTTCAATAATTGATTTGTCTTCAAGTGGTAATCAACCAATGATTTCTGATAATAAGAGATTTATACTTACATATAATGGTGAAATATATAATTTTCAAGAACTCAGGATAGAATTAGAAAATTTAGGACATAAATTTCATTCAAATACAGATTCCGAAGTAGTTTTAAATGCTTGGGTTGAATGGGGGGAGAAAAGTATATTAAAATTTAATGGTATGTTTGCTTTTGCTGTCTGGGATAAGAAAAAACAAAATATTTATTTAGTTAGAGATCGTTATGGAATAAAACCTTTGTATTATGCAAAATGGGGAAATATTATATTATTTGCATCTGAACAGAAAGCCATACTTGCACATCCAAACGCAGTAAAAAAAATTGATAAAACAGCTCTTTTCGAATATTTTACCTTTCAAAATATTTTTACGGATAAAACTTTAATAGAAAATATAAAACTTTTAAAACCAGCTTCCATTGCTAAAATAGAATATAAAAAAAGTAATAAAATTACAATATGTCAATATTGGGATTATCATTTTAAAGAACCTCAAAAATCTAAAAATAAATTTGAATATTTAGAGGAATTAGATAGACTTTTAAAACAATCCGTAAATAGACAATTAGTTTCTGATGTAGAACTTGGATCATATCTTTCAGGAGGAATGGATTCTGGAACTTTAACAGCCCTTGCTTCTAAGCAACTTCCTTATATCAAAACATTTACATGTGGTTTTGATTTATCATCAGCTTCAGGTTTGGAACTTACATTTGATGAACGTGAAAAAGCAGAAGCTATTTCTGCACTTTATAAAACTGAACATTATGAAATGGTTTTAAAATCTGGAGATATGGAACGTATTTTACCAAAATTTTCATGGCATTTGGAAGAACCTAGAGTCGGTCAAAGTTATCCAAATTATTATGCTGCAGGCTTGGCAAGCAAATTTGTTAAAGTTGTGTTGTCAGGTGCTGGAGGCGATGAATTATTTGGAGGTTATCCTTGGAGATATTATAGAGCAGTTAAGAGTATTAATTTTGATCATTATATTGATCAATATTATAGTTTCTGGCAAAGAACTCTTTCATCAGCTGAAATAAAAAAAGTATTTAATCCAATTTGGGGTGAAATTAGATTTATAAATACGCAAGATATCTTTAAAGATGTTTTTTCAACTCATCAAAATGAATTAAGATCTCCAGAAGACTATATTAATCATTCTTTATATTTTGAGGCAAAAACTTTCTTACATGGATTATTTGTTGTTGAAGATAAGCTTAGTATGGCACACAGCATGGAAACTAGAGTTCCATTTATGGATAATGATCTTGTTGATTTTGCAATGAAATGCCCAGTAAAATTAAAATTAAAGAATCTCACTGAAATTATTCAAATGAATGAAAACGAGTTAGGTGGAAAGAAAAAAAAATATTTTAAAAAAACTAATGATGGTAAGCAAATACTTAGGGAGGTTATGGCCCAATATGTTCCAAAATCTATTTCTGAAGGAATAAAACAAGGTTTTTCATCTCCTGATGCAAGTTGGTTTAAAGGTGAAAGTATTGATTATGTTAGAAATAAAATAATAAATAAAAAATCTCCAATCTATAATTATTTAGATTTTGATTCAGTATCAAAGTTAGTTAATGTCCATTTAAATGGACAAGAGAACAGAAGACTTCTAATTTGGTCGTTATTAAATATTAATCAATATTTTAAAAATGAAGGTTTATAGAAATTAATTCAAATCATCAAAAATCTATATTAATAACTGGAGAATCAGGATTTATTGGTCGGTATTTATCTAATTCATATAAGAATCAGAAAAATATAAATTTAATTAAAGTAACAAGAGAAAATGGATTTGATTTAAATGCTGAGAATTGGGTAAAGAAGCTTCCAAATATTAAAATTGATACTGTTATTCATTTAGCTCAGTCAAATTATTATAATCAAATTCCAAAAAAAGCTAAAAATCTGATTAATATAAACATTAATTCAACAATAGATTTATTAGAATGGTCAAAAAAAAATTCAGTTAAAAGATTTATATATGCATCATCAGGTAATGTATACTTACAATCTAAAAATAAATTAATGGAAAATTCTTTGCTGGCGCCATCATCTTTATATGGAATCTCTAAACTTGCTGGAGAAGAAATAGTAAAACAATATAATAATTCGTTTGATACTATTATTATGAGAATTTTTGGTGTTTATGGTCCTGGTCAAAAGAAAATGCTTATTCCAGACATTATAAAAAAAATTAAATTAAAAAATGAAATTTTTCTTGCACAAAGCAATGGTTTATTCTTCACTCCTATTTATATTGATGATCTTATAAATATTATAAGAGAATTAATTAATAGAGATTTTAATCAAAAAAATTTAGTAGTTAATATTTGTGGTTCAGAAGTTGTAAGTCTAAATGATTTAGTTAAAAAAGTTGAAAAATTAATAAATAAAAAAGCAAATCTTAAAATTACAAATCATGAAATCAAGTATTTTATTGGAAGTAATGAATTATTATTCAACTTATTAAATATTAAAGATTTAATTTCTTTAGACAAGGGTTTAAAATTAGTAGTTTCAAATGAACTTATTTAAAAAAATTTCTGATATAAATGTTAGTAATCCAAAATCATGGGAGAAAATTTTTTTTTTAACTTTTGATATTGATTGGGCTCATGATAAAGTTATTAACGATACAATTGATTTAGTTGAAAGATTTGATGTTTGTGCCACTTGGTTTATAACTCATAAAACTTCAATTATTGATAGATTACGATTAAATCCAAAATTTCAATTAGGTATACATCCTAACTTTAATAATTTAATTGAAGGTAATCATTCAAATGGAAAGAGTTTAGAGGAAATAATTGATAGAATGATTGAAATTGTACCTGAATCAAAATGTGTTAGAAGTCATTCCTTATTTCAAAGTGAACGAATTTTTGATTTATTTTTGGAAAAAAAATTAAATTATATTTGTAATACTTTTATTCCATTTAATGATTTGTTTAGTATTCAACCATGGAATCTTTGGAATGGAATTAAAATTATTCCACATTCATGGCAAGATAATGTTTCTCTAAAAATGGAAACAGCAAATTTTTTTGATTTTCCTAAAAATTCTTTGAAAGTTTTTGATTTTCATCCAATTCATATTTTTTTAAATAGTGAAAGTCATGATAAATATGAATTAACAAGAAAATATCACCAAAATCCAGAAATTTTATTAAATTTTAGATTTCAGGGAAATGGGATAAGAAGTAAGCTGAAATCATTACTTAATTTAAAAAAATGAAAAAAAAATTAAGAGTTGGAATTATTGGAAGAACAGAAGCTTTGTATCACACTGCAAAATTGCTAGGTAATGATCCTAATTTTGAGATAGCACATGTTATAACTTCTAAAGAAGCACCTGAATACACTAGAAAAGCTAGTGATTTTGAACAATTTGCAAATGATCATAATGTGCCATTTATTAATTCACCTAAAATTGATGAACATCATAAGAAAATTATTGAATCTTCAAATCCTGATATTGGTATAAGCGTGAATTATACTTCAATTATTGACAGCTCAATAATTGATATTTATAAGATGGGTATTTTAAATGCTCATGGAGGAGATTTACCACAATATAGAGGAAATGCTTGTCAAGCTTGGGCAATATTAAATGGAGAAAAAAAAATTGGCCTATGTGTACATAAGATGGTTGGAGGTGAATTAGATAGTGGTGATATAATTACAAGAAGATATTTTGATATAGATTTTAATACTAAAATTACTAAAGTAATGGCATGGATATTATTGAATACTTCACAACTTTTTTATGAAGCACTTATGAAACTTTCCTATGATCCTTCTTACATTCTTGAAAAACAGTCAATAGATCCTAATAAAATTTCTCGTTGTTATCCTCTTAATCCAAAAGATGGACTTATTAAATGGTCAAAATCCAATTATGAAATTTTAAAATTAATAAATGCTCATAATAAACCTTATAGTGGAGCATTTTCATTCATTAAAGATAAAAAAATAATTATTTGGGAGGCTGAATTAAGTTTTTATTCCCACTCTATTTATGCTGTTGCTGGACAAATAACAGAAATTAAAAGAGTTGGTGAAATTACATATGTTGAAGTAGCTTGTGGAGATGGAATTTTGAAAATTAAAAAAATTGAAATTGATCATAAAATTATTTCACCAGATAAATATATAAAATCAATTAGAAATAGATTTATATGATTGATTCAAAAAACCAATCAATAACTATTAATCCTAATATTTCTGATTTCACAATTGATAAATATAAAGAATTATTAGTTTTAGCTAAAAAAAATTATAATTTTGTATCCTATAAAAATATCGATTTTAAACAAAAATTTGTTCTTTGGAGGCATGATTGTGATTTCTCTTTAAATAGGGCTTTGAAATTATCAGAATTAGAGAAGAGTGAAAATATTTTTACAACTTATTTTATTAATCTTCATTGTGAATTTTATAATTTATTTGAGAAAGAGCAATCAGAAATTATTAGGCAAATTATTGATAATGGACATCACATTGGAATTCATTTTGATATTAATTATTATAAAATAAAATCAGAAAAAGATTTAAATAAATGGTTAGTTTTTGAAAAAAATATTTTTTTCAAATTATTTAATATAAAACCAATTGTTTTTAGTTTTCATAATCCAAATTTTTTTTCATTATCATTTGAAAAAGAACAATATAGTGGATTAATAAATTGTTATTCCAAGGTATTTAAGAATAATGTTGGATATATATCAGACTCTAATGGATATTGGAGGTTTAAACGCCTTTCAGATGTGTTGAGTTTAGCTGAAGAAAAAAATATTCAAGTTTTAACACATCCTGCTTGGTGGCAAGATATTAAATCTTTTCCTTTTGATAGAATTCAACGATGTGTAAACGGTAGAGCTCAAAATATTTTAAATAATTATAATAAACAACTCAAAAAAGATGGAAGATTAAATTTTGGAAAAGAAAAATCTAAACATAGATAATACTAATCCAAAGAAAATAGCAATTTTATCTTATGAGAAGTTTTCTAATAAACTATTAAAAATAGCTAAATCTGTTAGAAATGATTTAATAATATCTAAAATTCATTCTGAACAAGAATTAAATAATTTACTATTAAATCAAGATTATGATTTATTGATATCATTTGGTTCAAGTATAATTGTTTCAAAAAAAATATTAGAAATTAAAGGTTTGAAATCTGTAAATATTCATGCTGCATCTCCAAAATATCCGGGAAGAGACCCACATCGTTTTGCAGTATATGATAATGTAAAAAAATATGGTGCTACAATGCATTTTATGATTAATAAAGTTGATGAAGGAGGTATAATAGATGTAGATTTTTTTAGTGTTAAGTCATCTATAAAACCCAATGAGTTGTTAATTAAGGCTAATGATGCAGGTTTAAAATTATTTATAAAACTTTTAAAAAACTTTGATAAAAAAAATTATTTAAAAGTTAATAATAAATATAAATGGTCAAATAAAAAAAACACACGTAAGGATTTTGAAAAACTTTGCAATCTATCTTTTGATATTGATAATAAAGAATTTATGAAAAGATTAAACGCCTGTTCTTTTCCAGGATATAATAATTTATTTTTAAATATTTATGGTAAAAAATTTCAAATTATAACTAATGAATAAAGATAAAATAGTTGGAATACATCAACCTAATTTTTTTCCTTGGTTAGGATATTTTAATAAAATTTTTAGAAGTGATATTTTTGTGGTTTTAGATGATGTGCAATTTCCTAAAAAAGGTGGCTCTTGGTCTAATCGAGTTAAAATCATTATTTCAGGAAAATCAAATTGGTTAACAGCTCCAATAGTAAGAAATTATAGTGGTGTGAAAAAAATTAATGAAATGGAATTTAATAATTCTTTAAAATGGAAAGAAAAAATATCTAAGACAATTGAGGTTAATTATAAAAAAGCACCTTTTTATTTTGAGGTTGAAGAATTTATAATGAATTTGATTTTAAATAATGAAAACAATATTTCTAAATATAATTTAAAATTAATTTTTCATATTTGTAAAATACTCGATATTGATTCCAAAAAAATTATATTATCATCAAATATTTCACATAAAGGAATTTCGAATGACCTTTTAGTTTCAATCATTAAGGAATTAAAAGCTAATATTTATCTATCAGGTGATGGTGCAAATGAATATTTAGATAAAATTATTTTTCAACAATCTAATATTGATTTAAAATATTTAAATTACAAACAAACGAATTATGATCAATATAATTCAAATAAATTTATTTCTGGTCTTTCAATTATTGATGTTTTGATGAATTTAGGATTTGAAAAGTCTAAAAAACTTTTAACCGAAGAGGCTACCATATGAAAACCAAAGGTTCTATTTTATTTGCAGGATGTGAATATTATAATACTTGGTACCTTTCAAGAGAATTAAGAAAATATGGTTGGGAGGCAAACCTACTTAATTGGGATAGTAATAAAGAATCTTGGCATCATTATCATGGATGGGATTTTTTATTCAAATATAAAACTGAGAAAGATGAGGTTAATCAACTTGAATTTTATTTAGAAGCTATAAATAAATATGACATTTTTCACTTTTCAAATAAAAATGGAATGACTTTTGGATATAAAATTAAAAGTTTTTTTGAAAAATATATGTCTCTAAATGAAATAGAGTATTTGAAAAGTTTGGGAAAGAAAATTATATATACCAATAATGGTTGCTTAGATGGAGTTCTTCAATCGTCTTTTGCTGAATGGGGTCCATTTAACACTTGTAATATTTGTAAGTGGCAGGAAGTTCCTGAAGTGTGTTCAGATGAAGGTAATTTTACTTGGGGAAAGTTTAGAAACGAAATGGCTGATTATCAGTGCACTATTGGTGGAAATAGAAAAGATTTTAATGATGATAAGAAAGTTCACGAAGTACCAGAATTCTATTGTTTAGATACTGATTTTTGGAATCCAAAAATTAAAATTCCTTCTGAATATAAATTAGAAAAAGATAATTCAGTTAAAATTTTTCATAGTTTTGGAAATAATGAAAGTAGAATTAGAAAAGATGGTAAAGATATAAAATGTTCTCATATTTATGAACCTTTGTTTAAGGAATTAATCACAGATGGTTTTGATATTAAACCAATTAGTGTTTCGGGATTAAAAAATACTGATGTCCGGTATCTTCAAGTTCAATCAGATATTGTGGTTGATATGTTAACATTTGGTTTTTTTGGAGCTAATATTAGAGAGGGATTGATGTTAGGTAAAACATGTGTATGTTTTCTTAGGCCTGAATGGTTGGAAAACATGAAAAAACAGATTCCAGAGTATGTTTCAGAGCTACCTGTTATTTCTGCTACTCCAGAAACTATTAAAGAAATATTAATAAATTTGATTGAAAACCCAAAAAAAAGAGATAAAATTGGTATAAAAGGAAGAAAATTTGCTATGAAATGGCATTCTTCTATATCTGGTGCTAAAAGAATGAATGAGATTTATTCGTCTGTTTTAGGAATATGAAAATGAATAATTTATTTAGGAATATTTTTGAGTTAGGTTTACGGTTAGCAATTAGAGATTTCTCATCTTTATATAGGTTATCTTTTTTAGGTTTTTTTTGGGGTATAGCAACTCCTTTAGTAACCTCATTGTCATTTATTTTATTGCAAAGATCTAATATAATTATAATTCCTGAAATTCCTATATCATACCCTGCATATGTTATTTCTGGTACATTAATGTGGCAATTATTTGTAGACTCCCTTAATTCTCCTATGAATCAAATTCAAGTAAACAAATCTGTTTTAACAAAAATAAAATTTCCATGGTTATCTCTAATTTTAAGTGGTTTTTTTAACGTTATGATTAATTTTTTTTTAAAATTTATTCCAATCATATTTATTATTTTAGTTTTAGAGGGTAGTTATAATATTGATATTTTTGTTGTTATTTTCCCAATATTAGGAATTTCACTTTTTGGTTTTTTAATTGGAATATATGTTTTACCTATAATTACACTTTTTGAAGATTTAAAAAGAGTGGTTAATTTATTGACAGGCCCACTTATTTTTTTAACTCCGGCTTTATATCCGATACCAGAATCTGGAGTTTTGAATTTATTAGTAAAAAATAATCCAATT
>Ga0115002_10008192_pt1 | contig 11617 bp, 9 predicted proteins | sample ArcticOcean_MG_C_8_FD_89576 | JGI IMG/M metagenome (GOLD analysis project Ga0115002, IMG submission 89576) | Marine microbial communities from western Arctic Ocean - ArcticOcean_MG_CB11_86 | ecosystem: Environmental > Aquatic > Marine > Oceanic | place: Arctic Ocean: Canada Basin | collected... | reverse complement strand
GCTTGCCGGCGGGTCATTGGCGGCGGACGAGGGCGGCTATTCCGGCCACGGTGTGGCGATGCACGGCGCACCCAAATATGGCGCGGATTTTAGCCATTTCGATTATGTGAATCCGGACGCGCCGAAGGGTGGCGCAGTGCGTCTCTCCCAGACCGGTACGTTTGACAGCCTCAACCCGTTTATCCTGAAGGGTGTTGCAGCCGGCTATCTCGGCCTGACGTTCGAGACCCTGATGGCCGGTTCTCGCGATGAGGCGTTCTCGCAATATGGTTTGATCGCCAGTCGGGTCGAATTTCCTGCGGACCGCTCCTCGGTTACCTTCACCCTGCGCGACGAAGCGCGCTGGCATGACGGCACGCAGATCACCGTGGAAGATGTGATCTTTTCTCTCGAGGCACTGACCACCAAGGGCAATCCGTTTTACCGGGTCTATTACGCCGATATTGTAAGCGTTGAGGATATTGGTGAGCGGCGCGTGAAATTTACATTTTCCGGTGGCAACAATCGCGAGCTGCCGCTGATCGTTGGCCAGCTCGCCATCCTGCCGAAGAAATTTTTCGATAGTCGTAAATTCGAGAAGACCACGCTCGAGCCGATTATGGGCAGTGGCCCCTACAAGGTTGATTCGGTCGAGGCGGGCCGCGCCATCTCCTATGTTCGTCTCAATGATTATTGGGGCGCGGATATTCCGGTCAACCAAGGCCGCCACAATTTCGACACGCTCCGCATCGACTATTACCGCGATGACACGGTGGCGCTGGAGGCGTTCAAGGCACATGAGTTTGATTGGCGTTCGGAAAATACGGCCAAGGTTTGGGCCAAGGCCTATAACGGGCCGGCAATCGAGGCGGGTTTGATCAACAAGGTCGAAATTCCGCATGAACAGCCGACCGGACTTAGCGCCTTCGCTTTCAATACGCGCCGGCCGCTGTTTCAGGATCGGCGCGTACGCGAGGCGCTGGCCCTGGTGTTTGATTATGAATGGACCAACAAGAATCTCTTCTTCGGCGCCTACACCAGAACGAAAAGCTATTTTTCCAATTCGGAATTGGCTTCGAGTGGGCTGCCGGGGACGGACGAGTTGGCGCTGTTAGAGCCGTATCGCGGGCGTATTGCGGAAGAAGTTTTTACCACTGAATTTGTGCCGCCGAAAACAGACGGCTCGGGAAAGAACCGCAAAAGCCTGCGCGCCGCCAGCAAGCTGTTGCGCGCTGCCGGCTGGGCGGTCGTCGATGGTAAGCTTGTTCATAGCGAGACCGGCGCGCCGTTCGAATTTGAGTTTTTGATGCAGAGCGGCGGCGCGTTTGAGCGTATCGTTCAGCCCTTCGCACGCAATCTGGAACGCCTTGGCATTGTCGTGAACATCCGCCTTGTCGATACCGCACAATATCAAAATCGCACGGATGATTTTGATTTCGACATGCTATGGGGCGGCTTTGGTCAGTCCCTGTCACCGGGCAATGAACAGCGTGATTTTTGGGGTTCTGCCGCCGCCGATGTGGCGGGCAGCCGTAATCTGATCGGTGTCCGTGATCCGGTGGTGAATGAATTGATCGAGGCGATTATTGCTGCGCCGGATCGCGCTGCTTTGATAACTGCCAGCCGCGCCCTCGACCGGGTCCTTCTTTGGGGGCATTATGTGGTGCCGCTGTGGCATCTGCGCTCATACCGCGTCGCCTATTGGGACATGTTTGGTCGGCCTGAAATAACGGCCAAATATGATCACGGCTTTCCAAGCACCTGGTGGGTTGACCCCGCGCGTTTGCCGGCGCTTGAGAGCGGCGAAACGACGTTGGACAAATAGACATAACGGGGCGGGTTACATAAGCCGATGTTCGCCTATTTCATCCGCCGCATGGCGCTCATTATTCCGACGCTTCTCGGGATCGTGGTGCTCAATTTTTTCATCGTTCAGATCGCGCCCGGTGGCCCGGTTGAGCAGGTTATTGCTCAGCTAAGCGGCACGGCGATCGATGCTACTGCGCGCATATCGGGCGCACAAATGGGCGAGACCGGCGCGCCGGGGCAGGTAACTGGCGCGGCGCAAGGCGACCTCAGCAGCAAATATCGCGGTGCGCGTGGCCTTGATCCGCAATTGATTGAGCAGTTGGAGAAGCAGTTCGGTTTTGACAAGCCGATCGGTGAGCGCTTCCTGCTGATGATGGAGAAGTACGTCCAATTCGATTTCGGCGATAGCTTCTTCCAGGATCGCAGCGTCATCGATCTAGTGATTGATAAGATGCCAGTCTCCATTTCGCTTGGCATATGGACCACGTTGCTCGCCTATTTGATCTCGATCCCGCTCGGCATCGCCAAGGCGGTGCGCGACGGCTCGCGCTTTGATGTGTGGACCAGTGGGGCCATATTTGTCGGCTACGCGATTCCGGGCTTTCTCTTTGCCGTGTTGCTGGTGGTGCTGTTTTCAGGCGGTAATTTTCTCAATTGGTTTCCCTTGCGCGGTCTCGTTTCCAATGATTGGGACACGCTCTCTTTGGGCGGCAAGATTGTCGATTATATGTGGCACCTCGTTTTGCCCATCCTGGCTCTGGCGATTGGCGGTTTTGCCACCCTCACCATGTTGACGAAGAATTCGTTTCTTGAGGAGATTAATAAACAATATGTCATCACCGCGCGCGCCAAGGGCTTGAGCGAGCGGCGCGTACTTTATAGCCACGTCTTTCGCAATGCCATGCTGATCGTCGTCGCCGGATTCCCAGCAGCCTTTATCGGCATCTTGTTCACCGGCGCGTTGCTGATCGAGATTATTTTCTCGCTCGATGGGCTCGGCCTGCTTGGCTATGAGGCGCTGATCAGTCGCGATTATCCGATCATCTTCGGCACCCTCTTTTTCTTCACGCTCGTCGGGCTGGTGGTCAATTTAATTGGCGACATGATGTATGTGGTAATCGACCCGCGCATCGATTTTGAGCGGCGTGAGGTCTAGGATATGGCCTGGAAAATGTCCCCCATGGCGAAGCGCCGACTGCGGAATTTTAAGGCCAATCGGCGCGGCTATATCTCGCTGTGGATTTTCCTGATCCTGTTCATTATCACAGCGCCGGCGGAGTTCATCGCCAATGACAGTCCACTGATCGTCAAATTTGACGGTGAATATTATTTCCCGGTGGTCGCCAGTTATGCCGAGACTGAATTCGGCGGCGAGTTCGAAACCGAAGCAGATTACCGCGATCCATTTGTTATTGAATTGATCGAAGAGAAAGGCTGGATGCTGTGGCCGGCGGTGCCCTACAGCTACAAGACCATCAATTATGATTTGCCAACGCCCGCACCCTCACCGCCCTCTTCGGCCAACCCGCTCGGCACGGATGATCAGGGACGCGATGTTCTGGCGCGCGTAATTTACGGCTTCCGCATCTCGGTTTTATTTGGCCTTGTCTTAACGCTGACAAGTTCCGTCGTCGGTATTGCCGCCGGTGCGGTGCAGGGCTATTTCGGCGGCCTGTTGGATCTCTTCTTTCAGCGCTTTATCGAAATTTGGTCGGGTCTGCCGACGCTGTTCGTATTGATCATTCTCGCCAGTATTTTCGAGCCTAATTTCTGGAGTCTCTTGGGCGTGCTGTTCCTCTTTAGCTGGATGAGTCTGGTGGGCGTGGTGCGCGCGGAATTTCTCCGTGTGCGTAATTTTGATTATATCCGGGCCGCCCGGGCTTTGGGCGTCAATGACCGCACCATCATGTGGCGCCACGCGCTACCCAACGCCATGGTCTCGGCTCTGACATTTTTACCCTTCATTCTCACCGGCTCGATCACCACGCTGACGGCGCTCGATTTTCTCGGCTATGGTCTGCCACCGGGCTCGCCGTCACTCGGCGAACTGTTGCAGCAAGGCAAGGCGAATCTGCATGCGCCGTGGCTCGGCTTTTCCGGTTTCATCGTTATCGCCGTGATGTTGAGCCTGTTGATTTTTGTATTCGAAGCCGTGCGAGATGCGTTTGATCCACGCAAGCTGGTGGCGTGATGGCAGCGCAACCCCTGCTGCAAATTCGCGGCCTGGATGTGAGTTTCACTTCCGGTGACGGCGTGACCCCTGCAGTCAAGGGCGCGTCATTTGATATTGAGCGCGGCAAGACAATGGCCCTGGTCGGCGAAAGCGGCTCGGGCAAATCGGTCACGGCGCTGTCTATTCTTCAACTGCTTCCTTATCCCGTCGCCTCCCACCCCAATGGTTCCATATTATTTAACGGCGAGGAAATATTAGGCGCGCCGGTACGGCGCTTGCGGGAAGTTCGTGGCAATCATATTTCGATGATTTTTCAGGAGCCGATTACCTCGCTCAATCCGCTCCATTCCATTGGCCGGCAGGTGGCTGAAGCCATCATGCTGCATCGGAAATTACCCAAGAAAGAGGCCTGGCGGCGGGCTGAGGATTTGTTCGAAATGGTGGCGCTCGGCGAGACCGCCAAGCGGCTCAAGGCCTGTCCGCATGAATTTTCGGGCGGTCAGCGCCAGCGCGTGATGATCGCCATGGCGCTCGCCTGTGAGCCTGATCTCTTGATTGCCGACGAACCGACCACAGCGCTCGATGTGATGGTTCAGGCGGAAATTCTCAAACTTTTGAACGATCTCCAGGCCCGCCTCGGCATGGCCATGCTGATGATCACCCATGATCTGAACGTTGTGCGCCACATGGCCGATGACGTTTGTGTCATGAATGGCGGTGAGATCGTTGAGGCCGGCACGACGGCACAGATATTTGAGTCACCCCAGCATAGCTACACTCAGCATTTGCTCTCTGCCGAGCCCAAGGGTGATCCCTTGGAGGTTGCGGCGGCGGCCAAGGAAGTTATTACCTGCGATGGTCTCAAAGTGCACTTCCCGATCAAGGCCGGGGTGATGCGCCGGATAGTGGGCCATGTGAAGGCGGTCGATGGTGTGACCATTTCGGTGCGTGCCGGGCAGACCGTCGGCGTGGTAGGCGAGAGTGGCTCGGGCAAGACGACCCTGGCCATGGCGCTGTTGCGTTTGCAGCAAAGTATCGGCCCGATCAATTTTGAGGGTGCTGATATTCAGGGCCTTGATATCAAGCACATGCGTCCGCTCCGCCAGCGTATGCAGATCGTCTTTCAGGACCCCTATGGCTCGCTCAGCCCGCGGCTTTCCATCGGCCAGATCGTCGAGGAGGGCCTGAAGGTTCATAACCCTGATATGAGCCGCGAGGATCGCCGCGATTTGATTGGCCAAACGCTGGAAGAGGTCGGTATCGATCCGGGCAGCCAAGGTCGCTATCCGCATGAATTTTCCGGCGGTCAGCGCCAGCGCGTATCGATCGCCCGCGCGCTTGTGCTGAAGCCCCGCCTGATCGTGCTTGATGAGCCCACATCGGCGCTCGATATGTCGGTCCAGGCGCAGATCATTGATCTCTTACGCGATTTGCAACGGCATCACGGCTTGGCCTATCTGTTCATCAGCCATGATCTCAAGGTCATCCGCGCCATCAGCCATGAGGTGGTGGTACTGCGTGCCGGCAAGGTCATGGAACAGGGCTCCGCCAAACAGATATTCGATGCGCCGCGCAATGATTACACCAAAGCGTTGATGGCGGCGGCATTCGAACTGCGTAGCGGCGGCATTATTGGCGCCGCTCGCTGATTCCCCATTCGGGGAAAATAGACCTAGATTAAAATACTTTAGAATTAACCAATAAGATTCACGATTGTGCAATGTAGATGGCTTAGTTTGGGCTTAATTGGTTGTGGCTGACACTTCTTTTCGGCGGGTGAGATACGGTAAATTTTGCGGCGCCTATTACTCTGAAGAGGTAACTTGCAGTGTCCGTAAACTCGATTTCAACGACGATTACCAGCGCGGCGCCTTCGAATAGCTCGTCGCTGCGCCGCTTGTCCCTGGGCGCGCGCATGATCTCACCGCGTGATCGCATCGTCACCGCCGGCGTCGAAACAAAGCTGGCGCGCGAAATTCAAACGCTAAAACAGGCCAGCCGGAATGCCAGTGAAGTGACGTTGATTTTGCAGGCAGCAACGGCATCGGTAGAGCTGATCGATGGAATTCTGACGCGCATGGCGGAATTGGCCGGGCAGGCTGCCACATTTGGTTTGTCGAATGCTGAGCGCGGTATATTGCACGAGGAATTCTCAGAATTGCGCACAGAGCTTGACGCATTCGCCGATGCCGCGACATTCGCCAATTCGCCGATCCTAAATGGCACCAATAGCTTTGCCGCGGCCTCTATCGGTAGCGACATTCAGTCAGATGACGGCATTCAATCTCTCACTTTTGATTCAAGCGCCGGCGGCGAATTCGTTGCTTCTGGTGATTCAATAGCCGTTAATTTTGATTCGAGCAGCGATGTTTTACCGTGACAAATCTGACCACTGGCCGCACGGCCAACTCCTTGGCCGTAAGCTCGGCGCCTACCGGTGGGCAGACCAGCAATATCAATATTACCGAATTCGGCCTCACCATTGAGATCAACTCCAGCTTCTCGACCGCTGCGGATATCACGGCTAACAACAGTCTCCAGGTGAGCTGTAGCGCCAGTAATCAGGTTGATTTGGTATTGCGCATCGGCACTGGTGTCAGCGCGGTCGATGAAATTTCGATTGAGCTGGAGCGTGTCCGAGTGGCGACCATGCCCACTGATTTTCAGCATGATGATCTACTGACGGTCGACAGTGCAGCCGATACAGTGTTGAGCATTACAGCGGCGCAAGATTTTATCGGTGGCTTTGAAAATAAATTGTCAGCTGGTATGCAGCGCATCAATCGGGCTGTGGAAGGCCTCGACAATACCATCAGCAATTATGAAGCGGCGAATGCGCGGCTGATCGATATCGCCAATAGCGCCGTCCAGGAATTGCTGCATGACGTGATCGCCGAGAATGTAAATTCTGTGCTTTCTTCGAGCGACGATGTATCCGAATTGCAGTCGCGTCTCAGCAAGTCCGATAAAGCGGCAATGCTCGCCGGTGATCTATCGAAACTCGCCAACGCCCTGAGCAGCGATGCGGAGACCTAGGCTGTTTGGTTGGTAAAATAGCGCCCTAGAATATTTTCATAAATATCGGTCAACGCATCCAGTTCCGCCAATTCGATATGTTCATCAATCTTGTGCATAGTGCGCCCGACCAATCCAAATTCGGCGACGGCGCAATGACCCTTGATGAAGCGCGCATCCGAGGTGCCGCCGGTTGTGCTTAGTTCGGGCACCCGCCCCGTAGTGGCCTCGACGGCATCTGAAATCAACGTACTCAATTCTCCCGGCGGTGTCAGGAACGCTTCGCCGGTGACATGGATATCCAGTTCGTAGGTGCCGCCGACCGCATCGAATTGTTCGCGCAGCCAAGCCGTCAGGCTGTCGGAGTTGTGGTCGTCATTGAAGCGGATGTTAAATGCCGCTTCGGCTTTGGCCGGGGTTACATTGCTCGCCTTATTGCCTACATCAATGGTGGTGATCTGAATATTACTTGGCTGAAAATGTGTGTTGCCGTCATCAAGGTGCGCTGCAGTGAGACGGCCCAGCATGGCAATCAGGCGGGGCAGTGGATTGTCGGCGAGCTGCGGATAGGCGGCGTGGCCTTGGGTGCCAAATACGGCGAGGCGCGCGTTCAGACTGCCGCGTCGGCCAATCTTGATCATATCGCCGAGATGTTCGGGATTGGTCGGCTCGCCAACCAGGCAGAGATCAATCTGCTCATCATTTTTTTGCAGCCACTCGAGCAAGGCGCGCGTGCCATTGATCGCTGGGCCTTCTTCATCGCCAGTGATCAACAGGCTGATAGAACCTTTCGCTGGATCGGGGTTGGTGCCCAGAAAGCGTGCGGCGGCGGCGACGAAGGCGGCGATTGCGCCCTTCATGTCGCTGGCGCCACGACCAAATAATTTGCCGTCACGCACCAACGCGGCGAACGGGTCGTCGCTCCAACCGTCTCTGTCACCAACCGGCACCACATCGGTGTGTCCGGCAAAGCAGAAATTTGGCGCACCCGTTCCGCGCCGTGCATAAAGATTGTCGATCGGCGCGCTTGCCGGATCGTTGCCGATGATGCGGTGGCAGGTGAAGTCGAGTTCTTCCAGGGCCGTTTGAAGCACATCGAGAGCGCCGGCGTCGTCAGGCGTCACCGAAGGGCAGCGGATCAATGCGCGGGCCAGCTCCAAGGGTTGGGTGAGCCCCGGCATTGTGGCTCAGCTCCGCAGGAGTTCGTTGATCGAGGTCTTGCTGCGGGTCTGTGCATCCACCCGCTTAACGATCACAGCACAATAGAGGTTGGGTCCGGGCGAGCCGTCGGCGAGCGGTTGCCCGGCCACGCTGCCCGGCACAACCACCGAATAGGCCGGCACGCGGCCATAGTGAACTTCGCCGGTATGGCGGTCGATGATGCGCGTCGAGGCGCCGAGATAAACACCCATGCTGAGCACCGAGCCCTGTTCGACGATGACGCCTTCGGCCACTTCGCTGCGCGCACCGATAAAGCAGCCATCCTCGATGATCACCGGATTAGCCTGCAGCGGTTCCAACACGCCACCAATGCCCGCGCCGCCGGAAATGTGGCAATTCTTACCGATCTGGGCGCAGCTGCCGATGGTCGCCCAGGTATCGACCATGGTGCCCTCCGCAACAAAGGCGCCAAGATTGACGAAGCATGGCATCAGCACCACGCCCGGTGCGATATAAGCGGAATGGCGCACGATAGCGCCCGGAACGGCGCGAAACCCGGCGGCAATAAAATGCTCTTCGGTCCAGCCCGCGAATTTTGACGGCACTTTATCAAACCACGGCGTCTCTTCGCCCGGCCCACCGGCGATAGTGGCCATATCGTTCAGGCGAAAAGACAGCAGCACCGCCTTTTTGAGCCACTGATTGACTGTCCACTCGCCAGCGTCATTTACGCAGACCCGTAGATCGCCGGAATCGAGCCCATTCAGGGCCAGTTCCACCGCTTCACGCTGCTCACCGCCGCTTTCGGGGGTCAGTAGGTCGCGCTCTTCCCAGGCCTGCTCGACGATATTCTTTGCTTGTTCCGTTTCCACCGTTCTCACTCCAAATTTCGCGCTTAAAGTAGCGCCGCGCCGCTGCCTGTCAATATTCTCTGTATTTCAGGGCGCTAAAGACTATTTCGCTGTTAAGGCGTCTTCCAGCCAAGCCACTAAATCCGTCGTTTCATAATCCGGTTTGGCCTTTTCATTGCCGGGCAATACCCAATTGTCATCGCCACGTACCCAGACCGTGGTCATGCCGAGATCCGCAGCCGGCACCAGATTGCGCGCGATATCCTCGAAAAATATGGCGCTCGCCGGGGTCACGTTGTGTTGCTCAATGAGCGTGTCATATGCCAGCTGAAACGGTTTGGGCACGTAATTTGCCGCGGCGATATCGTAAATATGCTCAAAATGATGGGCGACACCGAGGCGGGCGAGAATTTTACGGCTGTAGGGCACATCAGCATTGGTAAAGATCAATTTTCGTCCCGGCAGCGCGCTCAGGGCATCATCAAGGCCGGCGCGCGGCTCCAGCGATGAAAAATCGATGTCATGGACATATTCGAGGAATGCCTCGGGCGCCATATCATGCTCATCCATGAGCCCGCGCAGCGTCGTGCCATGATTACGGAAATAGTTTTTCTGTATTTTTCGCGCTTCGACGCTGTCGATATCGAGAAGATTTGCAATGAACTGGCCAATACGCACGTCAATTTGGTCGAAAAGCCGGCTGGTAGCCGAATAGAGCGTGTTATCCAGGTCAAATAACCAAGTATCGATATGTCTGAGGTCGGGGCGAGTGGCAGGTGCGGTATGTGTCATGGCCATTCTTATATTTCACTGCTTGCTTCGCCGCAATTGATGGCATGTAGAGATGGCACGTAAAGAAAGAATTTTTTAAGCGTCTGCAGGATAAAATAGGGGTAATTGGAGAATTACACTCCCGAGACTGGGGAAGGGTGAATGCGGATTAGGCTTTTAACGTGGCTACGAAATGCGCGGCAACGGTAGACTTTAGCAGATTTAGGAGCAATTCCTGATATGACGGCGCTTGTCGAAACCGAGCACACGGCGCGCGGCGCGGGCAGTGCACGCCGTGGCCAAGCCGGGGCGCTCGATTTCATCGGTGCAGACCTCGCCGCACATTATCCGGGCTCCATGCTTGTGGTTGACGCGAAGGCCCGTGCCTCGGCGGTTAACAAGCAGGCGGAAGCGCTGGCTAAAATTCTCAATGGCGCGCAGCACAATTATTTGATCGCACGGCGGAAGCTGAAACGGCGCAGTCTGATTTCCTCGTGGTTGGCGACCAGCGCGCCACCGTTACCATTGCATTGACCGCTATTCCCCTATCGGGTTCTGATAATATTTTGATCCTCGGCAGGGATATTACGCTCGAAAAGAATCTCCGTGAGGTGCTGGTTGAATCGCGCAAACGCTATAAAAAAACTGATCAAGTGCTCCAGCGATTTCGTCTGGGAAGCCGGTAGTGACGGCAGGTTTGCCTTCGTCACCGCGTTAGGGGCGTTGGGCTATTCGGCGGATATGCTGGTCGGCCGCAGCGCGCGCTCCATGGTGGATCGGCGCAACCCGGTGCCGGAGCCTTTCCCGTTTGAAACCCGTACCCCTATCGATCGGGCTGAGGTCTGGTTGCGTGATTCCGGCGGCGAGCCGGCCTGTTTATTAGTCTCTTCCGTACCGATGTTTTCTCCGGAGAAGCAATATTTGGGTGCGCGCGGCGTTTGCCGCGACATTACCGAGGAGCACCGACGGGATGAGGCGCTGGCCAAAATTCGCGTGCGTGAGGCCTTGTTCGCGACCATGGTGCGTACAATACGTGATGAAGCGGACCCCGAGCGTATGCTGAATACGGCGGCGCGTGTTTTGGCTGACGGGTTTAATGCCCTGGCCTGTGTCATTTTCCGGGCCGATGCCGAGGACCAGCTGAGTGAAGCCGCCAGCTTTGGCGAGCCGCCCGAAGGCCCCATGTTGAAATTGGTGAGCGGTGCTGAGAGCGGTGTGTCGGATATTAATATTTCGCCGGATATCGAGGATGTCAGAGCCATGGCTTGTCCGACACGCTATCAGGGCCAGCGCAACGGCGTCATCTGCATTTCACGCACGGGTCGCAGGCGGTGGTCCGCCGATGAGCGTGCACTTTTGGCTGGTGTGGCGGAACGTGTCGGCATTGCCGTTCAGCAGGTCGATGCCAAAGAGGCGCTTATCGCTTTGTCGCGCACCGATAGCCTGACCGGTCTCTATAATCGGCGCGACTTTGTTGAGGCGATCGAAGAAAATTTGAGCGAGTTGACCGCATCCGGCAAGCGGGCCGCACTTATTTACGTGGATCTCAATAATTGAAAGGGCGTCAACGACACTCATGGCCATAACCAAGGTGATGCGGCATTGCGGGCGGCCGCGAATATCATGTCCGACAGCGCCGAAGCTGATGAAATGGTGGGTCGCATAGGCGGTGATGAATTTGCGCTCTGGTTAAGTGCGGATAGCGCTGCAGAAGCCGAAGGTAGGGCCAAACGTTTAACAGAGCAGGCGGGCGCGCTCGCGGAATTTTCCAAGGATTTGCAGGCAACGCTCGGCATGGCAGCCGGAATTGCACTGTTCGAGCCGGATTCGAACGAAGAAATTGATGCTTTATTCGCTG
>Ga0115002_10008191_pt1 | contig 11617 bp, 8 predicted proteins | sample ArcticOcean_MG_C_8_FD_89576 | JGI IMG/M metagenome (GOLD analysis project Ga0115002, IMG submission 89576) | Marine microbial communities from western Arctic Ocean - ArcticOcean_MG_CB11_86 | ecosystem: Environmental > Aquatic > Marine > Oceanic | place: Arctic Ocean: Canada Basin | collected... | reverse complement strand
ATTTACTTTAACTGCTTGTGAAGATGTTGATAGGGTACCGATCATTACAACTATCCCCGTAGAATCTGCAAACTTGAATGATTCCGATGAATTGTTGTTAATTGACGGAAGTTCTGTCATAGAAACAATCCCCATTAACCCTACTGTTAAACCCACTGTGATACCTCAAATAAAAAATCTAGAGTGCAGAGATATTATAATAGAGGCAAGTTTGCCAAATTACTGCTTGAAATCTGATGGCGTACAGAATTATTTAGCAGGGCTTAGATTAGACTTAAAATCCAATAAATTAATTATTGATAATGATTTGATGTCAGATTGTGGGTTACGATATTTGGAGAAAGCATATCAAATACCAGAGAACACCTTAACCATAAAAAACTTAATAGATTCTAAATTTCAGAATAACTCTGATTCAGAATCTATATTTGACGAATTTGTTGAATATGAACAATTAGAACCTAATGCTAAAAATAATTATGATTTACTATGTAGTTTATTTGAAATGGGCAGAACTACGGGGTTATGGGATGTAATTGCAAGTTATTCTTGGTTAACAAGTTCATATGATGCAACGATTTTTTCTATTCTATCTATTATAAACAACATTGCGTATGACGGAGACCTCGACATAGCGTTCACTTTAGCAGGTTTTTCATGGATGGAAGATGGCATTTCTCAAGAAGAATCGTACTTTATTATAAATTTTTCTCGATTAAGGCAAATAAATAAAGACCTCGCGTATCAAGTAATTTATTATGACTGGTTAAAACAAGATATAACAGTAAGTAAGTATGATTTGCTGTACCGCTTGATACAACTTACAAAAACTACAAATGTTGATTTAGTTAAAGAGTTAACAGGTATGCCTTTTTTAATTAAACAGCATGATTTCCATGATATTTTAGCCTTGAACAGCATGTACGTGTTAGCTGATGAGTTTACGACCTTGTATGATGATTTACTATCGCAAGAATGGTTTATTGATGGAGTGGATGATTTAGAAGCATCTCTTATTCAAGTTCTAGGAACTAATACTGATGCGATAAATCCAGAAGACATTCAACATTTTATTACCAATCATCAAATTGAATCTTATGAAATTGATATGCCACTGGATCATGAGATTGCACTGACATTTATTCAATCTGGTTACTCCAAAAAAAATATAGATGTTTCATTACAAGTAGAACAGGCAATAGTTACATTAGAAAATTTCATGCAAGTGAAACTCCCTAAAGATGAAGTAGTATTGCTATTTGCTAATAAGGATCAAGTATCAGACAGAATTAATTGGATTGGTTTAAATTTTGGAAATCATATGGTCATACTGCCTACACTTGCGAAAGGCAAAGATGAAAATACAACTGTAGTTCATGAATCAGCTCATTACTATTGGAATAGTAGTAATGCTCCACTTTGGTTTAGAGAAGGTGCAGCTGATTTTTTAGCAACTTATGTGAGAAATAAATTGTCTTTGGAAACTTTTCAAGAAAGATACAGCTTAACTTCAGGTCCTACGAGCCTTGAGGCAGGGTTACAAAAATGCAATGCCCTCGGAATGAAAACTGTATCGAAACTAATTTACCAATTAGGCCAAGATGGGCATAATTTACATAAAGAATCTAGTGCTTATTTGTGTAATTATGTCTTAGGGGAATGGCTTCTGACTCAGTTATATGAAACATTAGGTGAGGAGAATTTTAGTTCAGCTATGCGTGAACTCTATGAATATCAGGGTTTGGTGACTGAATCTCAAATTTATAATTCTTATTTGAATCATACGGATGAAAGCAATGCTTCTGACTTTAAACAAGTTTACGTCGAGATTTATGGTGAGATACCGGAGTAAGAGTGATAATGCAAATTATTATTTGTTTTCTAGATATTTAATTTAAGTAAGCCGAGTCTCTAGTGCATTTAGTAAATGTTTTTCGTTGTCAGTTAAATACGGGACCATCCAATCTATGAACCACCGTTTATTGTCGGATTCGGCATCTATTAGTAGTATTTTAACTAAGTCTAGCTGCTCTGTTTCAGACCAATTGTCTCTGATAATTGGCAATATGAAAGCCTCTTCATTTTCAAAATGGTCGTCTTGCGTAACTCTTGCATTTACTACTTTTTCAAACAAGTGACGCTTGGTTCTTGGTATTAAAGCTTGACTACCTATTTCTTCATCTAACACATCCATTACATCCTGTAATTTATTTATTACTTCTACATGTAGTGCATCTGAAAGCGAAAGTATAGCAGTTCTAACTCGGAATTCTAGCTCCTTGTTATCGTTTACGTTGATTAACTCTTCTACTCCTTGCAACCCTTCATGTATGTTTTGATGCTCAGTTTCATTATCTCTGGCATACTCAATTTCCATGTCTACAGTCATATGCGCATCTTCCATATCGGCGTGGTACATCATAGCTACTGCCCATTGATTGAATGATAACGTGAAGGATTGGAGTGTATGTTCTTCGGTAAAGTTGCCTATATATTTCTCTACATTAGCTGCATCAGCTGAAAATGCTTTATGTATCAACAGCATTACATCTATAGGATGTTCAATTTGAGATATTATGTCTTCGTTAGTCATTTCTATTGTTCTTATTTTGTATTTATACAACAAAGTATCTAATAATATTAACATAAAAACAAAGTGTTATATCTAATTGGTACCATTAGAAAATAAATTATTTATGATAAAATTTATTCAAATTTACTGGAGTTTGTAGAAAATATGGATTATGGAATAATAATGTTTCCAACGGATTACGCTATAAGTCCAGATAAGCTGGGTGTGGCAGCAGAGGAACGAGGATTTGAATCTGTGTGGTTTCCTGAACATACCCACATTCCTTCGTTGAGAGCCAGTGCTTGGCCAGGCGGCCCAGATTTGCCTAAAGAATATTGGCATACGTACGATCCATTTATTGCTTTGTCTTTTGTGGCAAATGCAACCAAACATATAAAACTAGGAACAGGGATATGCTTGGTTATTGAAAGAGACCCTATAACATTGGCTAAGGAAATAGCTAGTTTAGATCGCTTGTCCGGAGGAAGATTTATATTTGGCGTTGGTGGTGGTTGGAACGCCGAAGAAATGGAAAATCATGGAACCGCATTTAAAAACAGGTTTTCTATACTGCGTGAAAACATATTGGCTATGAAGGCTATATGGCAAAATGAAGAAGCTGAATTTCATGGAAAATATGTAGAATTTGAAAAAATTTTGGCATTCCCAAAGCCGGCTCAAGTTCCTCATCCTCCTGTATTAATTGGAGGAGATGGTAAAACTACATTTGAAAGAGTTCTAGAATTTGGAGATGGATGGATGCCTATCTGGGGAAGAACTACAGCTGCTAGTCATAGTAATCCTCTGGAGCAGAAAATAAATGATTTAAAGAATAAATGGATTGAAGCTGGTAGAGACATAATGGATTTAAATATTACATTATTTGGAGTTCCTGCTGACGAAGCATCGGTAGAAAAAGCTTTGATAGTGGGCGCAAACAGAATTATTTTTGCTACCCCTTGCGATGATGAAAAAATCGTATTACCACATTTAGACAAATGTGCTAAATTGATCCAGAGGTAAGCAGTTATGACTACTAAAATATATCAATTAAATAGAGTTTGCTTTTGGATTGCGATAGTTGCTGCATTGGTTTCAATGGTTTTCGCAGCAGGAATCCCGTGGGATAGTGACCAAAATGGTGTTTATAAAGAATTTGATAAGGTTAGCCCAGATATAATGTATAGTAATGCTGTGGCAGGAGTTGATCAAACAAGTAATAAGACATATGTTGCAAGAGGATATGTCTTAACGAAATTCATGTCTGGTTTTGTCGAGCAAGTCAATTTACTTTGGACTGTAACTTTTTTGTTGCTAGCATTGATTTTGCAAATAGCTTCTTTCAAAATGAAATATACTGAATAAATAGTCTATTCAAGGGTTTTTATATAGTTAATGACGTGCCATATTTCTTCATCAAATAATATGCCTTCCTGACCATACATACTAGTTCCATCTTTACCATATTTTATAATTGAAAATAGCTCATTATCTGAATGTAATGGAACATGAATAAGAAGATTATTCGCATTGGGTTTAGGCGTTAGTGCGTTATAGAGGTACCCATTGCCAATACCAGTTACACCATGGCATGACACACAGTTGCCACGGTATAAGTTCTGCCCGATCTGTATAGATACTGAACTTGGTACCATTGGGTTGATGTATTGGAAATCTCTGTCATTGGACATACTGTGTGTATAGATAGATATTGAAAACCCTGCGATGATGGACGCTAATCCTAAAATAAAATACTTCTTGCCGGAATCGTCTTGCCATCCTCCTTGTTTAACGCTGATCCCAAGAAATGTGAGCCCGATGGATAATATTACGAATCCGAATAATAATTTGCCTATGTATATATCAAGAAATGTAAATTCCGGATGACTTCCACCAATAGCCTCTCGGAAAGCAAATCTAGAATCTAGAGCATCGGGGCGTTGAACAGTAATTTCAAACTGCCAAATTCCTCCTAGATTTAACATTAATGGATCCGTTGTATAAGATCCATTGCCCATATTTTGAGCATAATATGTATGGCTGCCTAAGTCTTGGTTGATATAAGTCGTTTGTATAACAATATTTGAAGCATTAACGATATTTTCTCCCCGGCTATTTGATAAATGTATCTGAGTATTATTAATCCCTACATCTGCGGGCAGTATTTGTAACTCTAATTGCAAATTATTATCCATTTCTGTGAGCGTTAATTGATTACTGAAAAATGGAGTTGCATTTTTTGCAGGCTCTAGTCCGTTTAACACCCCTACTGAAAATATAATTGCTATTATTAAAATACTTTCGCTGATTAGCAATCTACCTGGAACGCTACTAATTTTCCGGGTTTTTATAAAGAACAATGAATTTATACCCGCTATCAGCAGCGCAATAGCAATTAAACACACTTTAACAACTAAGGTGACTCCGTAATAAGTGCTGAGTGCTTCAATTTTGTTTACTTGTAGCCACGCGCTGAAAATCCCAGTTATACTGAGGATAATGATGGTTAAAATTGCTATTGGTGAAAATTGTTTAAAGAGTGACTTAGTTAGATTGTTTAAGTCTATTGAATTGGCTGTGTTTTTAACAGCATATAATGTGATGGTTAGAAGTAAGACTCCACCTATCCATATGGCACTAAATAACATATGAATAAAATCTATAAATACGCCTTGGTAATACAGCTCACTTACAGTTGCGTTGTGACTAGATAAACTGTGCAGTAGCAATAGCATTAGGCTGATCGGTATGAAAAAAACTGGATTTATGTAGTAGAGAGATTTGGAGTGATGGTTTGATATTAATTTTGCAACCTGGAAAACTACAGGAATGAAAAGCAATATCAATAACTTCAGCCACATTAATTTACCCCAAGTGGTATCTGTATATATATTAATCAAAGGGCTGCCTATAGTATTAAATAAATCTATCTCATAAATTGAAGATGTGTGTAAGATTAACTGTGCACTGGATGATAGAGTTGCCATAGCGTAACTAATTAAAAGTACAGCCAAGCATGCTTTTGATGCTAAGATATTTATTGCAGTTTTCCCGGCTAAAACCGGAGTAATGATGAAGATGTATGTAAAGAAACTTCCAAATAAAATCAGACTACCTAACAATGAAAAAGATTTTATAATTGGCTCAGATTTGTATAAAAATAGAGGTTCGTAGTTTTCTATCTTAGAAAATTGTATAGGTTCTCCAATAGAAAAATAGAAACTCCCTCTTATTTTATGGCCGTCTATTGTCGATACTGTTTGCCAAAAAACAGTATATGTGCCTTTTGGCAATACTGGTACAGAAATTGTTAACGTAGATTTATCTAAAGAATTTAGAGAACTATCGTTATTATCTAATTTAGACCCGTCAAAATTGTACACTTCTATATAACTTAATGTTGGTGATAATGGTTCACTGAATGTGATAGTAATATCAGTGGGAGAATATTCTAAAACAGAGTTTTGTTTTGGCTGTGATTGTACTAAGTTAGCGTGAGATTCTACTATCGAAAATGTATTAAAAATGAAGTAAAAAAATAGTATAGTAACTATCCACAAACAAGTTACAGCTCTGTAACAAATAATAGGTTTCACTTTATTTTTTTCCCTCTTAATCCTAAAATCGCCAATATTATGGACGCAATAAACCCTACGATTAAGACGCAATAGAATATTTCATCAAAATACCCATATAGCCCGTGTAATAATACAATCATTTGTATGCCCTTATGGTCTCAAATTTTTATGAGGTTACTTTTTAAATAATATAATACTTAAAGCACTTAATCCTGCGACTGCTCCGACTATGCTTATTATTAAGGATATTATCAAGATAGGTCTGAAACCGTTAATAGAATTCAATGCTTGTTCTGTAGAATTTGATATACCAGTTAAAGCATTTTGTAACTCTCTGTTACTACTGGTGGTGTTTGGAAATTGTATTGAGTCTTGTGACGTAACATCATCGAAACTTCCTCCGTCTCCTTCAGATACGAATATTTCATTAATTTCTATATCATCGATTATTCCAAAAACTCGAATTTGGTATATACCTGTATCAGTAGGCACGAAATTAGATGTATACTTCCCGATATTGCTGGAGTCTTCCGACAAACTTAAAACAGTAGAACGTTTTGAATTTTTGTGAGTTAATTCAACTTCAAGCTTATCTGACAAACCTGTAACAGGAGAATATTTATTGACAGGAACTGGCATTACTCCACTTGTAATGGCATGAGATTCCTTGTCGTAATTCTTCCAGGTTATAGTGGTTCCAGGCTTAACTGTAACTTCATCAGGCATTACAGAGCCAGAATGAATCATTACCTTTACTTGATTTGAGTCGCTACTATCTTTCACATGTATAGTTCCTGTGATTTCGTGGTTCATGTGATCATGGTAAGGAATTGATAAGTTGTTTAATTCATCAGGTACTTCATAAGAAAATGATTGTCCAGTGTCAATTAAAGTGCTTGCAAATATGCTGCCATGTGCGTTGAGATCAATTCTTGAAGAATGGCTTCCATGGTCATTATTATCTTTTGTGTGTGCTTCAATGGGATTTGTTGAAGTAATAATTAATTCAACTGTATTAAGTATACCCTCATAGGCTGGTTCAGTTCCAAACCCTACCACTACATTGAGATTACCAACTTCTCTCCCACCATGAGCTTGTACGTTGTGGGTAGTTATTGGAACTAGTAATGCAATGAATATTATGAAGCTGAGTAAGCAATATATATTTTTCATGTTTCCTCACCGTTAATTTTATTTATGAGGCTGACCGGTGTGGAAATTTGCAGGAGGATAAACGGGCGGAATCATAAATATACTCAATAAATGTTTAGAAATGTTATGAGAGTAAATAAAAAGCTTGTTGAAATTTATTTGTTTTATTTTTGTATTTTCCTTGGAATATAAAGATTTTGAAATTATTAGAGCCGATATGATTGTTGGCGCATTAATGAAAAATATTTCGTTTAATTGGACCATGCCGGATACTTTGGCATGGGAATTACTGCTGTGTTCATGAGTAATGCCGTAATTATGCTCATGTTCATTAACATTTTGCATGTTGAAAGTTAGATGAGAATGACTTGGAGAAAACTCATATGAATGGTGGTTAGTCATTGGAACAATAATTGAGGCTATTACGATGACAACCAAAGTAATCGAAACAAATAGATTGAATCGAGTGATATCTTGAGTTGGATAGTAAGTTGTTAGGATATTTATTTTCAACTGATTAACATCTCTTATGTCAATTTAATGATATTTATAATTATATAGTATATCTATTCGAAATGCTCTGATGTTACGAAATAATTCATATTATTAACATTGAGTAATTTAATACCTATCTTAGCAAACATAATCTTTACTCAAGCATAGGTTTCTACTATTATATCGCTATTGTTATTGCATGATTCCGTAAATTAGTCCTTAAATTTTAATCTGGAAAACCTATATAATTTTTAGTATGATGGTTCGTGAGTGGTTAATTTAATATCTATTAAATATTAGTATGAAAATACTTGGTAGGGAATTTCAAATCACAGAGGATGATTACCATAGCTGTGAACTGAAATAAATCAATAAAAACAAGGTGGCACTGGATTTCTGTTTAAAATAACGACTACGTTAGGGCTCAGATTAAATTATGGTTGGAAATCAATTGGCAGTGAGTAAATAGAAAAAAAATAGATGCTACTGGGATCGGATTACCACATAGTTTACACAATTAGTTAGGTTTGAATTAATGTCTGGTTAAGCGCAGACGAAACACAAGTAATTATCATATATTTTTAATCATTAAGGTGGCGTAGGAATGCATATATTATTGTGCGATGACAAAGATTCTATAGAGAATATAAACAATATATTATCTATAGCCGGATACATGACTTCTGGCTCTAGTGACGGTATAACAGCTATAAGAGATTTTCTTGTCAATGAGCCGGATTTAGTTATAACAAATTTGAAATTATTGTATTTAGATGGATTTGAATTAATTAGAAGAATCAGAGAAAGATCTGAAGTTCCTATAATAGCACTCTCGGACAATAATTCTGTTGAAGAAAAAGTAACTGCATTTAATAGTGGAGTGACAGACTTCTTGGCAAAGCCTGTATATGAGCAAGAATTATTAGGTAGAGTTGACTCATGCTTAATGCGAGTAGGCAAAAACGTGACTCCTACTACCAAATACAATGATGACCTTGTAGATATTGATTTCGTGAAACGTGAAGTTAAAGTTGGTGGTAAGAAATGTGACCTTACCCGGACAGAATATAATTTATTGTCTTTGTTGATAAAACGAAAATCTCAAGCTTTATCTTTAGAGTTTTTATTGGCCAATATTTGGGGTAGAGAATATGACACTTTCGACTTAGTGAAATGGCATGTTAGTAATCTGCGAAAAAAAATACGTCTGTTAAGTGACGGACAAACACCCATTGTGACTGTTAGAGGATTTGGATATTTGTATGATACCTCGGCTTTAAAAAGCCGAGCTGCGTATGATGTTATGGCAGGATATAGGAATAGAGCTGGTTAAAATGAAAAAGGCACTTACAGTTAGTTTGTATTGAAATGAAAGTAGCTACTCTATTTCATGTACCATGGCCAGAAAATAATCGTAACCAGATGCAATTACTAAAGGATGCTTGCTCAGAAGTAGAATTAGTAGAACATCTAGGATTTGATAGTGCTTGGTTTGCAGAGCACCATTTTTCAAGATATGGTTTGGGATCATCTTCTCTGATGTTAATGTCTAACTTAGCTGCGAGAACAACTAATATTAGACTAGGAACAGCAGTATTATTACCTACACTTCATAATCCAATAAAATTAGCAGAAGACACCTCGACTTTAGATTTGTTAAGTGAGGGAAGGCTTGATGTAGGTTTCGGGCGAGGTACAGAAGGGTATGAATACCATGGTTACTCTGTTGAATGGTCTGAGAGTCAAAAAAGGTTCAGAGAAGTAATTAAAATTGTACAAGGTTTATGGACAGAAACTGATTTTGAATTTGATGGTGAATTCTATAACATACCTAAAACCAACTTAGTACCTAGGCCAGTGCAATCTCCCCATCCACCAATATATATAGCGGCAACAAGAACACCAGAAACATTGGACTTTGCTATTAATACTGGATTTCCTCTATTGAGTGGGCCAGTTGCAGATACCGCAGATGCTTTGAAAATGTGCGAAAATTATGTCAACCAGTTAAAAACAAAATGTGTAACCGGTAGCATGTCTGATATTCCGTTTTTTAGATACGTCTATGTTGGAAAGAATAAAGAAGAGATCAAACGAGACACTCAGCACGGTCTGCAATGGACTTTCGATATGATCCAATGGAGGCGCAGTTTAATTGAAGAAAGTGAAGTGAACAAGAAAATAGATGACTGGAGATCAGAAAAAGAAATTAAGCCGTACGAATTTGATGATTTATTAAATAATAGAGTTATTGTCGGCACTCCTGATGAATGTATTGAAAAAATTCTTGCATTAAAAGCTATTGGGATAGAGCATTTCGGCTGTAATTTTGCATTTGGCGGAATGCCTCATGAAACAGTAAAGTCTGGAATTGAATTGTTTGCTTCTGAAGTTATGCCTTATATATAAGGTTTTATTTTCTGATGATCGTACCAACTAGCCCTATACAAAGAACAATTCCTAATGTCAAAAACGTTATCTGTAACCCAGATACAAATGCCCCGGACATTTCCGGAGTTAAATTATCTAAATTAGAGGATGAACCACTAAGTGTCATACTTAACACAATGATACTGGTAGTGATAGACATGCTGACAACATTAGCTGAATTTCGTACTAATTGAGTCATAGCAGACATGACACCATATTTTGATTTGTCGATGGCATTCAGAATAGAGCTGTTATTTGGTGAATTGAAGATACCATTTCCAGAGGTTTGCAACATTAGCATTGGTACCAGGAACCATAAAGTAGATGTCTCAGATACCCACAAAGATAGCAGTAAGCAAGAAGAAGAAGATAATGTTAACCCTAATATTGTAAACCTTTTCCAACCATACTTGTCTGACAAGAACCCACTAATGGGAGAAAAAATCACCATGCAGAAGGCAGGCGGTATCATGGATAATCCTACTGTTAATGGGTCTAGATGTAATACTCGTTGCATGAAAAAAGGCATGATAAATCGCACTCCACCTGTTCCAAAAAATGAGACCCAGCTACTCATTATCCCCAAGCCTATTAGCGGATTTTTGAATATTGTCAGATCTAATAAGGGAGATTTTATTCTATTTTCTACACGTACAAATAAAACTAGCAGTATTATCGCAAAGCAAGTAGCTATTATTATCGGATATGAACTCCATCCTAAGTTGTTACCGTTGCCGAAAATTAATAATATAGTAGCTAATAAAATGGATGATAGTAGAGCTCCTTTCCAATCAAAAGGATTTTCTTTAAAATCGATTTTGTCTGATACTTGAGTCCCTAACACCATGATGGCTACCAATATTCCCAAGATGCCTACTGGTACATTTACCAAGAACACGGATCTCCACCCGAATGAATTTATCAGTAATCCGCCTAAGGCAGGTCCAATGATCAATCCTGTACCAACAACGCTCAAATGGCTTCCTAACGCTTTTCCTCTTTCGGAAGATGAAAATGTAGAAATTATGATTGCAATGGCATTTGCTTGAACCATTGCAGAGCCTATTCCTTGTAATATTTTACAGATTATTATTGCTGTTAAATTTGGTGAAAAAATGGCCAACATAGAGGCTACGGCAAAAATAAACATACCCAGCATGTATATTCTGTTTTTACCAAAGTAATCTCCCAGTCTCCCCATTGGTAGTAAGAGAGCACTGATGGTTAGGCCATATCCTACTACAACCCATTGAACAGAAGACAACTCTACTCCAAAATGTGACTGTAATACTGGTAATGCTATCAGCACGCTCCCATGATCTACGACAGAAATGAAAGTACCTATTGCAATTGTTATAAACACTAACCACTTGTAGTGTTTTGTGTTCTT